>JAEEGH010013956.1_pt1 | contig 17726 bp, 13 predicted proteins | sample 9134181 | NCBI WGS metagenome assembly JAEEGH01 (sample SAMN16246544, study PRJNA631951) | gut metagenome | biome: gut microbiome; feature: rumen; material: DP-attached | host: Bos | place: Iran: Karaj | collected 2018-10
AAGAACAAAACAAATAATATAACCAGGAATAATAATATATAAAATTGAGAATTTAAATATTATTCTAATAAATGCTAAGCTTATTGCTACACCAACACCAATTGCTAGTGCTGCAAGAAGACTTCTTCTTTTTACTAAACCATTAGTCATTTCTTCTACTTGAGAAATTAAAATCTTAATTGCTGGTTCGGCTAATACTGTAAGTGCTCCAATTATAAATGCTATTATTACAACAATTGCAGTATCACAATTAGATAATTCTTCACCAATCTTAAATCCAACACCTATATATGTTGCATCAACTGCAGCTAAGAATAATACAAGTCCTATATATGCAAATATTAATCCATTAACCATATATAATATTTTCTTTTTTCCTGAATGTAAGAATATTAAATCAATTACTAAATAACAAATAAATAATAATGAAATAGATAAGCCTACTTCTCTTACTTTATGCCAAATACAAATTATATAAGATAAAAAGAAATTATCACTAACAGTATATTCAGGTAATGTATAGCTCATTTCATTAGTAGAAAAGATTGATAATAATAACATTACAATAACTGGTCCAATTGATGAGAATGCAATGAATCCGAATGATGCATCCTTTTCACTCTTTTGAGCTAATATTAATGCAATACCTGCACCTAGAGACATTAAAAATGGTACAGTCATTGGTCCTGTTGTAACTCCACCAGCATCAAAACATAATGCTACCATGTTTTCTTTTCCATTGTATGCTAATAAAGCTACCATTGCAAAGGCAAACATATATAAAACACTTAATATTCTAATTAAATTTATTTTCTTTAAAATTTTTAATATTGCAAGTAACAAGAAAAATCCTACAGATACACCAATTGATATAATTAATAACAATTTAGGGAAAACAGATTCTGTTTGAGTAGCTAATACTGATAAATCAGGCTCAGCTATTGTTATTAACAAACCAAAAATAAATACTACTACTAAAAGAATGAATACCTTTCCTTGTTTTGTTAATCCCTTACCAACCATTCTTCCGATTGGTGTCATTGCGTGCTCTGAACCATAATTAAATAGTGAAATTCCTATAATTAAAAATATTGTCGCTAAAGAAAAAGATAAAATCTCATTTCCAGTTAAGGCGATAACCTTAAATAGCATCAATACCAAAACTAATATGTAAATTGGTAAAACTGAAAAGCATGACTTCTTTAGCTCACTTAACAATTCCTTAATCATTTATCCTACTACCTCTAATCTCTACGCATGATAATATAACATCATTCAATTGAAAATTAAACACCAATTATTAATAATTTAATAATGAAAATAAAAAAGCACTGTATCCAGTGCATTATTATTTTTTTGGAGCGAGTGATGGGAATCGAACCCACGTAGTTAGCTTGGAAGGCTAAGGTTCTACCATTGAACTACACTCGCATATATAAATGGTCGGGATTATAGGATTCGAACCTACGACATCTTGGTCCCAAACCAAGCGCTCTACCAAGCTGAGCTAAATCCCGAATTCGTGTTTTATCTACACGCCCGTTTATTATATCACAGCAAAATTTAATTATCAACAACTTTTTTCACTTTTTTTAAAAAATAGAAAAGGCCCATGTGGGCCTTCATTTTAAATTTCATGTAATTTAATTGTATCTGTGATTGAGTTTCCAACAACAGAGGATGCACCTGTAATAATTACACGGTCTCCCTTAGAAACTAAACCAGTCTTTAATGCTTCTTGTAATGCATATTCAAATAATTCATCAACAGAATTCTTCTTTTCTGCATAAATTGGATATACATTCCATGCTAAATTTAACTGACGACATGCCTTTTCATCTACAGTTAATGCGATAATAGGGCATTCTGGATGATATGCAGAAAGCTTAAATGCTGTTTGACCAGCGTTTGTAACACAAATAATAGCCTTAGCATGCATTTGGTATGCACAAGATACTGCAGCATTACAAATAGAAGATAAGAAATCTTCACCTAAATCTAGGTTGCATTCCCAATATCTACGCTTGTAATCGATATTAGATTCTGTATATTCAGCAATATCCTTCATTGCAGTTACGGATTCAAGTGGATATTTACCAGCTGCAGATTCACCAGATAGCATAATAGCAGTTGTCTTATCATAAATTGCGTTAGCAACATCTGATATTTCAGCTCTTGTAGGTCTTGGGTTAGTTGTCATCGATTCAAGCATTTGTGTTGCAGTGACAACAATCTTACCAGCCTTATAGCACTTATCAATAATTTCCTTTTGAATCTTTGGTAACATTACAAATGGAACCTCAACACCTAAATCACCACGAGCTACCATGATACCATCAGATGCTTCAATGATTTCATCAATCTTTGATAAGCCTTCAGTATTTTCAATCTTAGAAATAATCTTAATCTTTCCAGTAGTATCGTATTTTTCTAATATTTCTCTTACTGCAAATACATCTTCTTTTCTTCTAACAAATGAAGCTGCAATATAATCAACACATTCATGAACACCAAAAACAATATCCTCAAAATCAGCCTTAGAAATATATGGCATATCAACGATTACATTTGGAATATTAATTGATTTTCTATTAGAAAGAGATGCATTATTTAATACCTTACATACAACATTCTTTCCTTCAATTCTAATAACCTCAAATGATACCTTACCATCATCAGCTAAAATCTTAACACCCTTCTTAACATATTTTGCTAAATCAGGATATGTTAAGCCAATGTGAGTTTCATCACCTAGTTCATCAAAATTATCAGTAAATGTAAATTCCTGACCCTTCTTTAATTCAACCTTTCCATCCTTAAATAATCTAACACGAATCTCAGGTCCCTTAGTATCTAATAGAATGGGTAGTGGAACTCCTAATTCCTCTCTAACCTTCTTGACTCTGTCCATTCTCACCTTTTGTTCCTCATGAGTTCCATGCGAGAAATTTAGTCTCGCACAATCAAGACCATTTTTAATCATTTCCTTTAATAACTCTTCATTATCACTTGCAGGTCCTAATGTACAAATAATCTTTGTTTTACGCATATCGATCACTCCCTTTTTGTATTATATATATTTTATCATAAAAATATATATTTGTACCCCTCACAAAACGATTTCAAAAGAAAAACAGGACCAATCCTGTTTTTAATACATTTTTATTTATCATCCATGATAGTTGTTTTTTCTTTTGAAGATACTTCGTTGTAAAAATTAACAACAACACTGGTTAAAATCGCTACAACTACAATGCCATAAATACCTAAAATTACAGTCAATACTCTACCAATTAAAGTAGTTGCATAAAAATCACCAAAGCCAATTGTAGTAATTACTGCGAAGCAATACCACATTGCATCCCAGAAGTTAGTAATAGTAGGCTCTACTGCTGGTAAGATAAATGAGAACGCAATAATAAATGCTAATAAGCAGATTAATACATCAAGTGTATGAGTTTTAATTAAAATATCAATTAATAATCTAACCTTTTCAAACTTAAATGTTGGGAATACTAACTTCTTTAATGAATCAAATAACAATAATATAACTGTTATTAATGCAATATAATGTGCGGATTCAGTTTGAATATTAACTAATATTGCAACACCTAACGCGAATAATGTTATAGCTAATAATATATGAGTAATATTATCTCTTCTAGTATTATCTGGACTAATAATTAATAATAATTGATTAAATGCCATACCAACTACAACTAAGAATGTAGATACATAAAACAATACTGTATTATTACTTGAAACAAATGCTACTACTGCCGCTGCTGTATATATAGCTGCGACCGTTAATGTTCTAAATCTATCCTTTTTAGTCTTTCTAACAAAGAACGCAATGATTTGGAATACTACCTCAGATAATATAGCAAATCCCAAGAATAATGATACAGTTCCATAATCATTTTTCATCATTCTTCCTGTAACAATTAATACTAATACCATGGTTAATATTGATAAAGCATAATTTACTATAAGGAAAAAATTAAATGTTGATTTTGATTTTTTACTTGCCATTTTTAGAAATCCTTTCAAATATTTTGATTATTAAAATAATCACACGTATACATTATACAACATTAATTTGAAATTTATAGAAATGATTTGTCATTTATTTTTAACATATTAAATGATAAAATATTACATATCTTATAATAGAGGAAAAGCATGAAAAACAATAGCATATTAAGAAGAACATGTTTAGCCACAGGAATAATTATTCCCAAAACTAAAAGTAGAATTGAATATCCTTTATATAAATTTTATTTTAAATCATTTCTATATGTTTTAATGCCTTTATTATCATTTCTTTCTCTTCTTCCACTTGCTTATTATTTATATATGAAAGATAAAACTAAAAACATGTATATCGATAATAAAAAGGTAATATTTAAAGGAACATTATTTGGCTGTTACCAATATACTGTTGTTTGGTTAATTTTATTTGTAATACTTTCAGTAACAATAGGAACAATAACAAATACTTACTTCATTCAATGGCTAAATAATTCATCTAATTTCTTCTATCTATACTTAAAAAAGATAATTCTATCTTCTCCTACTATTTTATTAATCTTTATTATATTTAACAGATTATATTACTGGGGATTATCTAATTTATCCTTTGGTACTGAATATGATGACTCAATTATTAAATTTGATTCTAAAAAGGCAGCCATTTCATTTATAGTAGGTAAAATTGCTAAATTTACAATTATATTAATCCCATTAGCTTTATGTATAAGAATGAGATATTTATTAGATAGAACCTATATTTCTGGAAGAAAAGCATATTTTACAGGAACAATAAAGGAAGCTTTTAAATGGCTCTTATTTAGAATGATATTAACTGTTATTACATTATTCTTATATTATCCAGTTTATGTTTATAAATGTAATAAGTGGATTGCTATACATACCCATGTAAATTAAAATGGCACTAGTTCAATTAAAAACTAGTGCCTATTTTTTAGTATTTGATATAAATTAATGAATCATTCTTATTTAATTTAATATCCATTTCATTATCCATATCCTTAGCCAAATATTCAATATTGCCATCCTTTATCCATCCTAGAAGCATACATGCCTTTTCAGATCCGTAATAGAATGCATGAATTAATTCAGCCTTAGATTTAAATGTTAAATCCTGCTTTAAATCTAATATCTCATCTACTCTATTAATCTTAATTTCAAATACATCTCCACCAACCTCATCATCGATAGTTAATAAACCATCGAAGAAAGGCTTTGAATCATTATTTAAAGCTAATTGGCTTAATAATAAGCTCATGATTCTATTAGAAATAATAGCATTTTTGATATTAAAATCCTTAACACTATTAAGGTTTCTTGAATCTAATAATTCAGTAATAAAAGGTACACCATGTCTATCTGGGAATGCAGATTGTAATGCTATTAATGTAACGAATACATTAGCATCATATGAATCACTTGATACTGTATCATCTGATAAGATTAATACCTTTCTAATACCAGTAGTTTCTTTAACATCATTAATTAATGTTTTAGTATCATCCTTATGATATTCCTTTACCTCAAAATTAGCTTTATATAAAGGAATAGATAATTTTAAATTATCAATAATAAATTGTCTTTTCTTATTATCTCCGATAACAAATACTGTAAAATCATCACGCTTCTCATTATCTACGAATATTAGCTTTCTATTTGTTTTATAAGGTTTATCTCTTTTCTTAGATATATCCTTTTCATCCTCAGCGAATACAAATAGCTTATGATATTTAATGATTGGAATAGCATTATTATAATTTGATAAATATCCTTCTACTCCTGCATTATTAAATGAATAGAATTCATATCCATCAAATGATAATAGCTCTAAATAAATATTAGCCATTAATGGTTCAATAATAGTTTGAGCTATTATCTGACCAATCTTTTTATTAAATGATACTGGAATGATAGATTTATTTTTTAAATTAGTTATTGTCTTTGATAAATCCTCAATCTTATCCTTAGTTTCCTCTGAATCTAATTCAACAACAATATTACAGTTTTTGCTGATATTAAAGTTACCTAATGCTAGCATAATCTTTAATGTTAATAAATCTGAATTAGATATATTTTCATCATCTCCATGAGTCATATCCTCTCTAGAAACAATTACTATATTAGAAGCCTTATCAATAGATATATCCTCTAAATTACCTCTTAATAAAGGATTACCTTCCTTAACAATTACATTAATCTTCTTTTTCTTTTTAGATAAATCATAATTCGAAATAACTGATTCTATTTCTGTTGTAATATAATCCTTATCCTTATGAGATAAAATAACTATATTATGCTTAAAATTCTTGCACATTAAATTATATACAATGTCAGGTACCTTACCATTATAATTTAATATTACAAAATGATTTTCTAATATGATTTTACCCTTAGCCTTAGATTTCTTATCAATATAAACTCTAATAGCAGCAGTTAATGTTGCAATGATAGCACCAGAGAATAAAATCATACCTATTGCTATTACAGCAACAGCTAAAATCATTATCTTTAAATCATCATTAACATCATAATTATTAATTGAATTTACAGATATCATCCATTTAACTGCAGTAATAAATGCTTTAAAGAAATTACCACCAAAATATTTACCATTACTATCAATTGTTAAAGCTATTATAGCTGCGATAACTAAGACAATTAAATTAATTAATAATAGCTTGATTATCGTTACTATTAATGGCTTTTGATATGTTTTTAGGGTAGATTTTGCCTTAATTTTTAAGAACAAAGACTTCAATAATTTTTTCATATTCTTTTTCTCCATATTTAAAAAGTAAATAAACACCTAATTATATTTTACAATATAATTGTAATTTTAAAAGGAAAAAAGAAAAGCTGCTAGAAACAAATGTTTCATAGCAGCATTTTTATTACTTCTTTGATAAGTATTCGTGAATAGATTTAGCACCAAGCTTACCAGCGCCCATTGCAGAAATAACTGTAGCAGCACCTGTAACAGCATCACCACCAGCATAAACGCCTTCTCTTGAAGTTAAACCAGCTTCATTAACGATGATACCACCATGGTTATTAACCTCTAAGCCCTTAGTTGTATTCTTAATTAATGGGTTAGGAGATGTACCGATAGCCATAATTACTGTATCAACATCTAATACATATTCAGAACCTTCGATTGGAATAGGTCTTCTTCTACCCTTTTGATCAGGCTCACCTAATTCCATCTTAATGCACTTCATACCAGTAACGAAGCCATTCTTAGGATCTCTCTTATCATCTGGGTTGTTATAGCCAAGAATTTCGACAGGGTTATTTAATAACTTAAATTCAATACCCTCTTCCATAGCATGCTCAACCTCTTCCTTTCTAGCAGGAAGTTCTTCCATAGATCTACGATATACGATATATACCTTTTCAGCACCTAATCTTAAAGCAGTTCTAGCAGCATCCATAGCAACGTTACCGCCACCAACTACAGCTACCTTACCACCCTTCATAATAGGTGTAACAGGGTCATCTAAATAAGACTTCATTAAGTTTGATCTAGTTAAATATTCATTTGCAGAATATACACCCTGTAAAGCTTCACCTGGAATATTCATGAAGTTAGGTAAACCAGCACCTGAACCTACGAATACAGCCTCGAAGCCACTTTCGAATAATTCATCAATTGTTAATGTCTTACCAATTACAACGTTAGTAACTACATCAACACCTAATTGCTTTAATGTTTCTACTTCCTTAGCAACAATCTTCTTAGGTAATCTGAATTCAGGAATACCATAAACTAATACACCACCAGCTGTGTGTAATGCTTCATAAACTGTTACTTCGTAGCCAAGTCTAGCTAAGTCACCAGCACAAGTTAATCCAGAAGGACCTGAACCAACGATAGCTACCTTATGACCATTAGATGGAAGCTTGTTAGGCTTTGCAGTTGCGTTATCATTATGATAATCTGCAACGAATCTTTCAAGTCTACCAATTCCAACTGGCTCAAACTTAATACCTAATGTACACTTAGATTCACATTGTGATTCTTGTGGACAAACTCTACCACATACTGCTGGTAAAGTTGAAGACTTAGAAATAATTTGATAAGCCTCTTCGAAATTACCCTTCTTAATTTCTGAAATGAAATCAGGAATATTTACGTTAACTGGACAACCAGAAACGCATGGCTTATTCTTACAATTTAAACAACGACTAGCTTCTTCTAAAGCTAATTCTCTAGTATAGCCTAATGCTACTTCTTTAAAATTATGAGCTCTAACAAGAGGATCTTGTGTAGGCATTTCATGCTTCTTTGGATCGATTGCCATATTATTTTACCTCCTTATTAAGAAGATTACATGTCTTCTCATGAGCCTTTCTTTCAAAGCCATAGTACATTCTACCACGTAGCATAGCCTCATCGAAATCAACTTCATAACCATTGAAATCTGGACCATCAACGCAAGCGAACTTAGTAACTCTCTTACCATCTTGAACTAAAGTTAATCTACAACCACCACACATACCTGTACCGTCAATCATAATAGGATTCATAGATACAGTTACAGGAACATTAAATGGCTTAGCAGTTAATGTAACGAACTTCATCATAATTAATGGTCCGATAGTGATAATTAAATCAAACTTTTCACCAGCATCTAACATTTCCTTTAGAGGTACAGTAACATTACCACCTCTAGCGTAAGAGCCATCATCTGTCATAACATGTAAAACATCTGAGCACTCCTTGAATTCATCCTCAAGAATAACTAAATCCTTGTTTCTGAATCCGATGATGCTTGTAACATGTGCGCCAAGTCTATGGAATTCTTGAGCAACTGGCATAGCAATTGCACAACCAACACCACCACCAACAACACATACTTTCTTAATACCTTCAGTATGAGTAGGAACACCTAGAGGTCCAACGAAGTCCTCAATGTATTCTCCTTCTTGCTTTTGGTTTAATAATTCTGTTGTTGCACCAACAATTTGGAAAATGATTTTAACTGTTCCCTCTTCCTTGTTAACACCAGCAACAGTTAATGGAATTCTTTCACCTTCACTATTAACACGTAGAATAATGAATTGACCAGCTTTAGCCTTATTAGCTACAAGTGGGGCTTCAATTTCTAATTGTGTAACAGTAGGATTAAGATTTTTTCTTCTTACAATTTTGTACATAAATAAAATCCCCTTTTTTATTTTAAATCTAAATAGATTATATCAAAAACATATTAATAATTAAAGCAATTTTTTTATAGTTTAGAATATTATTAAAAATAATATTATAATGCGAATATTATCGATTTTTTATAACAAACCAATCAGTTTAATTGGTATATTTTTGCGCACATAGGTACTATATTAGTTGTTATAAAACCTATTATTAATATAAGGTTGATTTTCATTATTCAAATCATAAATTAAGATTTGTTTTTTGCTCATTTAAAATTAAAATTTATAATTTCTCATCAAAAATTTTTAAATTTTGTAAATAACACATTTTATAGAATTTTGGCTTATAATTTTTGCGTTTTTTTACTTATAATTCAGTTTATCAAAAGAACATCAAAATTATATTTTTTGCACTATATAATATTATTTTAATAATATTAGAAGTGAGAAAAATATTTCTTTTTTAAATTGGGAAAATTTGGTAAAATAGAGGTTGGAGGTATATATTATGTTCAATTACAAAAACAAAGTAGTTGCCATTACAGGTGCTTCATCTGGACTTGGCAAGCAAATGGCTGAGGGCTTCGCTCAATGCGGTGCTGACTTAGTATTATTAGCAAGAAGAGTAGAGAGATTGGAGGAATCTGCTAAAGAGTGGGAAAAGAAATACAATGTCAAAGTTCTTCCTGTTAAGTGCGATGTAACAAGTACTGAATCTATCAACGCTGCAGTTGCTGAGGTTGAAAAGGTATTTGGTCATTGCGAGGTTATCGTTAATGATGCCGGTGGTGAAAGAGGTACTGGTACACCACTTTTAGATTATAAGAAGGAGGACTGGGAATTCACATTAAATCTAGACTTAACTAGCGTATTCGCAGTTACTCAAGCATTCTGTAACTTAATGAAGAGAGCTATGGCTAGCGGTAAGCAAACTTATGGTAGAGTAATCAACATTGCTTCTATCTATGGTTTAGTTGGTAATACAGCAATTCCTACAATTGCATACCACTCAACAAAGGGTGCAGTTGTAAACTTCACAAGAGGTGCTGCTGCTGAATTAGCTACATCTAATATCACAGTTAATGCTATCTGCCCAGGCTACTTCTATACAGAGCTTACAACAGATACATTAAACAGCGAGTATTTCCAACAATTCGCTAACCAATCTGTTCCAATGAAGAGATATGGTAATAGTGGTGAATTAAATTCAGCTGCTATCTTCTTAGGTGCTGAAGAATCATCATATGTAACAGGCCAAGCAATTGCTGTTGACGGCGGTTACACTTGCGTATAACTTTTTAAAAATTAAAAGCATAATAAAAAGGGATGAATCGAAATTGATTCATCCCTTTTCTTATCTATAAAGAGCTAAAGAAGAAAAATTAAAAACTACCATAAATATGCAGATCCAAGCATACCTGCATCATTACCAAGTTTTGCTCTTTTAATGTTAATATCCTTAACAGCAAAATGAGCATATTTCTTATAATAATCTCTTATTTTATTAATTAGAATATCGCCAGCGTTGCTTACGCCACCCCCAATATAATATGTATCAACATCTACTGCTAATTCAATGATTGATATTGCTCTACCTAATGATTCGGCTACTATTTCTAAAACATATAATCCTAGCTCATCATTCTTCTTTGCAGCATCTAATACATCCTTTGCAGTTAAGCTATTATAATCTAGAGATGTTTTAAATTTATTATAATATTCCTTCGCTAATCTAACAATACCAGTTGCTGATGAAACAGTCTCAAGACATCCACATAAGCCACATGTACATTGATATTTATGAACGTAATCAATAAACATATGACCAATCTCACCACAATTTGAATGTGATCCATCTCTTACCTTACCATCAATAACTAATCCACCACCAACACCAGTGCCAAGTGTAATCATATATGCTGATGCCTTCTTGTTTTCATCAGCTAGTAATTCACCAAGTGCTGCAGCGTTAGCATCATTAGTACAGTAAATTTCTATGTTAGGAAAATATTTTTTAACTATTGTAGATAATTCTAATCCCTCAATTCCTACATTAGGAAGCTTATCAATAAATGTTCCTACTATATGACCTGGAAGTCCAAAGCCTATACCATCAATTTTATAATTCTTACTGATAGCATATTTTTTAACCTCACTACAAACATCATCAAATAATGTTTCCTTCTTAGTTTTTACAACTAATCTATCTACGATTTCATAATTGTCTACAAAACCAACCTTAACTGTAGTTCCACCTACATCTACTCCCACTCTCATAAATATCTTCCTCCAAACTTTTATAGATATTTAATTAATTCATCATAAATATCCTTATAATGATCATCAATAATACCAAAATCCATTTTCTTGTAGCTCCATATAGCTCTACCAATATTATAACGCTCAAATGTAGCATTAATCTGCTTAACCCATCTTAATGTAGATGCTGGGTCAGCTCTATCGATTACACCATATTCACCACAATATAATCCTACATTATATTTATCTGCACATTCAATAGCTTCTTTAAATAAATTATCAAAGAAATTCTTATCCTTAAGTGCAGCTAATGCATTCTCACTTTCACCTAATGTACCATTCTCAATTGATGGAACAATCTTACAAATTTCTTTATATTTATCATCCTCAACAGGATAAGAAATTCTAAAATCAAGTGGCATCTTATCTACCCAATAAGCACCCTGATGTGAGAATGCCATAGGTTCGTAGCAATGTACATTAAATACAATGTTTTCATCATATGGTGCTGGGATATATTTAACAGCCTTTACACTAGAATATCCTACACCACCATATAAGATTTTTACCTTAGGTGCATTCTTTCTAATTACCTTAATACATCTAAATGCTAATGCGTTCCATTCCTCGATAACATCAAAGCTTGTTACCTCATTTAGCATTTCAAACATCATCATATCACTATATTTAGCATATCTTTTAGATAAGCTATCCCAAATATTTAAGAATAATGTCATTAATTTTTCATTAGTAAAGAATCCACTTGAATATTCAAAATCATCAAATACATATCCAGGTGCCTTATGTAAATCTAAAACTACATTTAAACCATACTTCTTACACCATTCAATACATAAATCGATATATTTATATCCAATTTCAACATCACATTTTTTCTTTTCGTCATAGATATTTTCAAAATCAACAGGTAATCTAAGATGATCACATCCCATTCCCTTTATTCTTTTAATATCCTCTTCCTTAATGAATGATGAAATATGAGATTCCTCTAGACTACCCTGAGATAGCCATCCACCTAAATTTACTCCCTTATTAAATCCTTTTAATTTATTCATTTTCTACCTCGAAATAATATTCTATCGTTTCATCATATATATTGTTCTTTCTTAGAATATCTAACTTATTATCTAAAAAATCACTATTAATAGTATTTGGATGGAACATACATTCTAAGCATACTGCATAATATGGCTCCATCTTTTTATTATTATTCATTATTTCATTTCCAACGTAGTTACATGTATATACAACTACTGTAGGATAGCTTGTTTCTATTTTTAATACTCTTCCTGATTCCTTATCCTTTAAGATAATATTACAAATATCTATTGATTGCTTATCAAAAATATAAGGGAAATCATAACCATTAGTATTATTAATTATTTCCTTATCCTTTAAATAATCTCCAATCTTATGAGATTTCTTAAATGAATAAATCTCCTTACAATCAACAATTTCTCTTGGAATTAAATCTTCTACTCTCTCCATTTTAGAAGAATTAATATATAGATAATGATCTAATATATTATTCTTTGCATTACCAGATAAATTAAAATAGCTATGGTTAGATATATTTACTAATGTATCCTCTGTAGTTGTAGCCTTATAGTTAACAGTTAATCTATTGATTTCCTTATATAATCTATAGGTTACATATATTTTTAAATCACCTGGATATTTTGATTCCTCACTTGTTGATAAATAAGTAAATACTACCTCATGAAATACCTTTGTTTCTGATTGCGTAAATTTATATTCTACGTAGCTTATACCACCATTACCACCATGTAATCCATTAGGGTCATTAGTTGGAATTGTATATTCCTTACCATTTAATGTGAATTTAGAATTAGAAATTCTTCCACCTGTTCTACCAATAGTTTTACCCAAATAGCTTCTTTCTGATATAAAGCTTTCTGAATCCTTTGTAGTATATAGAATAGATTCACACTTGTTATTTTTATCGACTGTTTCAATATCATAAATTGAAGCTCCTACATTACATAATGTAACAACAGTATCAAATTTATTTCTTAATTTAATAAAGAAAACCATAATTCTTCCCCTTTTTTACAAAAATAAAGTGATTATGTTTCAAATCACTTTACTTATTTTAAGCTATTTTAAAATAAACAACCATAAGAAGGATTTATTAAATAAAGCTTAGTATTAATTTTATTCGGCAGGCTTTTCCTCTACAGCTTCTACCTTTTCCTCAGCTTGTACAGGCCCCTCTACCTTAACTTCTTCAACAGGCTCAGCCTCTGCTTTTCTTCTTTCAACTTCTCTTGGATCTTCTTGGAATTCCTCATTTAAGAATTCAAGATTTCTATCATTTTCATTAGAGAATAAATGAACTAAAGCACCATTGAAGCCTAATTTGATTGATTGACCAACATAATTTACATATCCACCAGCTGTAGGAATAATAACAATTACATCCTTATCCTTAACTGTCATATGTAAGTGTGCAGAAGGACCCATAAGCTCTGATACATCAACAGTACCATCAATTCCTTCTTTACCAACAATCATATGGTCTGGTCTAACACCTAATGTAATCTTTTGAGATTCAACATTATTTGCTAATAATCTATCTTGCTTTTCTTTAGATAATTCAACCTTGTAATCATCTATCTGAACAAAATAGCTACCATTTTCCTTAATTAAATCTGCTTCGAAATAATTCATTTGAGGAGTTCCAATGAATCCTGAAACGAATTTATTTCTTGGATGATCGAATACTTCTTGAGGAGTACCAATTTGTTGAACGAAGCCATCCTTCATTACAACAATACGATCACCTAATGTCATAGCCTCTACCTGGTCATGAGTTACATAAATGAATGTAGTATTAATTCTCTTTCTAAGCTTAATGATTTCAGCTCTCATCTGATTTCTTAGCTTAGCATCTAGATTTGATAATGGCTCATCCATTAATAAAACCTTAGGATTTCTAACTACTGCACGTCCTATAGCAACTCTTTGACGTTGACCACCTGATAGATTCTTTGGCTTTCTATCTAGATATTCTGTAATGTTAAGCATTTCTGCAACTTGCATAACCTTAAACCTTCTCATTTCAGGAGAAAGCTTAGCTACATAAGATGTTTCGCCTTTTGCGATACATGCTTCACATTCCTTAATTCTATTATTAGCCTCTTCGATATTCTTATCGATTACTTCGCACTTCTTAGCAAGTGCTTCGCCTTTTACATTTTCTGCTAATTCTTCTCTAGCAGCATTATATTCATCAATTTTGTGATTCCAGAAATCAATCTCAAATTGATAAGTTATGTTTTGAGGAAGAATTCTTAATGGGTATGCCATGTTTTGTGCAACAGTCATATGTGGATATAAGGCATAGCTTTGGAATACCATTGCTATATCTCTATCCTTTGGTTCAATTGAGTTAACAATTTTACCATCGATATATAACTCACCCTCAGTAATTTCTTCAAGACCAGCAACCATACGTAATGTAGTTGACTTACCACATCCTGAAGGACCTACTAATACAATAAATTCTCCATCCTTAATATCAATATTTAAGCTCTGTACAGCAACAACACCCTTATCAGTAATTTGTAGGTTATGCTTTCTTACATTAGGAACTACCTTTTTACCAAATAATCCAAAATATTTTCTTTTAGGTTTATCAATATAAGGATAAATTTTTACTATATCTTTTAAAATTACTTCTGCCATAATAACATACCCCTTTTTTAACCTTTAACTGATCCACTTGTTACACCCTTAATAATAGACTTAGATAAGAATAAGTATACTATTAATACAGGGAATATTGAAACGAATATTGCGGCATATATTAAGCCCATATCCATTTTTGAGAAATCCGCACTTCGTAGTAATGACAACATTGTTGGTAATGTTCTCTTATCTGGTTCAGTTAATAACAATGTTGGTAAATATAGATTGTTCCAAGAAGCTACAAATGAGAATATCAATTGAACTGCAAGTGCTGGCTTCATAATTGGTAATACAATTCTATTAAATGTCATAAATTCACTTGATCCATCCATTCTTGATGCTTCAACTAATTCAAGAGGTAATGTAGCTCTTAAATGCTGAATCATATAGAAGAATGTTGCTGGAGCTGCAATACCAGGAACAATTAGAATCCAGAATTGATTCTTCCAGCCCATTGAATTACACATTTGAATAAAACCAACTGATGAAACCTGAGAAGGAATCATCATAATTGCAAGAATGAATACTTCTGCAGCTCTTCTACCCTTAAAATCATAAGCGTAAATTCCATAAGCACATAGTGCTGAGAAATATGTAGTAACAATTGCTGATAATGAAGCTATAATGAATGAGTTTAAAATACCCTTCTTAACATCAGCAAGTGCTGTATAATTCCACAACTTATCTAAATTTTCAAACAAATGAGTTGATGGTATTAAAGTGAAGCCAGATTGTAATTCAGCATGACTTCTTGTTGCATTTACGAATAATACATAAAAGAAGAACAAACACAATATAGTAAGAAATATCATAAAGGTATATACAAGTGTTCTTTGAATTATTAACTTAGTTCTAGCGGCATTATTTTCCTTCACGCCGGCATAATCCATTTGCTTTGCCATATTACCCTCCTAATTCTTTCTATTAATTGATCTGAATACAATTATACTGAATATACCAGTGATTACGAATAATATTACGGCAACAGCGCCAGACATACCATAGTTACCTACTGATAGATAATCATTTAATAGCATAACAAGTGTCTTAGTTGTGTTATTAGGTGATCCATATCCCTTAGTTAATACCGAAGGAACATCGTACATCTGTAATCCACCAATCATTGATGTTATTATTACATAGATTAATATTGGTTTTAGCAATGGTAATGTAATATCAAAGAATACTCTAGTTGATGATGCACCATCCATACGTGCAGATTCAAATAGACTTTCATCGATTCCCATAATACCAGCCATTAATAGAATAGTTGTATTACCAAACCACATTAATAAATTCATTGTAGCAACTAATCCTCTTGTTGACCATGGATAAGTTGTTATAAAATCGATATTTTTATCAGCCCATCCTAATGCTTGGATAATCTGGTTTACCGGACCAACTGCATTGAATATTGCATAGAATAAGAATGCGAATGCGGCAGCCATGATTAAGTTAGGCATATAGAATACTGATTTAAAGAATCCTGCACCCTTAATATTTAATCTAGTACTTGTAAAGAATAATGCTAATAATAATGAGAATACTAACTGTACTACTGCTCCCATTATCCACATTATCAATGTGTTACCTAAACATTGTAAAAGTAATATTGTACCATTATCATTTGGTGTAAATAATGTCTGATAGTTTCCAAATCCGACAAAATTAGGTCCAATATATTCAACACCTATTCCACTTTTACGATATTCTGTAAAACTATAAAAAATTGTTAAGATTTGAGGATATAGTGTAAAAGCTATATATGCTATGAAGAATGGAAGAATGAAAATGTATCCCCACTTCGCATAGCTTACACCTTTACGCTTTATTTTATTAGGATTTTCTAATGATTTTTCCATATTTCCTCTCCTTTATGAAAATACAGCAATAACCCTTTAAATATGAGAAAATGCGGTGGGATTATCCCGCCGCATTTCTACTAGTTTTAGCGGTTAAGCTTATTTAATGCCTATATTAATTAGATTGTGAAATTAGTTGTAACTACATCTGGACACTTAGTCTTAATGTATTCCTTGAAGTTAGCAATTGCTTGCTCCTTAGTTACAGTACCCTTTAAGTATTCAGCAAACTTATTTTGTAAGCCTTCATTACAATATTGATCATAAATTGTTTGATTTTGGAATTTAATACCCTTAGCTAATTCTAGATAAACCTTAGTATCATTTTGGCCACCTAAGAACTTATTACCAGTACCCTTAGAATCATATTCATCAGAAACCTTCTTATTAACTACTTGGTTATTAGAGAATTGACCTTCCTTAGTTACTAATTGATAACAAATGTTTTCGTCATTAGTGAATGCTTCCATAGTCTTCTTAACTAATGCATCATCATCTCCACCTGTAGCAGCTAACATCCAAGTACCACCCCAGAAGTATTTAGCAGGACCTTCAACTAGACCCCAGTCACCTGAGCAACCCTTCTTCTCATCTTGAGCGTTAGTCATACAGAAGGTATAGTACCACGCTGGTCCGAAGTAGCAGAATGCCTTTCTACCTTGGCTATCGCCA
>JAEEGH010013957.1_pt1 | contig 17724 bp, 12 predicted proteins | sample 9134181 | NCBI WGS metagenome assembly JAEEGH01 (sample SAMN16246544, study PRJNA631951) | gut metagenome | biome: gut microbiome; feature: rumen; material: DP-attached | host: Bos | place: Iran: Karaj | collected 2018-10
ATCGTCACGATGTGCCAGCTTCTCTCCACGTCTATCCCACTGGCGGTCATGGCTGGGGCTATCGTGCCTCCTTCGACTTCCACTTCGAGATGCTGCACGAACTGAAAGCGTGGCTGTCCAGTTTCTGAGGGGGAAAGTGTCCTTTTTGAAAAATCGGAATAAAAAAAGACGGCCTGCTCTCGAATCCGAAAATCATCTGTTTAGTGATTCCTTTCGATGAGCGGTACGCAGTTTCTAATGATAATGGGGACGGGCTCAGCCTTAACCTCATTTTCGGTTACCGTCAGCTTCACTACGCAAGCTTTTGAGTTGAGTGGTTTCGGCTGGTCGAAGATGAAGTTGCCGATGCTATAGAATATCTTTTTCCCCTTGTATTCCTCAATGGTCTGAAGGGTGTGGGTGTGATGACAGATGAGGGCATCGGCACCTGCGTTGATGAGTGCGTGAGCTTCCATGCGCTGCAAGGGAACGGGGCGCAACGTGTGTTCGCCACCCCAATGTAGCGATACGATGACAACTGCTTTTGGATCCGATTTCTTCAGTCTGCGGATGCGCAAAATGAGCGAATCCATCGGTTCCTGGCTCACACATGGGCGGTCGTTGAGCAGTGCCCAGTTCTCCAGTGCCATGCGCAACGAGGTGAGCAGCCACACGTTGCGTGGCTTTTTGGTGAGCAGTACGGGCTGGGCAGCCTCCGCCATGTTCCTGCCCACTCCTGCAGGTATCATCCCAGCTCGTTCAATGTTGCGTTTGGTGTCCATCAATCCCTCCCGACCTTGGTCGATAGAATGGTTGTTGCAGAGGTTCAGATGGGTGAATCCATGTTTTCGGAGTGTAAAAAGATGTTCGGGCTCCCCACGGAAGATGTATCGCTTGAACACAGGAGCCTTCACCTTCGTGGCAGGACACTCCAGGTTGCCCACCACGATATGGGCTGTAGAAAACAAGGAGTCGATGCCCTGCGAGAAGAGAGCATCGACCCCTTTCTTCTCGATGAAACGGCGCACGCCGCGATCCAGAAGGATGTCACCGGTAAAGAGAAAAGAAGCCTTAACTGCCTCACCCACAGCAGCCTCACCCCCAACCCCTCTCCGATTGGAGAGGGGAGTATATAGTTCTTGCTCTTGAAAAGTGTTATGTAACTCTTGCTGCTGTTTTTTTAAAATGTATTGTTCTTGCTGTTGTTTTTGTTGAAGAGTGTATATACTCCCCTCTCCAATCGGAGAGGGGTTGGGGGTGAGGCTGCTGCTGGGGGTGAGGCTGCTACTAACAGCCAGTACTATAAAAAAACTTCTCATTGGGCGCAGGGTTCTTCTTGAGCGGCACGGTGATGGGCTCCATCCACTGTGGAACGCCCTCACGCGGATGCTCCTTCAGGTAGTGCTGCCACTCCTCATCGTTCAGTCGCTGCTGATGGATAGGACGGGTGAACTCGCGATAGCTGAGCACCGCACCGCGCATCAAGTAGAGATAGCCGCCAATCTCTACAATAACGTAGATTTCATCGGCCTGACCCACGGCGGCATAGAGAATGCTCTTCTCGGGGTTGTTGTCGGCATTGGCAGTATAGACATCGGCCACGAGGGCGGTGTTGCGGTCAGGCCCTTGCACGTCGTCCCAGCCCATCAGGTACTGGTTGGGCTCACGAATCAGGTCGAGCGAGATGTTCTCAAACGTGGCACCGATGCATTTCAGGTTGTCGTATTCGGTGTCGGTAAGCGTCTCGCCCTTCAGTTCCTTATTACTCAGGCGCAGCAGGAACTCGGCCTGTTCGCGCAGGGCATTGGTGGCTATCTTGTTCTTCTCAGTGGTCAGATCGTAGCGGTCCAGCACCTGTTGGGTGGCATTGAGCAGGTCGATAGCTTTCTGCCAGAAGTCCACGTTGGGCTCTACAAAGCCCATCACCACTGGCTCGGGGGGACCACCACCGCCGCACTCGGCACCCATGGGCTGTTTGGCATAGAGAATGGCATCGTGCTTCAGTTCAGCCCACGATGAAAGCGCGCTGTTCAGTGATTTCCGATCCCACTCGGGTGTGAGCATGAAGTACGGAGCCTGTTCGCTCGTTTCATTGACGGTCTTCAGGGCCGACAGCCAGCGCGTAGAGACATTCTCGTTCCAGTTGATGGAGTCCATGCGTGCCTTCATCTTCTTCAGCATGGGTTCGAAGCCCTTCCACTGCTGTCCTTCTTCCTTGAGAAGCTGTTCGGCAGCGCTCACACCCATAGCAGCCATCACGTCGAGACCCTCTGGAACAGGGCGAAGCGTCTTTTCCGATTCGTAGTCAACCATCTCTTGCAGCACCTCGGCATCAGGCTGATAGCGCTGAGGCATGAGGCGCACCTTGTTGCGGCTGGTGTGCTGGAACTTCGGACGGAGACGTGTCTGGCGCTCAGCCAAAGCATTGACTTGGTCTGTGACAGTTTGGAAGATGGAATGATCGGAACCGTCCGTGACATCAGACTGCTCTGATTGATCTGAAAACATGGATTTCTTGATTATCTCCCATACCTGCATGATGCTCACGTCGTCGGGCTTGCCCATCAGCCAGTCCATTGGTTGCGTCAAGTCGTTGTAAAGCTTGCTGAGACGGTCGTTTGCACCGATGGCCTGTGCCAGTATCACGGCTCTCTCCATGTCAACAGGCTTGTCGGTCTGGAAAGGCACCGCCTGCAGCCACATCATGGTGCGGAAATAGCGTTGCAGCGTGTCGTTGCGGGTGTAGTGGCCACGCGGACGGAACAGACTGTAGGCAAACTCAGCATCGGTATAGCCTAAATAGGCCGACTGTGCATCCTTGCTGGCCATCACTTGACGGTATTCCTGCTGCGCGTCAGCATTGTCTGTGGGCTCCTCGCCCTTGAGGAGGGCATTGGCCACTGTGAAATAAGTAACCAGCCAGTCCTTGGGCTTCGTCGTGTCGTCACCTATCAATACAAGACTGTTCACCGTCTGCTGTGTCTCCTGACAGAACTGGTCTAACAGGGAGAAGAACTTATGCTCCTCTACATCGCGCAGCATGCAGTCAATATAGAGATGGAACAGCTGCAGGTAGAGGTCGGTGGTCACGAAGTTGGGCATGTTGCTATAGTCGTTCTTCTCATAGACGTGGAACAACTGCTGGTGGTCGGCAGGCACAATGGCAAAGCCGTTCTGTGCCAACTTCTTCTGTAGCTGAGCATCGAAATCCTTGAGCTGATGGGGATTGATGAGGTTGGGCATTTTCACGCGCAGTCCTTCCGGTACGTCGAAGTTGTGCTTCTGCAGTTCCGCCTCGCGCTCTTTCAGTTTTTCAATGAAAGCCAGCTGTTCGGAGGTATAGGGAATGGCATCGTCTCTGACGGAACGGTAGAACTCATCGCGCCAACTCTCACCCTCGATGTGCTGAACCTCCTTGATGTAGCGGGGATTATCCCAGAACTCCCACTGCAGCGAGTCATACCATGTGGTGGTCTGGAAAATGCCGCGCAGATAGGCATCGCGGAAGGGATAGCCCACGCGAGCCGCAAAGCCGTTGCGCAAGATGCGACAGTCGGAGAGCGACAATTGTGAAATGTCTTGCGTGATGTCGATGGTGTCAATGAAACTCTCAACGTTGAGTTTCGTCGGTGAGATGCTGGCAGGATCCTCTTCTTGAGGCGAAGTGGCACAGCCCATCAGCAGACCAATGGCCAGCGCTCCCATGACGAAAAAAGATGATGTTTTTTTCATAGATTGAAATATTTATAAGCGGTTTCTTTGTCGGTGTTCTTGATAAGAAAACGGTCAAAAGCCAGTCCGAAGCCTTCCCAGCGATATTCGCTCACCACATAGCGGTCGTCAGCAGTGGTCTCTAAGGCGCGAATGGTGCAGGGGGTATGGGGCTTATAGGTCTTATGAGGCTTATGGGTCTTATGAGGCTTATGGGTCTTATGAGGCTTATGTGGCTTATGAGGCTTATAGGTCTTATGAGGCTCATTGGTCTTAGGAGATCCATCCTCAACGACTCTGAAGTCCTGCAGGATGCCGCCGAGCTTCGACCCCATCCAAAGGGGGCGCACCTTGCCATCAACCTGCTTGAAGATGAAGATGCGGCGGCCCATTTCATGGTGGAACCTCGTACGCTTGACTACTCCCACCAAGGCATCGGGACTCCCATCACCGTTGACATCGCCGGTGCAGAACCGATAGACGGGATAGGGCAGTCGAAACTCATTCAGATAGTAGAGCGAATCGTGGGTGCGAGAAAGGGAATAAGGGGTTTCTGAGCTCTCGGAGATCTCTGAGCACTCCGAGAACTCTGAGAACTCTGAGAACTCCGAGAGCTCTGAGCACTCTGAGCACTCTGAGCTCTCAGAAAACCCTATCATCAGTGCGGTCAGCCACACCCATTTCATAGCAGCGCCTTGATTTCAGCCTCCAGATCCTTCATCTGCGAACTGCGCTTCTGCAGTTGGCTGTTGCGATTGATGAGGAAGAACTCAGGCACGTCTGTCACGTTATAGCTCATGGCACTCTGCAACGAGGCATCGCGCACACAGACCCAGGGCAGGTGTTGCGTCATCTGTTTCCAGAAATGCTCGTCTTGGTCGAGTGACACCTGATAGATTTCCAGTCCCTGTTCGTGATATTTGTTGTAGAGCTCGCGCAACATAAGGATGCGTTGGGCCGACTCGGGCAGAGTGAACGTATGGAAATCGAGCAGCACCACCTTGCCTTTGAGTGAGCTCAGGGTAAGCAGATTGCCGTTCTTATCGGGTAGTTGCAGCTCTATGATGCCCGATTCCACAATGGTGGGACCATCGCCCTGTTGTGCTGTCGATGCATAAGCGTTGCCATAGAGTTGCTGCATGCTCTCTATCACGATGTTGTGCAGGTTCTCTGTGCGTGCAGCACCGGGATAGAACGTGTCCCACGAAGTAGCCACAGCAGCAAACACGCGCAGGTCTTCGCGGCTCTCCTTTGGGTTGAAGATGAGCCAGCGACCCAGTGTCTGGAACAGGGCGAAGTAGGAATAAGTCTTGTTGGGCTCTTTGAAAATATAGTTTTCAAGCACGGTCTCCTTGTAGCGGTTCATCATGCGGCGTAGCGAGTCTTGTGCATCGCCAGGCGGAATGGTCATGTCTTGCTCTAAGGCAATGGCTTTGCGGAGCAAATCCTGTTGCATCAGTGCCAGTGAGCGAATCTTCTCGCAGTTGTCAGAGCCTTCCACTTCGTAGCGGGCGGCCATGTTGGGGTATTGTGCCTTGACGGTGACGGTCTCGGTCGAGTCAATGGAGATGTTGATGATTTGGTCGTGGATGCGCAAGACATAGAACTCGGGAGCAGCTGTGGTGTCGGCCTGGAAACGGAAAGCTCCGTCTGCTCCCAGCTTCAGGCTGTCGAGCGGTTTCAGTCCTGAGAGTGACACGTGTTCAAAGTAGAGTACTGAGTCCTTCGCTCCCTCAATGTTGCCTTCAATCGTGAATTTCACTTTGTTGTCGCATGCGCCCAGCAAAAGGGTCATGAGCGCCAATATTACTGTTTTCCTCATGTTCGTATCGTTTTATTTTTGAAGGCAAAGTTACACAAAAATCATAAAAATACAAAATTCTTGTGTGATTCTTGATTGTTTATTCGTCGATTTATATATAAATGAGTAACTTTGCGCGAATTTTTATTTATTTTAGATGTTTTAAAACAAGATGAACGTAATTACAAAGACCCTTCAACTGGCTGATGGAAGGACCATCACCATTGAAACCGGGAAAGTGGCAAAGCAGACCGACGGCAGCGTCATGCTGAAGATGAACAACACCGTGCTCCTGGCCACTGTTTGTGCCGCAAAAGATGCAGTTCCCGGAACCGATTTCATGCCTTTGCAGGTAGATTATCGTGAACAGTACAGCGCTGCAGGCCGTTTCCCCGGCGGATTTACCAAGCGCGAAGGCAAAGCCTCTGACAATGAAATCCTCACATCGCGCCTCGTGGACCGCGTTCTCCGTCCACTCTTCCCCTCTAACTATCACGCAGAAGTTTTCGTCAATGTCATGCTGCTTTCAGCCGACGGTGTCGACCAGCCCGATGCGCTGGCAGGCTTCGCCGCTTCCGCAGCGTTGGCATGTTCAGATATCCCCTTCGAGTGCCCCATCAGTGAGGTGCGCGTGGCTCGTATCAATGGCGAGTACGTCATCGACCCCACCTTCGAGCAGATGAAGCAGGCCGACATGGACATCATGGTTGGTGCTTCGGCTGAGAACATCATGATGGTGGAAGGCGAGATGAAGGAGGTTTCCGAGCAAGATATGATCGGGGCGCTGAAGGCTGCTATGGCTGCCATCAAGCCTATGTGTGAGCTGCAGACCGAACTGAGCAAGGAACTGGGTAAGGACGTGAAGCGTGAGTATGACCACGAGGTGAACGACGAGGAACTGCGTGAGCGTATGAACAAAGAGCTCTACCAGCCCGCCTACGACATCACCAAGCAGGCCCTCGAGAAGCAGGCACGTGCCGAGGCCTTCGAGAAGATCCTGACAGATTTCAAAGAGAAATATGCTGCTGAGCACAGTGAGCTTACCGAAGACGAGCTGGAGGAGAAGAACGCGATGATGGACCGCTACTATCATGACGTGGAGCGTGACGCCATGCGCCGTTGCATCCTCGACGAGGGCATCCGCCTCGATGGTCGTAAGACTGACGAGATTCGCCCCATCTGGTGTGAGGTCAGCCCCCTGCCCATGCCTCACGGAAGCTCTATCTTCACCCGCGGTGAGACGCAGAGCCTCTCTACCTGTACGCTGGGTACCAAACTCGACGAGAAGCTGGTTGATGATGTGCTCGACAAGAGCTATCAGCGTTTCCTGCTCCACTATAACTTCCCCCCGTTCTGCACGGGTGAGGCCAAGGCACAGCGTGGCGTAGGACGTCGTGAGATTGGTCACGGTCACTTGGCATGGCGTGGACTGAAGGGTCAGATTCCTGAGGACTTCCCCTATACCGTACGTCTGGTGAGCCAGATCCTGGAGTCTAACGGTTCTTCATCAATGGCTACCGTCTGTGCCGGTACACTGGCTCTGATGGATGCCGGTGTTCCCATGAAGAAGCCCGTCAGCGGCATTGCTATGGGTCTGATCAAGAACCCTGGCGAGGAGAAGTATGCTGTACTCTCTGACATCCTTGGTGACGAGGACCACCTGGGTGACATGGACTTTAAGACCACCGGTACGAAGGACGGTCTGACCGCTACGCAGATGGACATCAAGTGCGACGGTCTGTCGTTCGAGATTCTGGAGAAGGCACTGATGCAGGCCAAGGCTGGTCGTGAGCACATCCTGAAGTGCATTACCGACACCATTGCCGAGCCTCGTCCTGAACTGAAGCCGCAGGTTCCGCGCATCGTACAGATTGAGATTCCCAAGGAGTTCATCGGTGCTGTCATCGGTCCTGGTGGAAAGATTATCCAGCAGATGCAGGAGGACACCGGCGCTACGATCACCATTGATGAGATAGACGGCGTAGGCAAGGTACAGGTGAGCGGTCCTAACAAAGAGAGCATCGATGCTGCTTTGGCAAAGATCAAGGGCATCGTTGCCATCCCTGAGGTGGGCGAGGTTTATGACGGTGTTGTCCGCAGTATCATGCCTTATGGCTGCTTCGTAGAGATTATGCCCGGCAAGGATGGTCTGCTCCATATCTCGGAGATTGACTGGAAGCGACTGGAAACTGTCGAGGAGGCAGGCATCAAGGAAGGTGACCACATCCAAGTGAAGTTGTTGGAGATTGACCCGAAGACGGGCAAGTACAAGCTTTCACACCGTGTACTCATTGAGAAACCCGAGGGCTACCAGGAGCGTCCTGCCCGCCGTGACCGTGGCGAGCGTCGTCCGCGTCCTGAGCGTGGCGATCGTGGACCCCGTCCTGAACGCGGTCCCCGTCCCGAGCGTGGCGAGCGTCGTCCACGTCCTGAACAGAATTATGACGAGTACCACGAACCCACAGAAAACCGTGAGCCCAAGGACTTCAGCGATGCATTGGACCATCTGGATTTCTAAGAGGACGTTGTAACGACTTCTCCTATATATGTAGAAGCGAGCCTTTCGGGGCTCGCTTTTTCTTTTTTCTCTCTTATAGGGATATTGTCAGACCGATTCCTCATGGTGCGCATAGGGGGTTGTTGTGGGTACGAAAATGGTAAAAAACAAATAATCTCTTGATTTATTTGGTTTTTCGTTCGGTTTGCATTATCTTTGCAACCATATTATATAATATTGAACGAACTAAAACAAAGAAAGATATGACTGTAAAAATCTTGAGTGTTGACGACGAGATGGATCTGGAGCTGTTGCTGACACAGTATTTCAGACGTAAAATCAGGAAGGGCGAATATGAATTCCTCTTTGCTCACAATGGCGTGGAGGCACTGGCCATGCTGCTGAAGCATCCCGACATTGACATTATTCTCTCGGACATCAATATGCCCGAAATGGATGGTCTGACGCTGCTCTCGAAAATCAACGAGATGCGCAACCCTGCCAAGAAGTGTATCATGGTGTCGGCATACGGCGACATGGGAAACATACGCCAGGCCATGAACAATGGTGCCTTCGACTTTGCCACCAAACCCATTGACTTGGACGACCTGAATATCACCATCGAGAAGGCGGTGGAACAAATCAAGTACATACACGAGTCGCAGCAGGAACATCGTCAGCTGGTAAGTCTGAAGAATGATTTGGCCATTGCCAGCGAGATACAGCAGGCCATCCTGCCACGCGTATTCCCACCGTTCCCCGAGAACGAAAAGCAGATAGAGATATCGGCCTTCATGGGACCGGCAAAGGACGTGGGGGGCGACTTCTACGACTTCTTCCGCATAAACGAGGACCACATTGGTTTCGTCATTGCCGACGTGAGTGGCAAGGGTGTTCCCGCTGCCATCTTCATGGCCGTGAGCCGCACACTGCTCCGGGCAACGGCGCTGAGGGGCGATAGTCCTGCAGACTGCTTGAACTACGTCAATGAACTTCTGTGTCAGGAGTCAGTCGAGAATATGTTCGTCACTTTGTTCTACGGCATCTACGAACTGTCAACGGGCAAGGTCTGCTTTACCAATGCGGGACATAATCCGCCATATGTGGTGAAAGCCAATGGCAGCCTGAGTGTAGTACAGACAAAGGCAAGCCTGATGCTGGGCGTAATGGAGGATATTTGCTATGTCAACAACGAGTTGCAGTTGGAGCCTGACGACACGTTGTTCCTGTTTACGGATGGAGTGACAGAGGCCTTCAATGCCAGTGACGAGGCTTACGACGAGAAACGGCTGGAGGCCCTGCTGCCGAAACTGGCCGGAAAGGACAGCCAGTCGGTTATCGACGGGGTGCTGGCAGACGTGCGCGAATTCGTGGTCGATGCGCCCCAAAGCGATGATATTACGATGCTGGTAGTGAAACGGAAAGGGTGATATTGGGAGTTTAAAGTTTAGAGTTTAGGGTTCCATCGCGACATGAAAAGGTATCACATCATCATCATTGCGGCTGCCGTGCTGTTGCTCTTCCTGGGAGTAACAGCAGCCTTGGGCTATCTGTACCAGCACGAGCGGGAACGCACTGATGCACTCAAGGAACAGCTGCACGAGCTGCGTGAAACGGCAAAGCGGGCTGTGATTGAGCGTAGCGTGAGTGGTCAGATGGAAGAGATTGCCTATGAGCAGAAAGCCATGAGCGACGAACAGCGCGAAGCGGCGGATGAACAGGCTCGCATAGCCAGCGAGATGCGGGCACAGTCAGAACTTGAACGGCAGAGGGCTGTCGATGCTCGTGAGGATGCTGAGGTATCCATGAAACTCGCTGTAATGGCTTCGGCAGAGGCAGAGGAACAGCAGAAACTGGCTGAGCAACGTGAAGAACAGGCGGAGGAAGCCCGTCGGCTGGCTGACACGTTAGGTTTCCAGTCGCTGGCACGGTCGTTGGGCTCGTCGGCCGTCATGCAGTGGAACCTGAACAACAAGGAACTGGCTTCTGAACTTGCATACGCCTCCTATTACTTTGCTGACCGCTATCATGCAGACACGTATCAGCCCGCTATCTATGAGGCGCTGATGCTGGCATCGAGCAGCAGCAGGCAGTGGGGCATCGGGCGTGGTATTATTGTGAAGATGGAGCGCAATAAACTGGACAAGAAACGTATCCTGACCGTTAGCACCTATGGTGAAATCCTGTCGCACAACATTGGTGGTGACAACCTGCATACCGAGGTGCTGCTACGCGACAACCGCTACGATTTCCGCGACCTGTATCAGGACGACAACGGAGCCATTTATGCCGTCAGCAGGACGGGGACATTGGTTGTGAAGGACGGATTGTCGCTGCAAGACTACCCGATAGCACGGGCGGTACATCCCTTCCGCATTTTCAGCTGGGACAACGACCACCTGCTGATAGTGGCCGAGAAGAGCCTTCACCTATTTAATATTTCATCGCGCCAGTTTGAGAAGGAGATACCCTTGAACTTTCAGGTACAGATAGTGGGCAGGAAGAGTAACGAGTTGCGCCTCTTTGGAAAAGGAAGCACTGTGGTGCGCGTGGCCAAACCCTCGCTGGCACTCTCGACGATGCAGCTGCCCTTCAAGGGACAGGTATGGAGCTATACCGCCTCGGACAATAAGGGAGAGGAAGCCTATGGCATGACCGATGGTGTGATATATTTGATAGACAGCAAGGGAAGACAGCGTAAACTGGTGGGCCACCGTTCCCGTGTGTCCCGTGTTGACTACGATGGTTCCCTGCTTTATTCGGTCAGCTATGATGGCACCGCCAATGTGTGGGACACGAAGAAAGAGAACGTGGATCCTGTCCGTTTGCTGACGACCAACCGATGGGTGGTCAGTCTCTTTGTAGATGGTTCGATGAACAATATCTGGACGGGTGACCAGCGCGGCAAATTGACGCGTACCATTATTAATGTACCCCGGATGGCCAGTCTGGTCAAGGCATCGCTGAAACGTAACATGACCCGCGAGGAGTGGAACCAGTACGTGGGAAAGAACATTCCTTATGTGAAATTCAAATAAGATGAATAATAGTAACGCATGAAGAAACGGACGATACTCCTGATATTGGCTTGTGTCACTACCCTCACGATGGTGGCACAAGGGGTTCCGTTGATGCGTAACTACTTCAGCAAGGAGTATGGAGCCCACAATCGTAACTTTGATGTGGTATGCGGGGCGGATGGTATGCTCTTTGTGGCAAACTTCGAAGGACTACTCTACTACGACAAGGCGCAGTGGCACATCATACACACGCAGGGCATACACCGTATGACGGCTGTATTCCGAGACAAGAAAGACTTAATTTGGGTGGGCGGCTATAACTTTATCGGCTACTTGGATAATGACGAATTTGGACGGCCGCAACTGAGGAGTGTCACACCAGGAGGCAGTGTTCCGTTCCACGGTCAGGTGGATAAAATCTGGCAGGACGAAAATGGCTATGTTTGTTTCCAGATATCCGACCACAGTGTCTATTGTGTCCGGGGCATGAAGCTGGAAACAGTAGGTGCTGTGCCTCCTGAGGATGAATCGGTGACACTGGATGGTAACTACGATGTGCGCCAGGTGCTGACCCTGCACGGCGGACTGCGTGCTGTGGCAACGGCTGGCAACGGAGTCATCATTCTGGATCGCAACGGCCGGCAACTCTATCGGCTGGATGAGGAGTACGGATTATGCAACAACAACGTGAACCATATAGCCTATGACGACCATGGACTGCTTTGGGGTGCTACCGACTACGGGCTGTTTGCTATCTCCCTGCCGTCTATTTATTCGCGTTACACGGAAGTGGAAGGTCTGAAGGGCGAGGTGATGGACATCGAGGTGGTTGATGATGTACTGTTTGCCGGTACGCTGAACGGACTGTTCCGATGCGAGAAGCAGCGCTTTGTTCCCGTAGCTGAAATACGTCATGCCTGCTGGCAGTTGAAACAAGACGGCAATAGCGTATTGGCAGCGACAACCAACGGCGTGTATAGGGTGTTTTCAAATGGCTCAGCCCAACAGCTGACCACTGCCAGTTCCACGTCTGCACTACCCGTGCCTGAAGGAATATTGAGTGGTGAGCTCGATGGCCTGTTCTTTTACAAAGACAAAGGTTCCTTCCGTTCCGAGCGGTCGGATGCCAAGAAGGTGACACGTCTGCATGAGGACCATGAAGGGAATGTCTGGGCACGTAACATTTATGGACAGATATGGCTGAACCGGGTAGGCACCACCACCTTTGAACAGCTGGAAGTGGGACAACAGAAGGACCAGATCAACACGCTGGTATTCGGCAACAAGGAGATATACTGCGTTAATCTGGAAAACGTTTGGCACTGGAACGGCAAACGTATGGTGCGGGCAAACCATCAACTGAAGGAACTTATGCCATTCCCGTCGTTCTCCTATACAGACTCAGAGGGCTACATCTGGCTGACTGATGCAGAAGGCCGTAACCTGAACGTCATCAAGGAAGAGGAAGATGCTTCCGTATATGACCCTTATGTTTCACCCTTACAGGATTACGTCGTCCGGTCGTTCTTCAGGCAGAACTCCCAAATGTGGGTGGGTGGCGACTTCGGACTGATAGGTATTCGCCGTGATGTTGACGACCCCCTGCTTTCCACCGATCCTCATTTGTTGGTGCGTAGCGTTGTCATTCACGGAGACAGTGTGGTGTGGGGTGGATTCGGGGAACAGCCAACCCGATTGGAGCCATTCGACAGCGACAGCCGCGATATCCAAATCAATTACTCACTCGACTACATGGAACTGTTGGGTAACACCGCTTACCGATACCGGTTGAACGGTGGGCATTGGACGGTGTGGACCATCCGTCCACAGGCCCACTTCGTCAACATGGCGTCGGGCACCTACAACATGGAGATTCAAGGACGTGACGCTTTGGGACGTCTCTCTGAGATTACCTCGCTGGAATTTACCATTAGCGCCCCTTTCTACATGCGATGGTATATGCTCTTGCTCTATTTCCTTGTCGCAGGTATCACGGTCTATGTGCTGGTTCGTTGGCGTATGCACCAGCTGGAAATGGACAAGATACGGCTGGAAACCATTGTCCAAGAGCGAACGGCCGAGGTTGCCAAACAGAAGGACCAGCTGCTACGGCAGGAGAAAATGGCTACTGTCGGTAAACTGACACAGGGACTTATTGACCGTATCCTCAACCCGATGAACTATATCAACAACTTCTCGAAGTTATCGGCAGGACTCATAGACGACGTACGGACCAATATTGAATCCGAGCAGGAACACATGGATGAAGATAATTATGAGGACACAGTGGAGGTGCTTGACATGCTGGCCCAGAACCTTCAGAAAGTGGAACAACACGGGCTGAACACAACCCGGACGCTGAAAGCAATGGAGGAGGTGCTCAAAGACCGCACAGGTGGAATGGTACCCATGAACCTGGTGCCCATGCTTCAGAAAAACTACGAGATGCTTAACCAGTACTATCAAAACGAGATTCACTCCTATGGCATCCATACGGCGTTGAACTGCAACTACAAGGATTTAAGGATTCAGGGCAATGCCGAGCAACTCAGCAAGACCATCATGAGTCTCCTGAGCAACAGCATCTATGCCGTCATCAAGCGGGCTGAGCGAGTGGCAGACTTTCAGCCGGAAATTACACTTGGAGTTTCCGTCAACCCGGACAATAAGGTGTGCATACACATTCGCGATAACGGAACGGGTATTGAGTCCACTATCATCGACAAGATTTTCGACCCCTTCTTTACGACCAAGACAACAGGCGAGGCCGCTGGCGTTGGACTGTACCTCAGTCACGAGATAGCCCTGAACCACGGCGGAAACATCACCGTGACATCAGAAAAAGATATTTTTACTGACTTCGAGATAACCCTCCCGATGCTTACCAATTAAAAAGCCAACAGTGTTATGGAAGAAAAAAACAATCAGCAATTGGAGCAGATGCGTCAACAGCTCCGTCAGCAGGAGAAGCTGGCATCATTAGGAGTACTGAGTGCAGGTATAGCCCATGAGATTCAGAACCCTCTGAACTTCGTCATTAATTTCAGCAAGATGTCCGAACGTCTTCTGGCTGACCTGACTGATGTGCTAAAAGACAACGAGGACCGTATTCCAGAGGCTGACCGTGAGGATATTCATGACATCATGTCCGACCTGGACGAGAATCTGAAAAGAATCTACGAGCATGGTGAGCGCGCCGTAGATATCATTCAGGGCATCTTGCTCATCTCACGTGGTAAGGATGGTGAGAGAATGCCTACTGACATTCCCCGAATGGTGAAAGAGTATGTCTGGCTGGCCTATCATGCCATGCGTGCCAACCACAAGGACTTCAACGTCACCATCAAAGAAGACTACCAGTTGCCGATGGAACCCGTACTGGTTATTCCGCAGGATGTCAGTCGGGCCGTGCTCAATGCGATGAACAATGCCTGCTATGCCGTATGGCACAAGGCCACTACAGCCACCGATTATGTGCCTACCATCGATATTACAGTCAGTCTCTCGTCCTGTGACGAGGGCGGGAAGATGTTGACCATTGCCATTGGTGATAATGGGGAAGGCATGAGCGATGAGACACGACGCAGACTCTTTGATAATTTCTTCACAACCAAGCCTGTGGGACAGGGTACTGGACTCGGCATGGGCATTATCCGTGATATGATTGAAAACCGTCATGGTGGCACCGTTGGTGTCGAGTCTGTTCTGGGCGAGGGCACCACCATCACCTTTAAAATACCTGTTACGAAATGAGAAAACGGTCTCCATATTTTATCTTCTTTATTCTTTCTTTTCTCATTCTTTCCTTCTCAGTGCCAGTCAGTGCCCAGCAGTCCATCAGCGAGCAGCACAGACTCTATGCTGAGGCTGAGAGTGACTACATTATCGGCCGACTGGAGGAAGCCCGTACTACGCTCTCCGAACACCTTGATGACTTCCAGGGAGAACTCGTTCAGGATGCCTACCGCCTGTTGGTGCTTTGTTCCCTGGGACTCGACGACGACGATGAGGCAGAACGCCTCACTTATCGTCTGCTGACGGAAAATCCCTATTATTCCACAACCTCTGAAGACCCTCAGCGCTTCATTGATATGGTCAACCGCATCAAGAGTGGGCGTGGCTCAACCATCACCACGGCCTCCAGTCAGGAGGAAAACCTCGAGGAGTCACCTGTTCCCGTGACACTGATTACCGAGGACATGATTCGCATCAGCGGAGCACGTAACCTCAAAGAGGTACTGCTGGCCTACGTGCCTGGCATGACCAGTGTCGATTGCAACGACGACATCAACATCGCCATGCGTGGAATCTTCAGCCAGGGACAAGAGAAGATGCTTATATTGCTTAATGGCCATCGTCTCAATAGCTATGCCACCAATGTGGCCAGTCCTGACTTCAGTATCTCGCTCGACAAAGTCAAGCAGATTGAGGTGCTGCGTGGTCCTGCTTCTTCACTCTATGGCGGTGTGGCGTTGTCGGCTGTGGTCAACGTCATAACCAAACAGGGAATCGATATTGATGGACTCCGTCTGCGTGCCAGCGGAGGCAGTTACGGACAACTGCGTGGCGACATTCTTTTCGGAAAGCGTTTCTTCGACCTTGATATCCTGGTGTGGGGCTCACTCTACAAAGCAGATGGACAACGGTTCTTCGTGCCACGCAGTCGGAGTGGTCTTGGGAAGACGGAAGGTGATGTCCGCATCGGTAGGGTAGGCGATAAACCTTCCTACGACCTTGGACTAATGCTCTCTTGGCGTGGACTTAATTTCCTTTATAACACACGCTTTTCGCAGATACACTCCCCCTACACCATGTCCTATACCTACTCTCCATACAATGTTTCTGACTATGCTACCTTTCGGGGACTCGTGCCCAGCTTTGCCACCCAGTCGCACCATATAGAACTCAGTTATCGCCGCCAGTGGGACCGTCTCTCACTGAACGGAACCATCAACTACGACCTCAGCGATATGACACACTATCAGGTGATTACCGACTCTGCCGTCAATGGTATAGGCCTCATGCTGGGACTGCCAGAAACCTTTGGCGCACTGTTCGATAACGCTAAGAATCTCTTTCGCTATCATGATGGACAGGAAAAGAATATCGGTGTACAGATCAAGGGCGATTATAAGTATCTGGACGGTGAAACGCACAAGGGACTGTTGGGATTCGGAGCCAATTTCAGCCGTTTTTCGCTTGAGGACTCTCGCTATGTCGTTGGCTCCGGACACCACGCCATCATCGAGTACTCCACCTTCTCCGACTGGGCAGAAGGCATTGGGAGCGGTCATGAGTTTGACCTCAACGACATCGCAAAGGGACGTGAGACCAATGCTGATGCATACCTACAGGTGAAGCATCGCTGGGGACCACTTATCTTCAATGGTGGCCTGCGCTATGACTATAAACGGCGTTACGACGATGACGAGATGCATGAGTTCTCGCCCCGTCTCGCCCTCATCTTCGTCCAACCCAAATGGCACGTCACGTTCAGCTACTCCAAGTCCTTCGTCGATGCCCCCTACTTCTATCGGAAGATAAACATGCTGTTCTATCAGGTCAATGTGCTTAACAACATCCTGGCCGAAAGCATGGGTTTACCAACTACTCCGGTGGTATATAATGACTTGAAGTCAGAACGGCTCTATTCGTGGCAGCTCACCATTGGATCAAGTGCCCTGTTACCTGGGCTTGATGTCGAACTTAACGGCTTCTTTAACCGTGCTACTGACCTCATTTATCCCCAGCGCCTGTTACATGGCAACCTCGGTGAAGGAAAGACCCTTGGTTTGGAACTCACGGCAAGCTATCGCCACTCACCGCTTACCGTACATTTCTCAGCTGCTTGGCTTAATGTGTTGGAAGCAGAGTATTTTGGCTACGATGTCAACAAGATACCAGGCATCCCCGACTTCTCAGCCAATGCTGTTGTGGCATGGCGCTTTGGCCGTAACCTACGACTCCATACCCACCTGAGTTACCATAATCATTATCAGGGATACGAGGTTAATCTGCGAGATAATTCCTACCGTTTCACCACCTATCCGTCGGTCTTTCTAACCGACTTGGGTGCTGAATACCAGCTCGGACGTATAGATTTCTCTCTCAACGTCCATAACCTGTTCAACCACCACTATACCCAGTGTGGACTTGGTTCAGGTCCTATCCAGCAGCAGGGGCGCTGGTTTATGGGGAGCGTAGGATATAAATTCTAAACCCAAAAGGGGTTATATTGTGAATCAAGGGGGTATGCTTAATGTGGAAGTTGTGGAAGTTGTGGAAAAAAAACAGCGGCTGTCCTCTCGGATGGCCGCTGTTGTGTTTAAGAACGTTTTAGTTTGTAGTCCACCATGACGTCGATGCCGAGGGCCGTTCCCGCATACATCAGGCATTGTGCGAAGAACCAGAGCACCGAGTCGCTGATTTCACCGAAGGGAGGAGCGATGAAGCCTGCCACGCTCAATCCCACACCCGAGGCCAACATGCCTACTGCGCTCCATGCGCGTACATTCTTTATCATCGTTCACCTCCTTTCTTTAAGGCAAAACGAAAGCCCCCGAAGGGGCCTCGTTTAAGGTTCGGGTTCCTCCTCGTCCTCAATCGGGTTGCTGATCGGGGTCTTGGTGTACTTCTTCCTCTGCTTACCATCCACGGTGATGGTCTCGCTGGTGATGAGGTCACCCCAGATGAGGGAGCACTTCTCCTTGAAGGCC
>JAEEGH010013960.1_pt1 | contig 17721 bp, 16 predicted proteins | sample 9134181 | NCBI WGS metagenome assembly JAEEGH01 (sample SAMN16246544, study PRJNA631951) | gut metagenome | biome: gut microbiome; feature: rumen; material: DP-attached | host: Bos | place: Iran: Karaj | collected 2018-10
AGAGTATCAAGACAAATGTGAGTATGCCTGAATTCAAATTCGATTGCTGCACACAGATGAAAGATGTTTTGGAACCGATGGGTATATCTGATGTGTTTCAGTACGGAACAGCTGATTTAGGCAACATGATCGATAACCCAAACGTCTTCGTTGATAAGATCATTCACAAGACTCATATTGAAAATGATAGAGAGGGAACTAAGGCTGCAGCCGCATCTGCCGCATGTATGGAAGTAGGATGTGCAATTGATGTTGAAGAAACCAAATATGTTAGACTGGACAGACCGTTTGTCTTTACCATTATGAATTCTGCAACTGCTAAACCTATCTTTGTCGGTGTCTTAAACAGTATGAAACAGTAATAAAAGTTGAAGGCCTTCTCACCGAGAAGGCCTTCAGGTTATTGTGTCCTGGAAATAATTATTGTTCGGATTTCTTGGTCTTATTTTTCTTAATCTTTCTGACGATGAATCTGACCAGGAAGAATCCGCCGAGCCAGATGGGGCTGAAGATGATAAGTGCGATGATTGCAACTACCAGCCACTTGGCAAATGATATGAATGCAGACCAGATATCTTTGATCTGACGGCCTAAATTCCATCCGGTGTCAGAAACAGTAATGTAGTCTTCTCTTGTTTCTGTATATGAGTTTCCATGATCATCGGTAACTGTCAGTTTGACTGTATAAGTTCCGTCATCCTTGTATTCGTGTGATGGTCTTGCCAGTGTTGAGGTTTCTCCGTCACCGAAATCCCATGAATAGGTGTAAGGGTCAAATCCGCCGTAGATAGTAGGGGTGAAGTAAATAACAGCTTTGCCTTCGACATATGACTGGTTTGCAGTGAATTTGACCGACAGTTTGGACTGTTCAAGCTGAACGGTGATAAGTGAGGTGGAAGAGGTCTGTTCAAGATATTTCATCTGACCGGTTATTACTTCGATCTGTTTCTGAACTTCAGTAAGCTCTTCCTGTACTGCAAGTACATCCTTGACTGTTTCGGCTTTTTCCATGATCGAGAGCAGCTGTTGTTCAGTTGCTTTGAGTGAGCGCAGCTGGGATGAAAGATCTGTGTATTCGGATGTGACATCTTTGGTGCTTGTTTTCTGGCTGGTCACATCAACAGCAATTGCAGACAGTCTGGCTATGGCTTCATCAAATTTCTCGGAAGGAACTCTGATTGAGATCGCACCATATATCCTGTCATTGTTTCGCCAGTTGTTTGTACTGACGACATAACCACCCATGTTGTTTGCGATATCGGTTATATCCTTGATTGAATTGCTGATATCTTCAACAAGCAGAGATATATCACCATTTCTGACGATCATACGGGTAACTTCAGCATCTGTTGATAATTGCGTGGCTTCGGATTCTCTTGGAGGATTACTCATGTTGGGAGAATAAGTGTAATTCTTGCCTTCCGCAGAACTGTCGACTGGTGTATTGATGTATTCATAGTTAATTCCTGATTTATCATTAAAGGATACATCTGCTTTTGCCATGTTACCTGATGAGCAGGCAGTTGCTGCCAAAATGAGCATTACTGATACGACTGAGATAATACTTAACCATTTTTTCATTTCATGCCTCCTGTACTATCTGTTGTATTCAACTATTGTTTTTATCAATCCGAACAAAGTCTCATAAATTGACTCTGTGTTGTTCTTATCATCTGTCATTGCAGCATAGACCATGACCTCTATATTGCTGCTTTGGTATGTGGAATAGGCAATGACTCTGATTTTTCCGTCGTTGACAGAGGTTAATTTGTATCTTATCACCGGGAACAGGTTGTTATCTGACTCATCAACAACGACATCCTTATGAATATCCGGCATTAGAGAAACCGGTGCAATGCAAACCTCGATATCATCGAGAGTTCCGTCTATTCCTATTAATTTTTTTCCGTCATCTGAATATAATTCTCTGACATGCGGTGTGTAGTTTGTTTCAGGAAGAAATGCTGAATAGCTGCTTTCTCCGGCTGTATTGGGTGCATTTGCCTCTATATCCGGTGATTTGACTTCATGCGATATATCCTTAGCCGAATACAATGTATACAAATATCCTGAAGTAACGGTGTTCATTTCAGATCCCTTATTACTTTGATTCATATTGATCAGGATTCCTGCAACCAGGAACAAACATGCGAGGGAAGCCGCAAACGGGGCAAGTCTGGGGAACAAAGTGTTCCATGACCACTTATGTTCGTTTTTCTTTTCTTCCTGTTTGTTGCTCTCAAGAATACTGGCAAGCATACGCTGTTTGGCTTCGTCAGACGGCTTAACGGTTTCATATGATTCAGCAATGATATTGTTATTCTTCTTCATTGAAATCCTCTCCCAGCATTTCCTTCAGCAGTGTTCTTGCCTCATGCAGATAATTTCTGATCGTTGAATTCGGTTTCTTCAGCATATCTGCAATCTCAACGCTTGTATAACCCTCGTAGTAGTAAAGATATATGACTGTTTTATACTTATCAGGCAGCTTTTTTATACAATCCATAACATAAGTCTGCTTGTTATCTGCCTTGGCAACCACATTGCAGTCAGCTATATCCGTTTCGTTCTTTCTCCACTTTTTTAAATTGTTCTTGCATACATTCGATGCAACCCTGATCAGCCAGGCTTTCTCATGTTCCAGACTATCAAATTTCGGATCTGCTTTTATCAGGTTTACAAATGTATCCTGAACCGCATTCTCGGTGTCAGGGATATTCTGCATATATCCGTAACAGACCCGGTAAACAGTATCTACATTGCGTTCGTAGATCACTGTGATCTCGTTGTTGGATCTTGTCATGACTCAATTTCTTTCAACTGTCTCATTATTAATACAATCTTAACAACAAATGTGTCGGAAAAAAATAAAAAAAATCTGATTTTACTTGTCAGTTTTCTGAGTCTGAACCGTTGATATCCGAAATATCGTTAATTCTGATATTCCGGTTTTTGCGATTCTGGTCGATGATGGTTATATAACCTTCGGTAAGATTGGTATATTTGATTCTTCCGGTCATTTTTTTGTAGGAACCGGTATCATGTCCGCTTTTGTCAGTAACAAAGAATGTCACTGTGGCGGAAGGGTAGTCAGCTTCATTTCCATTGTATCTTTCATGGTTTATCTGAAGGCAGATACTGTTAAGCCTCAGAAGCTCATTGCTGATCTTTTCCTTCTGGGTTTCAGACAGAACGATCCGTTCTTCCTTTATACGGCCTGTTTCTGCTATTTCTTCACTGTATCCGTTCAATGCGTCGAAAGGACTGAACTGAGCTGCACGGTCGGACATGCTCATATGAGGATGTTTATTTGATTCGAAATGAGGCAGATCAATGATGTCATCATATTTATGGGATTCTTCGTTTGCCGTCCATTTATAAAGTCTGTTGCTCATGTCTGTTATGCCTTATGCCCGCCGACTTCCTTGTTGCGGTCTCGTCCGCGTGCACCTTCCAGATAATTTGTACCTCGCAGTACAGCATTCTTTCCGTATTTATCCTTTATATCCAGCATGGCTTCCTTAAGTCTTCGTTCCTTATCAAGCTCTGCTTTTTGTACTCTTTCTTTCTCTTCCTTTGACAGGTCTTTAAATAATTCAAGCTGGCCGAATTGCTGTTTTGTATCGGCTTTATCTTCCGGAATGACATTAAGCGCCGTTATATACAGTCTTCTTACCAGAAGCTCCGGATCTGCTTTTTCTTCAAATATCTTTATTGCGGCATCGATGATCATTTTTGTCGATGAAGTATGGAAGGGAAGTTTTTCCGCACCGTTTGTATGCTTTGGATGCGGCCTGCCGTAATAATCCATGCTGACCTGTCCGGTATATAGTTTTCCATTCTGATATGTATATCTTCCGTTCTTTTCCACAAGGCTTTCTCGGTCATAACCTATATACAGATCGATTTTGTCGCTGACTAGCCTTTTACGGAGCAGTTCAAGACTCAGTTCGTCTGCCATCTCCCTGATTATTATTTTTGTTTTTTCAAAGGAATAGGGTTCGTGAAGTACCTGACCTGAACTGATACTGCTGTTTTCGGGATGGTACTGCTTGATAGCTTCAACTGTGGTTGGTTCCCAGCCCCAGGCATGATCAATGAGTAGTTCGGCATTTATTCCGAACAGTTTGTATAGGAGTTCTTCACCGTTTTCCATGATCTGAAGATGCGTTTCATTTTTCTTTGGTTTGGCGATGTATATCTTCACCGGACTATTAGTTACGGACATTCTCGCGATGTCGCCCATAGTATACATTCCGTTTGCTTCAAGTCTTCGCGCGATTCCGGGGCCGACTCTCCAGAAGTCCGTGAGAGGTTTATGATCCCAAAGTATGTGCCTGTAGGACTTTTCATCAATTTCGGCTATTCTTACTCCGTTTTCGTCTGCCTCAGAGTGCTTGGCAACTATATCCATGGCGACTTTGGCAAGATACAGATTGCTTCCTATTCCGGCGGTTGCAGTGATTCCTGTTTCTTCAAGAACATTGCGTATCATAGCCATCGTCAGTTCCCGGGCAGTCATATTGTATGTTTTGAGATACTTGGTTAAATCCATGAATACTTCATCAATGGAATAGACCACAATGTCTTCAGTGCTGATGTATTTCATGTATATGCTGTATATGTGTGAGGATACTTCCATATACCGAGACATACGGGGCGGGGCGACTATATACGTAAGCTCCAGCGACGGATCATTTTCAAGCTCTTTTGCATTACTCGATGATCCTTTGAACTGTGCTCTGTAGTTTCCTGTTTTTCTGCGGTATTCCTGCAGTCTTTTTGAATTTATCTCCTTGACCTTCTGAATTACTTCAAAAAGACGTGGTCTTCCGGGTACTCCCAGCGCTTTGAGTGAAGGGGATACTGCCAGACAAATCGTTTTTTCTGTACGTGAAATATCTGCAACGACAAGATTTGTCGTAAGTGCATCAAGCTTTCTGTCTGCGCATTCACAGGAAGCATAATAGGATTTGAGATCTATCGCTGCATAAGTATCCATATCTTTAATTATTGCACATGGTAATGCCGTTAAATGCTTCAGACTTAATTGTTGTATAATGAAAAACTGCTGATGAACAAGTCATTGTTCGAAAGAATAGGAAATATTCATGGCGTTTCAGACCTGAAATGTCAGGGTCATTCACGTAGTTACGTTATAAGTGAAGCTCTTCCTTTCGTTCTTTCATATCTGTACAAATTCTCTGATTCACCGATGGTGTATGTGTCCTCGTCATCTGATCAGGCCAGATTATTGAAGCATCAGCTTGATACATTCATCGGACCGGAAAATGGGATCATAATTCCTGAACCGGATCAGCCATATCAGCATATAGTTCCTGATCCCCAGGCACTGGGACAGCATATTGCTGCTCTTACAGCCGTGATCACACATAAAAGACCGTTCGTAATAATGTCTTATGAAACTCTTGTGACTAAGCTTCCTGAATATGACATTGTAAAAAAACACATATTCCAGCTTGCCCGGGGTTCAGTTATTAAACAGCTCGACCTGTCCAGAAAACTTGAAAGGATGGGGTATATACCATGCTATCAGGTGGAAATGCCTGGTCAGTTTGCAAAAAGAGGAGAGATTTACGATATCTATCCTGTAACTTACGATAAACCAGTCCGACTGGATTTCTTTGATACGGAGATCGAAAGCATCAGATATTTCGATCCTTCAACACAGAGATCAGATGATAATGCCGATACCATTACGATAGGTCCCGCATCATCGATTGCCTCAATATTCTATGAGGATAAATCTCTTCCCGTAGAGATCGGCGACGATATGTCCAATATGAATAAACGTCTCTATGCTCCTTATTTCAATAACGGTACAGTATTTGATTACTTCCCGAAGGATTCAATGCTGATAACCGAGGATTTGAAGGATATGGAGACTCTTTGCAACATATACTTCGAACAAATGAAAGAGTTCAAAAAAATATCGATTAACGAATACGAAACAGATTATCCTGAACCTGTTTTAGGCTTTGAGACCATTAAGGAAAAACTGCTGGAAAAAGATAAGATAGAATTTGTTAACTGGAAGCATTCCAACGATGAAGACATCACAAAACTTGGATTTGACCATGTTGACAATTCTTATTTCGGAGTGGCCAACTGGGCAGAAAATGCCAGGAGTATTGTGAGACAAAACAAGACTTTATGCGTCATATCACATCAGGCAATAAGACTTAATGAACTTCTTTCAGAAAATGCAGTGACAGGTACTGTAGCTGATGAATCTGATCCTGAGATTCAGGATGGTTCGATCACTCTGATAAACGATGGTATTGACGGAGGATTCCAGACGGAAGATCTCTGCATCCTTTCTGATAAGGAACTGTTCGGTGTTGCAAAGATGTACAGTTCATCACGCAGGAAATTCTCGGTAAAGCATGAAAAGCCTTTCGACGCTGAAGAAGGTGATTATGTTGTACATATCGAGCATGGTATAGCCAGGTTTGCGGGTACTGTCATGAAACCCTTCAATGGTGCTCCCAAGGAATACCTTAAGCTTCAATATGCCGGAGGAGATTACCTCTATGTTCCTATGGATCAGATGAACCGTGTTTCAAAATATATCGGTTCTTCAGGCAATGAGCCGACGCTGCACAGACTGGGCGGCCATGACTGGGCGAAAACACAGAAAAAGGCAAAGGAAGCTGCTGAGGAAGTTGCCGAGGAACTGCTTAACCTTTATGCAGAAAGGGAGATCCAGACAGGATATCAGTTCTCTAAGGATACTATCTGGCAGATGGAAATGGAGAATTCTTTCCCTTATACGGAAACGCCGGATCAGCTCCAGGCAATTGAAGATGTAAAAAGGGATATGGCAAGTTCCAGACCGATGGATCGTCTCATCTGCGGAGATGTGGGTTATGGTAAGACTGAAGTCGCATTGCGTGCAGCATTTAAAGCTGTCATGGACAGTAAACAGGTTGCTATCCTTGTTCCGACCACTGTATTGGCTCAGCAGCACTTCAATACATTTACACAAAGACTTGCTGCTTTCCCGGTCAAAATCAGGATGCTTTCGCGTTTTGTTGCGCCTGGTGAGATAAAAAAGACTGTATCTGATATCAAAAACGGCAATGTGGATATTGTTATCGGTACACACAGACTGCTGCAGGATGATATTGAGTTTAAAAACCTCGGATTGTTGATAATTGATGAAGAACAGCGTTTCGGTGTTGAACACAAAGAACATATAAAGAAGCTTAAAACCAATATCGATGTCCTTACATTGTCAGCTACTCCTATACCCAGAACTCTTCAGCTTTCGTTAACCGGTGTCCGTAATATGAGCCTTATTGAAACACCGCCTGAAGAGCGTATTCCGATCAATACTGTGGTCAGTGAATTTGATGAGGTTCTGATCAGGGATGCCATCATGAGAGAGATAAACCGCGGCGGTCAGGTCTACTTTGTATATAACCGCGTCAGGTCCATAAAGAATTTTGAAGCAAAACTTCAGAAGCTGGTTCCGGATGCCAGAATCAGGATCGGACATGGTCAGATGGGGGAGGATGAATTGGAAAAGGTCATGATGGACTTTGTACATCATGAATTCGATGTTCTTCTTTGTACAACGATTATTGAAAGCGGTGTCGATGTGCCAAATGCCAATACTCTGATAGTTAATGATGCGGATAAATTCGGGCTTACCCAGCTTTATCAGATTAGAGGCAGAGTCGGAAGATCATCGAGACTTGCTTATGCATATTTCCTTTATGAAAAGAATAAGATGCTGACTGGTGATGCGGACAAACGGTTGCAGACTCTGTTTGAAGCATCGGATATGGGCTCCGGTATGACTCTTGCCATGAAAGATCTTGAGATCAGAGGTGCCGGCAACATGCTTGGAACCAGTCAGAGCGGACATATTGATTCCGTCGGTTTCAACTATTATACCCAGCTTCTCAGTGAGGCTGTGGAAAATCTGCGTCATAAGAGGGAAGCTGATCCTGAAACAAGATATACTCCAGCAATAAAGCTTCCTCCTCCCAGTATTGATCTTCCGCTTACTGCATATATTCCCACTGATTACATAGAGGATGCAGAACAGAGAGTAGGTATGTATAAGTCGATGGCTGAGTGCAACAGTCTTGATGAATATTTCACATTGGAAAAAGACTTGTCTGACCGGTTCGGAAAGCCGCCGGTTGAAGTTACGAATTTGCTCTATGTTATTGAAATGAGAGTCAGGGCCATGCTTGCTATGATCGGATCTGTTACCAAGGAAGGCAACAAGATTGTACTGAGACGAATGGCCGGACTGACATTTGATGTTGATTCAGATCTCAATAAACGAAGAGGCGTTAGAGTCGCACTCAATCAGATACAGATACACTACACAGATGATCCTGCTGTGTGGCAGGAGAATATCAGATATACGCTGATGGAACTGGGCCCCGAAAACTAGACATCGCCGTTATAGGGATTGTTGTTATTGTATTTCTTTGAGTTCTTATTGTTGTATCTTCTGTAATAACGTCCGCGGCTTCTTCCGTGTGGTTTGTCCTGCGGGATCAGTTCAGATGTATCCAGTTCGTCACCAGAGGCAATCGAATCTACGGCATTTGTGGCAGGAGTGGCAGGTCGTACTGTTGCCTGAGTATTGCTTTCATCAGGATTTTTTTCTGGCTTTATTCTGTTGTAAAAACGGGTGGTTCTTGACGGACGGGCCGGTTTAGGCTGTTCGTAATCTGAAAAACCCTGTTTTTTTACATATTCCACGATATCCTGGACCGTTGCCATTTTTTTCATTTCTTCATCAGGGATGGAAAGCCTTTTTTCAGGAGTTGAAAACTCTGTTTCAACTGCCATTATAAGTTCAACGACATCCAGTGAGTCTGCACCTAAATTCGATAAGGATGATACTGCTGTGACGCTGTCATCTTTAATGCCAAGCTGTGCCATTGTCAGCTGACGGATTCTTTCATAAACACTAGCCATTGGATGTTTCTCCTTTGCTTTCCTCAAGATCCACATTCATAGAACTCAAAACGCCATTAATGAATCTCGGAGAATTGTCTCCGCCGAAGGCTTTTGCCAGTTCAACAGCTTCATTAATGATAACACCGGAGGGAAGTTCACGCTGAAACAGCATTTCAAATGCAGCTATTCTGAGAATATTTCTGTCAACTATTGCAATCTGATCAATCGGCCATGCAGGAGCATATTTGGTTATTTCAGAGTCAATATCAAAGATGTTACGTCTGACACCGCGGACAATGGTCTTGATAAATGTTTTGTTGTCTTCGGAAAAGGGCAAGGAAGTAAGAAGATGGTTTAAAACACTCTCAGTTTCGTGGTCTGCGCAGTCAATTTCATACAGGGCCTGTAAGATTACGCCCCTTGCTTTTATTCTTTCCCCAAGCGCTTTTTCGTTGCCCACTTTATTAAAGCTCCTAACTGATTGATATCAATTTTAACTTTATCATTATATTCTGTTGATGACAAAAATCATAATAGTTAATCAGCTTGAAATATAAAAAATATCCACACGCCATGCGTGTGGATATTTTTTATTGCTGATTTATATTTCTTTTATGCCCAGGGATCTTCTGATGCGGCTTTTTTGATATCTGCCAGCAGTATTTCGTCATTGAAATACCATTTGCCGTCCTTTGCTTTTCTGCATTTAAACTGTCGGACAGTGTCTGCACCGGCAGGCTGAAGCCAGACTACTGCCCAGTGATAACCGCCATCTTCCATTATTGAATCATTTCTTCTTATTATTTTCACCGTTTTATAAGGTTGGTAAGGAGTGTAATCATTGGCGGGAGTCGCTCCGACAAAGTAGGCTCTGATCTTATATGTTGCACCGGTCAGTCTTTCTTTGAAAAAGTCCTTTTTAAAATTACTGAGAGGATCAGGTCCTCTGAGTACGTCAACCATGGCATATGCTGCTTCCGGATCATTCTCCCATTCCATCATTGCTGCAAGGAACAATCCTGCAGTGTATTCAGGTTCCTCCAGGGAGAAATATTTGTTTGCTTTGATATCTTCGGGAGTCTTTGGAAGCTTTGCAAATGTTAACTGTGTCTCTTTTGTAGCAATAGCTTGCTTTATTTGTTCAGTGCCGGTCTTTATTCCTTTTTTGACACCTTTTTTTACTTCGCTTTTTACTTTTTTATTTACTTCGCTTTTTACTTCACTTTTTATTGCTGATTTAACTGATGAGAAAATATCGCCTAAAATACTCATTTGTTCGGCCTCCTTTTTAAGTGATAATTAATATTACAATAAGAATTCATCAACATTAAAGTGCGGTTATATACAGGTGAAACCGCCGTCGACAGCAATTTCCTGACCGGTGATATAAGCTGCCTCTTCAGATACAAGAAATGCAACAAGAGAAGCGATCTCTTCAGGCTGTCCGATCCTTCCCATCGGGATCGTCTTCAGTATTTCTTTTTTCTTTGTACTGTTTATGCGTTTGCTCATATCGGTTTCAGTATATCCAGGGGCAACACAATTGATGGTGATGCCTTTTTTTGCATATTCTGCAGCCAATGTTTTTGTTAATCCGGAAAGGCCCGCTTTCGCCGCTGAGTAATTTGCCTGTCCGGGATTTCCGGTCATTCCAGTTACGCTTGTTATGAATACGATTTTTCCGTAGCGTTTCTTCACCATATTCCTCAGCGCTTTTCTTGCGTAATAGAATTGTGCATTGAGATTGGTGTTGATTACATCCATCCATTCTGTGTCTGACATGGTTACCGCAAGATTATCCTTTACTATTCCTGCATTATTGATGAGGATATCAACACTTCCGAGTTCTTTCTCAACATAGGAAAAAACTTCCTCAGCACTGCTTTCCTTTGTGATGTCGGAGACTATACCGAGGACTCTGGTCTTCTTGTCAGATATTTCAACTGACGTCTTTTCAATTTCTTTTTCATCACGTCCGACGATAGCGATTCTGGCACCGTTTTCAGCAAGCTTAAGGGCAATTGCTCTTCCGATACCACGGTCTCCGCCTGTTATTAAGGCAACTTTACCTTTAAGTGTTTTCATGTTCATTCTCCGCTGACAGTAATTACATTGACGTCGGGATGGGTCATTTTTATAAGTTTTGCTAACACAGGTTTGGGACCGATCTCAATATAGTTATGGATATCTTCCTGATCATACAGAAGTTCCATTGATTCAAACCATTTGACCGGTTCGATAAGCTGATATCGGAGTTCATCGAAAATATCGTCAGCTCTCCACATTGTAGTAGCAGTGGTATTTCCGATTAATTCTATCTTTGCATCGTTTATCAATGTATTGTTGAGAGGATCCTTGAAGTTCTCAAAAGCTTCCTGCATGAGAGGGGAATGATATCCGCCGCTGACATTCAGCATAATACAGCGTTTGCTGAATTTATCTGCGACGTATTCCTTTGTTTTTTCGAGATCGGCAATCAGACCTGCAACTACAAGTTGTGTTGGGGAATTAATGATAGCAGGGAAAACTCTATTGTTATCAAAAATGCTTTTGATTTCTTCTTCCGTGCAGCCGATAACTGCCATCAGAGAAGCAGGATTCTTCTTGTTGACTTCATTACACAGTTTGGCTCTGGTATTGATAAGCTTCAAAGCATTTTCAAATGTTAATGAGTCGGCAGCGTAGAGTGCTGCGTATTCGCCGATGCTGTGACCGACCACGAACTCCACATCCTTGAGAAGACCTCTGGCTTTGATCATTTCATAAATGCCGGCTTCGTATACAAATGTTGCCAGTTGTGAGTGGAGGGTATCAGAGAGTTCCTGCTCCGAAGAATAAAAAAACAACGAGGCAAAATCTAAATCCAAGATATTAGATGCATCATCTATCATCTTCTTGAAATCGGAAGAGACATCATAGAGATTCTTTCCCATTCCAGCATGCTGGCCACCCTGACCAGTAAAGATGAGTGCTGCTGCCGCGTTGTTCATTTGTTTACCGAATTTCGGTTTATTCTTATTTTTCGACGACTGTGCGACCCTTGTATTTGCCGCAGTAAGGACATGCTGTATGAGCAGGGATCATCTGCTGGCATTCAGGGCAGGCAACGGTAGTAGGAGCATATGCCTTGATCTGATGTCGTTTCATTGCCTGTTGTGATTTAGTTCGTCTGGTCTTTGGTAGTGCAGTCATTAATTTTCTCCGTTACAATTTGTTTCTTTGTTTATTATACAGTACCTTTGCAGTTGGGGTCACATAGAGGTTTCATCGGGATATTCATCAGTACATACTGTCTGATGAGTTCATCCAGATCCACCTGCATGTGTTCATCCACGACGAGGGTATCATCTTCATCGTGATCTTCTTCCTCAACTTCATCGGTATAATATCCCATTTGTTCAAGGTTTGAATACTTAAGTGCATTTGAAATGTAGAATTCGTCTTCAACATCGAATTTCATGTCATATTCAAATCTCTTAAGACATCTGGCACATTCAAGAACAACCTTTGTTTCAATATGTCCCTTGACCAGTATGCTGCTAATTGTTTTTGTTAATTTCAGCTTACCGGTGGTCTTGGCTAATTCGAGTCCTTCACAATCAGGCTGGCCGTCAACAACGACTTCCTTGCTTGTGCCGATAACACCTTTCACTAACTGAGAAACATTATATTTTTGCATAACAATTTATTATTCTACAACATATACATTAAATATGTCACGAATAATAAACTACATGGACTCAGGAGCACTCATTCCCATGAGTCTGAGTGTCTTGTAAAGAACGGTCTTGGCAGCTTTGATAAGCTCTATTCGCGAATAGGTGGTTTCAGGATCGTCTTCACAGATAACATGGCAGTCATGATAGAAAGCATGGAATGAAGTGGCAAGATCCAGGGCATAATGTGGAAGATGATGAGGTTCCATGTTCACAGAACACAGTTCAAGGACTTCAGGTAACATAATCATTTTTCGTATCAGATCATATTCCTGTGATTCAGTGTATTTTGCTTCCGAAACTCCTGCGGGTTCCTGTGCATTTCTAAGGATTGAAGCAATTCTTGCATGTGCGTACTGGATATAGAACACAGGATTTTCTGAGGATTCCTTCTTGGCCAGATCGAGATCGAATTCCATCTGTGAGTCGGCGGAACGGGTTAGGAAGAAATAACGGCATGCATCGCTTCCGACTTCATCGATAAGATCCGATAATGTGATCATTTCACCGCTTCGCTTTGAGAATTTAACTGTTTCTCCGCCTCTCTTCAGTGAGACAAGCTGTGAGATCAGAACGGTGAGTTTATCGGGATCAAGATCGAGAGCAGCAAGAACTGCTTTCATTCTGGAAATATGACCCTGATGGTCAGCTCCCCAGATATCAACGACTTTATCCATTTTTCGTTCTGCGAACTTGTTGTAATGATATGCGATATCGGTTCCGAAATAGGTCACTGTACCATCAGATCGGACGATAACGTTATCTTTATCTTCACCCAGTGCAGTGGAATCGAACCAGACAGCACCATCATGCTTTGAAACAAAACCCTTGTCGGTCAGTTTGGCCATGATCGTGTCGTATTCGCCATTTGCAAACAGGCTTTTTTCACTGAACCAGTTATCAAATGTCACGTCGAGTCTTTCCAGAGATGCCTTGATCGATTCGAGCATCATCTTCAGACCGATCTGAGCCATTTCTTCCTCGCCGTTTTCTGTGTCGAAACGGGGACCGTATTCCCTGACCATTTCTTTGGCAAGATCGATCATGTACTTACCCTGATATCCGTCTTCGATCATCGGGATATTCTTGCCGAGCTCCTGCTGGTATCTTATCCACAATGATTTGGAGAACAGATGTATCTGGTTTCCTGCATCATTAATGTAATATTCACGGTTTACGTCGTATCCTGTTGCCTCGAAAATGTTGGCAAGTGTGCTTCCGAGCACAGCACCTCGTCCATGGCCGATATGAAGAGGGCCGGTAGGGTTGGCTGAAACAAATTCAAACTGAATCTTTGAATTCTTTCCAATATCGATATTGCCGAAGTCATTATCCTTTTCGATAATGTCAGATACCTGTTCGGTCAGCCATTTGTTGGATAATGTGAAATTGATAAAACCTGGTTTGGCAACAACTACTGATTCAAAGTCTGAAACTTTGGTCATGTTTGCCACGATTATATTTGCAATGTCCATAGGATTCTTTGAACAGAGCTTTGTTATTTTCAGAGGAAAACTTGTTGCAAAATCACCGAAACCTGCTCTCTGGGGTCGTTCAATGGTTATCTCAGGTACATCGAATTCCGGAAGATCATTGGATTCAATGGAAGCGTATACCGCATCCTTGATAAGAGAAATAATCATTCTTTTGATATTCAAAATACCGTTCATGAAAACACCGAATCCTTTTTATTTAGCAATGAATTTAAAATAAATGAACAGAACAAGTACTGCCTGGATAACAATGATCAGAGGAATTCCGATCATGAATTTCTTGTGCTGTGTTTTATGTCGGATGATCTGCATTGTTATATACATCGCAACACTTCCTCCAAGTGCTGAGAGTAACAGCAATGTGGCTTCAGGAATTCTCCTTATTCCTTTGCCTGCGATTGCTTTGTCATAGCAGGTCACAACAATTGAAATGAGTGAGATGACAATCAAATAAATAATCAATACTGTAATCATAATTGAAAATATTATCATACCTTCTGTCATTCTGTTAATTTATATGCTTTATTTACTACTCAATGGGTGGCCGTGCAGGTGCGTAAATAAGTTGGTTTACGTGATTTTTAGGTATTTCCGTCACTACAAATACAAAGTGACAGCAGAAAACAAAACGCTCAGACAGAATTTATCAAAAGATTTGCCGGAGGGTTGAGTATGCGATTTAGATGTCATAAGATTGAGTCAGTGATTTTGATCTTTATTCGATAACCCGGATTTGATGAGGTGAAGGATGTTTTTTTCTAAACACAACGAAAACATTACGTACATAAATCATTACAGCGGTCTGCTTGAAGTGGAAGGCGAGGGCGTGCTCCGCCGCGAGGATACTGAGTTATGGCATGATTCAAGCAGAAACTGGGCGAAAGAATATGACACACTCAGTGTGACAGAAGGAATAACCGGACTTGGCGATGGTTATATCGACTTCTTCTCGCATATAGACTGCCTTATCCTTAGCCGTACGGTAGAATCCGTTGCCGCATCACCTGAACTTATAAAACGTTGGCGTAAAAGTAAGGTCCTGATCTGCGGCGAATACGACACCTTTGCTGAAAGATTTGCAGATGAGAATGGACTCAGATTTCTTCACAGCGACATTCATCTGGCTGACGACGATATAGAGATTGCTCACGAACACGATATTATAACTCTGCGTTTTCATGAAAACGGCTCAAGCGATATCCACTACAACTGTTTTACCCCGGGAAGTTCAGCGGGCAGTTACGGAGGAGGCGAATACGCCAATCCTTTGCCTCGGGACTTTTATGTCGGCTGTACCATTGAGGATTTCGCAAACAATTTTAATGAGAGAGTGCGCGGGCAGATCCTGTCAAACGAAACACTGAAGCGGTTTCTTGAGATTTCGAATGAAAGGCACCACAAATCGACTATGACAAGAAAGAGAATGACAAAAGAGCAGAAAGAGGCGGCAAAGAAGGTAATAAAAACGAAAAAAAAGGGCAACAACTGGACTGCTTTTTACGACGAGGACAACGGCAGGTATTTCGCCGAGATAATATACACCAGCCGGGAAGGACGCGAACAGTATAACTACGAGATAACGCAGGATATTTACAGCCGGCTTGGCACATTTGCGGATGACGTTGAAAACGAGAGGCTGATCAAGACTGCAAAGATGACGTATTCATTTGAAAACACGATGTACGGAACGCTCGGACCCGAAAGAACAGTCTGGGATGAGGAAGCAGAAGAGGCCATGAAAGCGACTAAAGCGAAACAAAACAAGGACAGCAAGAAAAAAAATTGATTCAGACAGATCGCAGTTAGGTGAGGATAATATATGGATAAGACGGAAGAAAAAGCAATTTTCGATAAAGCGACCGAAAAGCTTGATCTTTTCGTCCCGCTGTGTCTTAAAGACAATTATGTTGACGAGGCAAGAGAGTTCCTTCAGCCTGGCGGCGAGTATGTCAGATATGCTGTGAAAGAGTTCATGAGAGAATTGCTCTCCGAGCTGATCCGGCCGGCAGATTATAAAATAGAATCGGTTTATATAGACATGGAACCGGTTTATGAGACGGTAAAAAAGGAACTGGCAGATCATTTTGAGGTCACGCATGGGCTGGAAGAGTATATTTTCTCAGAGTTTGTACACGTTAAGATAAACGATATACTCTCATTCCATCTCCTTAGAGGACATCACGCATTCTCAATCGTTGGTATACGCGTCGATGGGCTGTGGGATGACTACGAAGACTGGAAGGGATATGTTGCCGAAAAAACGGACGATGAACTGTTGGAATGTGAGGCGAACGGAGACTGTGAGCGGTGCTCAGCTTACTTCTGCCCCGATCAGGCGGCCGAGTTCTGCCGTGTCGCCGAATATGTTTATGATAACATAGACCGTTTTACACAGATGGCTGAAGAAAAGGCGCGTGAAGAAAGAAAAAAGTATAACCTTTAAGTCGAACAGAAACGGATGCTTTTATGGAAACGATAGACAAGTATACGGACTGCAGGAAAGATGATGTGATCCGCAAAGTCCCGGAAGATCTCTGGTGCGACTGGCTGGAGCAGGCGTCTAAAGAGGACAGGGCAGACGAAGCTTTTATGAAAAAGCTTGTTCTACGCCGCGGGGAATGTCTGAAGTACGCCCCGGACTCGCTGAGAACTGACCAAAGCACGGTCTTGAAGATTGTTAAGAGCTTGCCATCTGCATTTGTTTATGCGTCTGAAATACTGCAAAACGACCGTAAGTTCGTTAAACAGGCGGTAAACATTAATTCCGACGTTATAAAATACGTAACCGACAGGTTTAAAAACGATAAAGGTATTGCACTCCTCGCTGTCAGAAAGGACGGTGGAAATCTATCCATCCTTTCTGATGAGATGCAGGACGATCCCGATGTGATAGAAGCGTCGCTTGGTGGAAAGCTTTTCAATCTGAAAAAAGCACCTGAAAAAGTAAAAGACAATAAAGCGTTCGCAATTAAAATACTCTCCATGGGCGGAGGATTGCTTGAGGACTTTTCGGAACGTCTTCGTGCCGACAAGGAGGTTGTGACGGCGGCTGTCGGTTCGGCTTGGAATGCGCTGGAATTTGCGTCCGAAGAATTGCGCAGCGACCGCGACGTAGTTCTTGCAGCCGTCAGGCACGACGGATACGCGCTTCAGTTTGCCTCAGACGAATTGAAGGATGACAAGGAGATCGTCCTCACGGCGATAGAAACCTACGAAGGTAATGTGATTGAAGAAGCATCTGAGAGACTGAAGGACGACAAGGAGATTGTCCTTTCCTCAGTAAAAAGATGTGAATACTCTGTAGGCAGTGCATCGGATCGGCTCAGACATGACGATGATGTTATCCGCGCAGTTCTTGAGGCACATCCGGGTCAGTTTGAAAATCTGCCGGAGGACGTGCAGGAAAACCTCGATTACATCCTTTTCGGACTTGAAAGCGTCGTCAGACATCTTCCAAACCCGGACAACTACAGCTTTTTTGACGACTCGACAAGCGAATACTACTTCGATTTCGCACAGGCGGAGGAGAATTTTCTCGACATATTCGAATCGATACCGCCCGA
>JAEEGH010013961.1_pt1 | contig 17720 bp, 13 predicted proteins | sample 9134181 | NCBI WGS metagenome assembly JAEEGH01 (sample SAMN16246544, study PRJNA631951) | gut metagenome | biome: gut microbiome; feature: rumen; material: DP-attached | host: Bos | place: Iran: Karaj | collected 2018-10
TCTCAAGTAATATACTACGGTGGTTATAGCGGTGAGGATCCACCTCTTCCCATTCCGAACAGAGAAGTTAAGCTCACCATCGCCGATGGTACTGACCTACCAGTTGGGAGAGTAGGTAGCCGCCGTTTTTGGAAGCCCGGACATCAACAGATGCCCGGGCTTCTTTGTTTTCGCTCTGCTCACACCGACGTCTTTAAAGAACAGATCGACATAAAAAAGACCGGTCCCCGAAGGGGCCGGCCTTGAGAGTGTGCGGAGCACGCCTGGATTAGCGGAGCTTCTTGTAGCCGTAGCGGGCCTCGTCGCCGAGTTCGATCTCGATGCGCATGAGGCGGTTGTACTTGGCGATACGGTCGGTACGGGACAGGGAACCGGTCTTGATCTGGCCGCTGTTGGTAGCGACGGCGATGTCGGCGATGGTGGTGTCCTCGGTCTCACCGGAACGGTGGGAGGTGACGGTGGTGTAACCGTGGCGGTGGGCCATCTCGATGGCGTCCAGGGTCTCGGTCAGGGAACCGATCTGGTTCACCTTGATGAGGATGGAGTTGCCGGCGCCCATTTCGATACCCTTCTGGAGGTACTTCACGTTGGTCACAAAGAGGTCGTCACCCACGAGCTGGCAGCGGTCGCCGATGGCCTTGGTGAGCTTCACCCAGCCTTCCCAGTCTTCCTCGGAGAGGCCGTCCTCGATGGAGTCGATCGGGTACTTGGTGATGAGCTGCTTCAGGTAGTTGATCTGCTGGTCGGTGGTGAGCTTGCGGCCGCGCGGATCCTTCTTCTTGCCGTCCTTGAGCTGCTTGTAGTCATAGTAGAACTTGCCGTCCTCGCCCTTGAAGCAGAACTCGGAAGCAGCGCAGTCCATGGCGATCTTCACGTCCTTGCCGGGCTCGAAGCCGGCCTTCTTGATGGCCTCGATGATGCAGTCGAGCGCATCGTCGATACCCTTGAGCTTCGGAGCGAAACCACCTTCGTCACCCACGGCGGTGGAAAGGCCACGGGCCTTCAGCACCTTCTGGAGCGCGTGGAAAACCTCGGCACCCATGCGGACAGCCTCAGCCTCGTTGGGAGCGCCGACCGGACGGATCATGAACTCCTGGAAAGCGATCGGAGCGTCGGAGTGGGCGCCGCCGTTGATGATGTTCATCATCGGGACCGGGAGGACATAAGCGTTGGTGCCGCCGATGTAGCGGTAGAGCGGAAGACCGAGTTCGAGGGCGGCGGCCTTCGCGACAGCGAGGGAAACGCCGAGGATGGCGTTCGCGCCGAGCTTGGACTTGGTCGGGGTGCCGTCGAGATCGATCATGGTCTTGTCGATGGCGCGCTGGTCGGTAGCCATCATGCCCACGATCGCCGGAGCAATGACCTCGTTGACGTTCTTCACAGCCTGGAGAACGCCCTTGCCGCAATAGCGGGAACCGCCGTCACGGAGCTCGAGGGCCTCGTTCTCACCGGTGGAAGCACCGGACGGAACGGCAGCAACGCCGACAACGCCGGAATCCAGGGTAACTTCAACTTCGATGGTAGGGTTGCCACGGGAATCGAGAATCTCGCGACCGAAAACTTCAATGATCTGCATAATTTTTATGGAATTAAGTTGTTTTGCTTTTGTGAGCGCCGCAAATTTACAAAATTAATTGCACATTATCAACGGACGCGGTACACCTCGATGCCGGTTGTCGCTTTCTTTCCCATCACGTATTCTTCCAGCGACTTCTGCTCCACGACCACCTTCATCGGTACCGTCGATGCATGGATGAACGTGACCGGCTTGCCGGGCTCCGCCAGCGCGATGCCGCAGTGGGAGATGTCCAGCCCGTCGACCCGGGTGTTGAAAAAGAGGATATCGCCGCTCCGGATCCCCCCGAGGGCCTTTTTCAGGGCCGATTTGGGGATGTAGGTCGAGGGCTCCGCATTGATCCGGTCCTCGATGGCCGCGATGGCGTCGACATCATGCATCCGCGCATAGGCATCCGGGTGCATGGACATATAGTGCACCGGATGGTCCAGGGCGACGCCTCCGAGGGCACCGGAGACATTCTCCACCGTCCCGCGCTTCTCTCCCTGCCGGGCCCATTCGGTCGTATAATGCAGGCGGTCCTCATACCGGGAACAGACGCCGTCCCGGTACCGGCTCTGCAAGAGTTCCGAGGCGAACGTATCAAAATCCCCCTCCTGCCGGGCCGCGCGGACAAGCCCCAGGCACGTCTCCACAAACAGGATGCAGTCTGTCCGGGTGAGGTAGATGCACAGTTTTTCCTCCGGCAGTTCCTCCAGCGTTCCCGCCACGTAAGACTGCCCGAGCAGGTCTTTCGCGGCCCGGACCATCTGCGCGCCCGGCTCTTCGCCGGGGTGCGCCCGCAGGTCCGCGAGCACCTGCTCAGCCAGCGCCCGGTCCTCGGGCGTTGTCACATAATCGACCGCCGCCCGTTTCGGCTGCCCATGGCAGGCAGCCATGGAAAGGAGCAGGGCGAGTATCAGCGTAAACTTTTTCATGTCGGTCATTCCATTGTCATTCCGAGCGCAGCGCGGGAATCTAGAAATATTTCTTCTCCTGCCGGTACAGGGCCACGAAGATGAAGATCAGGATGGTGAAGGCCCAGAGGGAGGAGCCGCCGTAGCTCAGCAGCGGCAGGGGGATGCCGATGACGGGCATCAGGCCTACGGTCATGCCGATGTTGATGAACAGGTGCATGAAAATGCACGAGGCGACGCAGTAGCCGTAGATGCGGTTGAAACTCTCCCGGCAGCGTTCGGCGTCCAGGATGAGCCGGACGATCAGGAATACGTACAGGAGGATGACCACCAGGCAGCCGAAGAAACCCCATTCCTCGCCCACGGTGCAGAAGATGAAGTCCGTGGTCTGCTCCGGGACAAAGCCGAAGGCGGTCTGGGTCCCCTGCAGGAAGCCCTTGCCGGTGAGACCGCCGGAGCCGATGGCAATCTTGGACTGGTTCACATTGTAGCCCACGCCCGCGAGGTCCTCCTTCATCCCGAGGAGCACCTCGATGCGGGAGCGCTGGTGGTCCTGGAGGATGTTCTCGAAGATGTAATCCGTGGAGAAGACGAGGGCGACGCCGATGACGAAAGCGGCCAGGGACATGCCCAGGAAGCCGTCTTTACGGTTGAAGGCGCGGACCGCCAGGAACGGCAGGACCAGGAAGCTCAGGGCCAGGAGGATGTACATGGGCTTGACCTTCAGGAGGAAGGCCCACCGGTAGGCGTCGCTTTCGCCCGCCTTCGGGACCCAGGTCACCCGGCTCATCCAGTCCATATGGGCCTGGATCCCATCCTGCAGCAACCCCCAGAGCTCCGGCAGGAAGGCCATCAGGGTGACGAACCCGAGGCCGATCCCGAGCCGCGGCCACAGCTCCTTGCGCGGGCCCCGGAAGGCATTGGATACCGTCAGGATGCCGATGAGGATGAGGATGGAGGTATACGGGCTGAGGGTGAGCGTGGTGATGAACAGCAGGATCACGAGGCCGATCAGGGCGAGCCACCAGCCGGAGAAGCCCTCCCGGTACAGCACGAAGATGAACCCGGCGTACACGAGGGCGGAGCCCGTTTCGCTTTCCAGGACGATGATGCCCATCGGTACGGCGATGATGGCGGCCACGAGCAGGAAATCCTTCCACTCGCTCAGCTTGAAGTTCTGCCGGCTCATGACGGAGGCCAGCAGGAGCGAAGTGGTAATCTTCGATATTTCAGCGGGTTGGAACTTGACGGGCCCCAGCTCGAACCACGAATGGGACCCCTTTACGTCCTTGGATACGAATATCACGAGCACCAGCAGGGCGCATACCGCCAGATACATGGGCACCGACGCCCCCTCCCAGATCCGGGGCGGGAGGACGAAAAGGATGAATCCGGCCAGCCCGAAGGACGTAAGCATCCAGACGAACTGTTTGCCGCTGCGGAAATTCCAGTCGATGATGGAGGTCGGATTCTCGGAATGGATGGACGCATAGATATTCACCCAGCCGATGAGCACCAGCAGGATGTACACCGTGATCAGCTTCCAGTCGATGGACTGCTTCAGGCCGCGCTTATGGGTGTTCTCGCCGATCATCTTCCTAATCCTTCTTGACCCGGGACATGAGGTTCGCTTCCTTCATCCGTTTCTCGAGGTCCGTGCGCTTGACTTCGCCGTTGAGGTACTTTTCCACCATCAGGGAGGCCATCGGGGCGGCGTAGGTGGCGCCGAAGCCGCCGTTCTCCACATAGGCCGCGATGGCGATCTTGGGATTGTCCATGGGCGCGAAACAGATGAACACGGAGTTGTCGGCGCCGCGCGGGTTCTGCGCCGTGCCGGTCTTGCCGCACACGTCCAGCCCGTCAATGTGGGCGACCCAGGCGGTTCCGCCCATGCCCGCGCCGGAATTGACCGCCCGCCACATGCCCTTGATCACCTTCGGGAAGTGTTCCAGGGAAACCTTCGTGTACTGCTTCTCGTAGTATTTCGGGTCGATCTCCACGCCTTCCGAGGCCTTGATGATGTGGGGGATGTAGTAGTAGCCGCGGTTCGCGACCGTCGCGCACAGGTTCGCCAGGTGCATCGGCGTGGCGAGGATCTCGCCCTGGCCGATGGACAGGGAGATGACCGTGGTGGAGTTCCAGCGGCCCTTGCCGTAGGCGCGGTTGTAAGTCTTGGAGGTGGGGATGCTGCCGCTCAGTTCGGCGGGGAAGTCACTCCCGAGCTTGGTGCCGAAACCGAAGCTCGTCACCATCTCATGCCAGTGGTCCATCGCCTCGCCGTAGTCCCCGTTGAACTTGCGGTTGTCCAGGATGTTCTTGAGCACGTAACAGTAGTACGCATTGCAGGACATCATGATGGACTCCTCCATGTTGAGGGGCGATTTGTGCCCGTGGCAGCCCAGCTTGTGCCCGGCCCCGAAATGGTAGCCGTGGCTGCAGGGATACATCATCTCCGGGCGAAGGACGCCCTCTTCCAGGCCCACGAGTCCGTTCACCAGCTTGAACACCGAGCCCGGCGGGTAGGATGCCTGGACGGCGCGGTTGTACATGGGCCGGTACGGGTCGGCCAGGATTTCCTGGTAGTATTTGCCGATGTCGGCGAGCTGGCTCACGTCGATGCCCGGGGAGGACACCAGGGACAGGATCTCGCCCGTGCCCGGCTCGATGGCGACGATGGCGCCCACCTTGTTCCGCATGAGCTCCTGGCCATACTGCTGAAGCTGCGCATCGATGGTGGTGACGATGTCGTGGCCCGGGACGGCCTCCTTGTCGAACTCGCCGTCCTTGTAGGGCTGCTCGATCTGGTTCTTGGAATTGCGGAGGAAGATGTGATATCCCTTCTCGCCGCGGAGGTCCTTCTCGCGGGCCGCCTCGATGCCGGTTTTGCCGGCGTAGTCCCCGGAGCGGTATTCGCCCGGATGGCTGTCCATGTAGCTCTGGTCCACCTCGGACACGTAGCCGAGGAGGTTGCCGCCGGCGTTGATCGGGTAGTCGCGGATGCCGCGCACCTGGCCCTTGAAGCCGGGGAAGCGGTACTGGACCTCGGCGAACTTATTGTAGGTCTCGGCCGGGATCTGCTTGATCATCGTGACGCTCTGGAAACCGATCTTCCGGCGGTTCTTCCGGTACTCCTGCATCTTTCCGCGGATGAATTCCACCGAGGTGTCCAGGGCGGCGGCCAGGCCGACGGTGTCGAATTCCACCTTCTCGAGGTCGCGGGGATTCACCAGGATGTCATAGGCCACCTTGTTGCCCACGAGGATGGCGCCGTTCCGGTCGTAGATGACCCCGCGGGTCGGGTAGATGATCTCCCGGACCGTCGTGTTGTTGTCCGCGTCGATCTTGTAGTGGTCGTCCAGGACCTGGATGGAGAAGATCTTTGCCAGGAGGATGGCCGCCACAACCCCCAGGCCGATGAAAAGACGGGTGCTTCGAGGATCGATGGTCATTTGCGGTTGTCGGGGGCCAGGATGTCGATGATGAGGAGCGAGAGGGCCCAGCCCGCCGCCAGCGAGACGCCGAAGCGGATGGCGTTGAAGGCGAGGGTACGGGTGCCTGCGCCGTCGGCCCAGATGTAGATCAGGAGGAAGAGGGCCTGCACGAGGAAGACGGCGAGAGCCACCTTTCCGAAACCGTTCTTCCGCACGGAGAAGTCCTCCTTCCGGGCGAAGAGTTCATCGCCGAAGATCAGGCGGATGATCTCCTTTCGGACGAAAGCGACCGGGACGAGGGCGAGCGCATTGAGCCCGAGGAGTCCTTCGGACAGCAGGTCCACGGCCCCGGCGGTGACGAAGGCCAGGAGCATGGTCCAGAAAGTGGGCAGCCGCAGCGGCAGGCACAGGACCAGCACCGGAAGGATCGAGAGCGTCAGGTACGGCGACAGGTTCAGGTAGTTGCAGATGAGCATCTGCACCGCGACCAGCAGCAGGAAGATGAAGTAGTAACCGCCCTTTCTCATAGCTCGAAATCCTCCACTTCGTCAAAGGCCGTGTTATGGACGACGGTCACATAACGGATGGCCGTGAAATCCTGGAACAGGTCCACCTGGATCTCGTTGGTGGCGCCGTTGATCACGCGGGCGTCCCCGGCCACGCCGAGCGGGATGTCCGGCGGGAACATCAGGGAGTGGCCGCTGGTGTAGACGGTGTCCCCGACGGCGTACTTGTATTGGAGCGGCACCTCCTGGAGGATGGCCCCGTGGGAGCTTTTCCCGTCCCAGACCAGCAGGCCCGTTGCGCCTTCTTCGCCGAAGCGGCCGCTGATGGAGATGTCGCTGTTCTGGAAGGAGAGGGCGTAGCAGTGGTGGGCGCTGACCGCGTCCACGATGCCTACGACACCGCTGCGGGTGATGATGCCCGATTTCTCTTGGATGCCGTCCTCGTAGCCCTTGTTCAGGATCATGTAGTTGTGCTGCTTGTTGCGGCTGATCTTGATGACCTCGGCCGGGATGTAGTCGAAGCCCCGGATCCGGCCATGGGCCACGCCGAGCGAATCGACCCGGAGGTCGTGGGCGCCGGCGCGGAGGCCGTCCAGCTCCTCGCGGAGCTGCTGGTTCTCGAGGACGAGGTCCTCGTTCGTGCGTTTCAGGCTGAAGTAGCTGGAAACGGCCTGGGTGCTGCCCCAGACGGTTCCCATCACCCCGTGCGCCGCGCGGGCGATCCAGAGACGCTGGAGCTCGGCGTTGCGGTAGAGCAGTTGCAAAGCAGCAACCTCCAGGAGAATGAAGGTTGCCGCACTGATGATCCGGGGTAGGAACTTCCGCTCTTTGGGCATATTACCGCATCAAGAAAGAGTAGTTGTCCGTGTTCTTGAGGGCGATGCAGGTGCCGCGGGCCACCGCACGGAGCGGGTCTTCGGCCACGTGGAACGGAATGTTGACCTTTTCGGTGAGACGCTTGTCCAGGCCGCGGAGCAGGGCGCCGCCGCCGCTGAGGAAGATGCCGTTCTCCACGATGTCGGAGTAGAGCTCCGGCGGAGTCTGCTCGAGGACCTGCTGGATGGAAGTTTCCAGGCGGGCGATGGACTTGTCCAGGCAGTGGGCGATTTCCTGGTAGGGGATGAGGGCCTCGACCGGGTGGCCGGTCATGAGGTTCGGACCCCGCACGAGGAAGGGTTCGGGTTCGGCGTCCAGTTCGGGAAGGACGGAGCCCACGGCGATCTTGATCTTCTCCGCGGTGGTTTCACCCACACGGATGACGTGCTGCTGGCGCAGGTAGTTCTGGATGTCGGCCGTGAAGACGTCGCCGGCCACGCGGATGGAATCCTGCTGGACGATGCCGCCCAGGGAGATGACGGCGATCTCGGTGGTGCCGCCTCCGATGTCGACGACCATGTTGCCCTTCGGCGCCTCCACGTCCAGGCCGATACCGAGGGCCGCGGCCATCGGTTCGAAGATCAGGTAGACGTCACGGCCGCCGGCGTGCTCGGAGGAGTCGCGGACGGCGCGGATCTCCACTTCCGTGGAGCCGCAGGGGATGCCCACGACCAGTTTCAGGTTCGGGGCGAAGAGGCTGCGGTGCCGGGCGTTGACCTGGCGGATGAAACCGCGGATCATCATCTCGGCCGCGTTGAAGTCCGCGATCACGCCGTCGCGCAGCGGACGGACGGTGCGGATGCCGGGGTTCGTCTTCTCATGCATGAGCTTGGCCTTCTGGCCGAGGGCGATGCATTTGTTGGATGTATTGTCGATGGCGACGATGGAAGGCTCGTCCAGAACGATCTGGTCGTTCTGGAATATGACCGTGTTGGCCGTGCCAAGGTCCATAGCGAGCTCCTGGTTCAGGAAACGGAATGCCATATCTGATCGTTAAATATTTCGTTAATGTATAGTGTGTCAAAATTACGAAAAAAATCTTACATTCGCGTAAAGAATTTTGCGTTATGGAGCGAAAAAAGTATCTGGTCGTGACCGCCGGCGGATCCGGTACCCGGATGGGGTCGGCCCTGCCCAAGCAGTTCCTTGAACTGGGGGGCCGGGCGGTGCTGCAGCGGACCATCGAGCGGTTCCTGGAAGCCTGCCCCGGCATCAAAGTCGTCACCGTCCTTCCCGAGGCGCACATGGCCTGGTGGCGGCAATATTGCCGTGACCGGAACTTCAATTGCCCCCAACGGCTGGTCCCCGGCGGTTTCACCCGCTTCCATTCGGTGCAGGGCGCTCTCGCCTTCGTGCCCGACGGGGCGGTCGTTGCCGTCCACGACGGAGTCCGTCCGCTCCTGAGCCCGGCCCTCATCCGGGAGATGTTCCATCGCATGGACTCCGTCCGCGCCCTGATTCCGGTGGTCCCGGCCGTGGACACGCTCGCCGTCCTGGACAAGGATGCGGACGGGACATTGCGGGATTCCGGCGAGCAGGTGGACCGCACCCGCATCTACGGGGCGCAGACCCCCCAGCTGTTCCGCTCGGAGGACCTGAAGGCGGCCTATACCCAAGGCTTCGACCTCTCCTTCACGGACGACGCCTCCGTCGCCCGCAGATACGGCATTCCGCTCTCCTACATCGCAGGGGAGCGGAACAATATCAAACTTACGACGCCGGAGGATCTCTCCCTCGCCGAGGCTATTCTTCAGCTTTCTTGTTGAGGCCGGTATAGGTCGTCGACTTGAAATCCTTCACCCAGACCTGGCGCTCGATGGGCTCGTCCAGGGAGATCATCGTGTCCGTGGACTGGATGTACGGGATCTTCTGGATGGTGTTCAGGAGGACTTCCATGAGGTGGTCGTTGTCCAGGCAGTACACCTTGGCAAGGATGGCATAGCGGCCGGTCACGAAATGGCATTCCACAATCTCCGGAATCTTCTTCAGGTGGGCGATTACCTCCGGATAGCGGGTGGATTCCGACAGGGAGATGCTGATGAAGGCGCAAACGTTGAGGCCGAGGGCCTGCGGCTTGACGAGTAGGCGGGACCCGGTGATGACTCCGTTGGCTTCCAGGCGCTTGACCCGCTGGTGGATGGCCGCGCCGGAGACGCCGCATTCACGGGCGATCTCCAGGAAAGGCATCCGTGCGTTCTTGACGAGGAAGGACAGGATTTTCTGGTCGATCTGGTCGATGTGATAAGTTGCCATGGGATATCGGGATTACTTTTTAAAACTAACCACGACAAAAATAAAAAACTTTTTTAAAACTTGATGATAATTCGGCGGAAAAAATAACGAATCACAAAAAAACGGCACCCGAAGATGCCGTTTTAATATGCGACGTTGCCCGATTCCGGGCGTCCGCTTTACTTTTTAAAGCGCCTGCGACCCTTGGAAGTGGGATCCGATGCGGCGATAATGGCTTGACAATCAGCCTCAGTAAGGGTGGCGACATCGGTTCCCTTCGGGATCCGGTAATTGTTTTCGCCCGATTTCAAATACGGACCGTAACGGCCGTTGACAATCTGGATGGGCCCCCATTCGGCGATGACGGCGTTCGCCGCCGGCGTCTCGGGGGTCTCCTGAATGAGGCGGATGCACTCTTCGAGCTTGATTTTGAGCGGGTCGGCGTTGCGGGGGAGCTTGATGTTGCGCTCACCGTACTTGAGATAGGGACCGAAGCGGCCCTTGGTGGCGACGACCGGAATTCCTTCGTATTCGCCCACGTTGCGGGGCAGCTCGAACAATTTTAAGGCTTCCTCCAGGGAGATGGTTTCGATGAGCTGCCCCTTGCCCAGGGAAGCGAACTGGCGGCGCTCGCCTTCGCCCTTCTGCACATAGGCACCGAACTTGCCGAAGGCGGCGATGACCTTGTCCCCGTCAGGGGCGGTGCCCAGCTCCCGGTTCACGCGGCTGTATTCCCGCGCGGCCAGGACGCTCTCCACCTGCTTGTGGAAGGGTTTGTAGAAGTCACCGATGGTCTCGTTCCAGACCTTCCCGCCGTCGGCGATCTCGTCGAAATCCTTCTCCACGTTGGCCGTGAAGTCGTAGTCCATGATGGCGCTGAAGTTCTTGACGAGGTAGTCCGAGACGATGATGCCGATTTCCTGGGGGAGCAGCTTGCCGCGCTCCGCGCCCACGGTCTCGGTCCGGGCTTTCTCCGTGATGGAACCGTCCTTCAGGTGCAGGTCCGTCACGGGCATCTTCACACCGTCCTTGTCGCCCTTGGTGACATAGCCGCGGCCGGTGGTGAGGGTGCTGATGATGGTGGCGTAGGTGGACGGCCGGCCGATCTCCAGTTCTTCCAGTTTCTTGACGAGCGTCGCCTCGGAATAGCGCTGCGGGGGAACGGTGTATTTGCACTGGGCGGAGACACCCTTCTCCTGCATCCGGTCGCCGACATGGAGTTCCGGGAGGACCAGTTCGCCCTCTTCGGGTTCCTCGTCGTCCCGGCCTTCCAGGTACACCTTCATGAAGCCGTCGAACAGCATCTCGGCGGCCTGGACGGCATAGTGCTCGCTCCGGCGGTCGGAAGCGATGCGGATGGAGGTGTTCATTACCCGGGATTCACTCATCTGCGAGGCGACGGTGCGCTTCCAGATCAGTTCGTAGAGCTTCTTTTCCTGCGCGGTCCCTTCGATGGCGGTATTCTCGATGTAGGTGGGACGGATGGCCTCGTGGGCTTCCTGCGCTCCTTTGGCCTTCGTCCGGTACTGGCGGGTATGGGAATACTCCGCGCCGAAATTGTCGATGATGAACTTCTTCGCCGTCCCGAGGGCCAGCGTGGAGAGGTTCGTCGAATCGGTTCGCATGTAGGTGATCAGACCCCGTTCGTAGAGAGTCTGGGCGACGCGCATCGTGGTACTCACCGGGAAGTGGAGCTTCCGGGAAGCCTCCTGCTGGAGGGTGGAGGTGGTGAACGGAGCGGCCGGGAAACGGGTTCCCTCCTTCTTTTCAAGGGTATCGATCTGGTAGGTGGCCCCCACGGAATCCTCCAGGAACTTCCGGGCTTCCTCCTTCGAGTCGAAGCGGGTATCCAGCAGGGCCTTGACCTTCACGCCGGCCGGCGCGCCCTCCGGATGGAAGACGGCCTCCACTTTATAATAGGGCGTGCTGTGGAAATCCATGATTTCCTTCTCCCGGTCCACGACCAGGCGCAGGGCGACGCTCTGCACGCGGCCGGCGGAGAGCTTGGGCTGGATCATCCGCCACAGGACGGGGGAGAGCTCGAAGCCCACGAGCCGGTCCAGCACGCGGCGCGCCTGCTGCGCGTCCACGAGGTTCCGGTCGATGTCGCGGGGATGCTCGATGGCGTCGAGGATGGCCGGCTTCGTGATCTCATGGAAGACGATCCGGCGGGTCTTCGCCGGGTCCAGGCCCAGGGTTTCGGACAGGTGCCAGGAGATGGCCTCTCCTTCGCGGTCCTCATCGGACGCCAGCCATACGGTCTGGGCCGCAGCGGCGAGTTTCTTCAGGTCGGACACGACTTTCTTCTTGTCGGCCGGAACGACATATTCGGGCTGGAACCCATGTTCCACATCCACGCTCAGTTTCTTCTCCTGCAGGTCCCGGATGTGGCCGATGCTTGCTTTCACGAGATAGTCTGCGCCCAGGAACTTCTGAATGGTATTTACCTTCCCGGGAGACTCGACGATGACTAAGTTTTTTCCCTCCATTATCTTCTGCTTTTACCTATTATTTTGCAAAGTAAGCGAGATTTCGGGCAATTTTCCAAATTTTCTGATTACTTTTGTAATTCAGTAATTCCAGCAAGACCTATGGTCTTGTGCACAATGAAAGAAATTTGAGATGACAGACAATACACGCAAGAAGATCATCCGCTGGTTCTGGATCCTGCTTCTGGCCCCGATCGCCCTGGGCTTTATCCTGCTCGGGATCGTCTGGGCCTTCGCCGAGATCCCGACCATCGAAGAGCTCGAGAACCCGGACAGCAAGCTGGCTACCCAGGTTATCGCCGAGGAAGGCGAGATCCTGACGACCTACCATATCGAGAACCGGACCTTCGTGGGCTATGACGAGCTTCCCCTGCACCTCGTGCAGGCGACGGTTGCCACCGAGGACGCCCGTTTCTACAACCATTCCGGCATCGACATCCCCAGCCTGTTCCGCGTCCTGTTCAAGACGCTCCTGTCCCGCGATTCCAGCCAGGGTGGCGGCTCCACCATCACCCAGCAGCTGGCGAAGACCCTCTACCCCCGCAAGGAGCACGCCTCCAAGCTGGACATGATCTGGATCAAGCTCCGCGAGTGGATCACCGCGGTCAAGCTGGAGCGCAACTACACGAAAGAGGAAATCGTGGACATGTACCTGAACGCGGTTTTCTTCGGCTCCAACTCCTACGGCATCCAATCCGCTTCCCTGCAGTTCTTCGGCAAGAATCCCATCGACCTGAAAGTGGAGGAGAGCGCCGTCCTGGTGGGCATGGTAAACAAGCCCACGCGGTACAACCCTGCCATCAACCCGGACAAGGCCCTCGAGCGCCGCAACCTGATCCTCGGGCGCATGCGGGACAAGGACTACCTGACCCGGGCGGAGTGCGACTCCCTCCGGCAGCTCCCCATCGAACTGCATTCCCGCGGCATGGACCGCACCACCGGCGTGGGCCCGTATTTCCGCGACATGCTCCGCCGGACCATGTCCGCCGAGCGCCCCCGGCGCAAGTCCTACGCCACCGTGGAGGACTTCCGCGTGGACTCCCTCGCCTGGGCCGACGACCCGCTGTACGGCTGGCTGAACAAGAACCTCAAGAGCGACGGTACGCCGTATGACCTGGACAAGGACGGCCTCCGCATCTATACCACCATCAACTACAAGATGCAGCGCTACGCCGAGGAGGCGATCGTCGAGCACCTGGGACAGAACCTGCAGAAGGCCTTCTGGAAAGAGGTCCGCACCCGCAAGCATCCGCCGTTCTCGAACGATACCGACCAGAAGGTCATGGACATCGCCATGGACCAGGCCCGCCGCTGGAGCGACCGCAACCGGATGATGAAGGCTTCGGGCTATTCCGACGCGGAGATCGCGAAGAGTTTCACCCAGAAAGTGCCCATGCGCCTGTTCACCTGGGAGAAACCGGGGTATGTCGATACGCTCATGACCCCGGACGACTCCATCCGCTACTACAAGTCCTTCTTCCGGGCGGCCTTCATGGCCATCGAGCCCCGCACGGGACACGTCCGCGCCTATGTGGGCGGCCCCGATTACCGGTATTTCAAGTATGACAACGTCCGGCAGGGCAAGCGGCAGGTGGGTTCGACCATCAAGCCCTTCCTTTATACCCTCGCGATGGAATCCGGCATGACCCCCTGCGACAAGGTGCTCAACGTCCCGCAGGTGCTGGTCGTGAACGGCGACCAGACCTGGACGCCGCAGGACCCGCACACCAGCGGTACCATGGTGGATCTCCGCTGGGGCCTTGCCCAGAGTTCCAACTCCGTGGCCGCCTGGCTGATGAAGCAGCTGGGCCCGGAGGCCATGGTGTCCATGATGCACAAGATGGGCATCGGCGGCCGGATCGACCCGGTCGTCTCCCTGTGTGTCGGCTCGGCGGACCTCTCCGTGTATGAGATGGTCACCGCCTACAATACCTTCCCGTCCGAGGGCGAATACACCTATCCGCTCTTCGTCACCCGGATCGAGGACAGCGACGGCAACGTGCTCGGCCAGTTCTCCGACCGCCGCCACGAGGCTATCTCCCAACGGGCTGCCTACGCGATGGTCCAGATGATGCGCGGGGTGGTGGACGGCGGCACGGGCTCCCGCCTGCGCTTCCGCTACGGCCTGTCCGGTGCCATCGCCGGCAAGACCGGCACGACCAATGACAACTCCGACGGCTGGTTCATCGGCTACACCCCTACCATCACGGCCGGCGTCTGGGTGGGCGCCGAGGACCGTTACGTGCACTTCTCCTCCACGGCCCTCGGCCAGGGCGCCAACATGGCCCTCCCGATCTGGGGCATCTGGATGAAGAAAGTCCTCGCGGACGGCACCCTGGGCATTTCCTCCAATGACGCTTTCCCGGAGGGGACGAACGTCTCGTTCTGCACCGGCGAGGAAGGGGTGAACTCGGCGAAATCCGAGCTGGAAGATTATTACTTTGAATAAACGGTTCTTAACCTATGTCCCGATACCAATCCATCGCCGTCATCTACGGCAGTGATTCTTCCGAGTGGGAGGTGGCCTGCCGCAGCGGCGAGTTCACCGCATCCCGGATCGATGAATTCAAATACGACGTCTACGAGATTTTCGCCCGCTTCGGCGACTGGAAACTCGTGGCGATGCGGAAGGCGAATTCGATGCGGGTCCCGTTCCCGGAGGGCGCCCAGCCCCAGGTGGACAAGACCGACTTCTCCGTCCGCGTCCTGGGCGAGAAAGTCAAGTTCGATTTCGTTTACATCATGCAGCACGGCGCGCCGGGCGAGACCGGCCTCCTGCAGGGCTATTTCGAGATGCTGGGCATTCCGCACTCCTCCTGCAGCGCCTTCGTCACCACCGTGGCATTCGACAAATACTCTTGCAAGAACTACCTGCGCGGGCTGGACTATGTGAAACTCGCTCCGGACGCCTTCATCCGCATCGGCCAAGATGTGGATGCATTCTCGGAGAAGACGGTTGCGGCCCTGGGCCTGCCCCTTTTCGTCAAGCCGACGAACGGCGGCTCCAGCTTCGGCATTACGAAAGTGACCCGGGCGGAAGACCTTCCCTCGGCGATCAAATATGCGTTCAAGGAGGGTGAGACGGTCCTGGTGGAGAAGGGCATCGCTTCCGAGCACGAGCTCACCTGCGCCGTCTACAACGATGGCACAGGCATCCGGGCCCTCCCCATCATCGAAATCATCTCCGAGACGGGTTGGTTCGACTACGACGCCAAGTACAACGGGCTCAGCCGGGAAGTCTGCCCGGCGGAGGTTCCCGATGCCCTGGCGCAGCAGATCCAGGACATCTCCCGCCGTATCTACCGCCACCTCGGCTGCAAGGGCCTGGTCCGCATGGACTACCTGACCGCCGCCGACGGCATCTATTTCCTGGAGGTGAACATCATCCCGGGCATGACCAACGCTTCGCTGGTCCCGAAGATGGTCCGCGCCGCGGGGCTCAGCTTTACCGACTTCCTCACCCAGATCATCGAAAACGCCTAGCCTATGCTCCTGTCCGAATTCCTGAAAGACGGCGTCGCATCCCTGGAGAGCCTCTACCCCACGGCGGAGGCGAAGGCGGTCGTGCTCCAGCTCTGCAGCGAGATCCTGGGAACGAAGAACTACACCCACATCATCGAGCCGCAGTATCAGATCGACAAGAAGAAGGTGCAGCCCCTGGCCGAGGCGATGGTCCGGCTCCAGGCCGGCGAGCCCATCCAGTATGTCGTGGGCAAGACCGAATTCTGCGGCCATATCTTCAAGGTGGACAAGAACGTGCTGGTGCCGCGTCCGGAGACGGAACTCCTGGTGCGCGAGGCGGTGAAGCTCGCCGCCCGCATCAAGCAGCGCCGCATCCCGTACGGCCGCTCGGCGGAGCCGGTCCGCATCCTGGACCTCTGCACCGGTTCCGGCAACATCGCCTGGACGGTCGCCCTGGGTGTTCCCGGCGCCCGCGTGGTGGGCGTGGACAACTCCGAAGGGGCCCTGGACGTGGCCCGGAGCCAGAATTTCTCCTCCGAGATGAAGGCGACCGGTGCCCAGGCGCCCACTTTCGTCAATGCCGACGTGCTGGATACGGAACAGGAATTCAACTTCGGCGAGTTCGACCTCATCCTCTCCAACCCGCCCTACGTGATGGAATCCGAACGGGGCCAGATCCGGAAGAACGTACTGGACTATGAGCCCGCCTCCGCCCTGTTCGTGCCGGATGCGGATCCGCTCAAGTTCTACCGGGCCATCGCCCGCTGGTCGGACCGTTTCCTGGCGGCCGAGGGCAAGGGCCTGACGGAGATCAACGAAGTCCTGGGCAAGGAGACCGAGGCCGTCTTCAAGGAGGCCGGGTACGCCCAGACGGACATCGTCAAGGACTTCTACGACAAGAACCGCTTCATTTTCTATACAAAGTAACGTGCCGGTTCCCCTGTCATTTCGACCGGAGCCGCAGGCGGAGCGGAGAAATCTTGAACTCCTCGCGCCCGCCCGGACGGCGGATATCGGCGTCGCGGCCATTGACTGCGGGGCCGATGCCGTCTATATCGCCGGTCCGGCCTTCGGCGCGCGGCAGGCGGCAGGGAATCCGGTGGCGGATATCCGCCGGTTGTGCGATTATGCGCATCGCTTCGGCGCCCGTATCTACGTGACTTTCAATACGCTGGTGTATGATGAGGAGATTCCGCACGCCCGGCGGCTGCTGCAGGAACTGCAGGAAGCCGGTGTGGACGCGCTGATCGTGCAGGATGCAGCCGTCACCCGGCTCGCTCCGGAAGGGATGATCCTCCATGCCTCCACCCAGTGCGCCATCCGTACCCCGGAGAAGGCACGCTTCACCGAAAGCCTGGGCTATGGGCGGCTCGTGTTGGAGCGGGAGCTTTCCTTGGAACAGATCCGTACCATCCGGGCTGCTGTCGATTCCGAACTGGAATGCTTCGTCCACGGGGCCCTTTGCGTGTGCTACAGCGGACAATGCTACCTGTCGGAGCACCTGGCTGGCCGGAGCGCGAATCGCGGAGCCTGTGTCCAGGCCTGCCGGTCGCTCTATGACTTGGAAGACGCTTCCGGGCGGATCCTGGCCCGGAACAAAGCGTTGCTCTCGCTGAAGGATTTCAACCTCATCCATCGGCTGGAAGACCTGGCCGAAGCGGGTGCCGATTCGTTCAAGATCGAAGGCCGGCTCAAAAGCGTCTCCTATGTCCGGAACGTCGTCCGGGCTTATTCCGATGCGCTGGACGCCCTGGTCCGCCGCTATCCCGGCAAATACCGCCGGGCCTCGTTCGGATCGCTCCGGGGCGGCTTCAAGCCTGATTTGAAGAAGACTTTCAACCGCGACTATACGGAGTTGTTCCTGGATGGGAAACGCGGGGAGTGGGCGGCGATGGATGCCCCTAAGTCGATGGGTGAGTACATCGGCACGGTGGATCGCTTGCGGGCGGGAGTGGTGACGGTACGGCCCGATAACCCCGGCCTCACGCTTCACAACGGCGATGGTTTCGCCTTTGTGGGCCGTGACGGGGGCATTGTCGGTTTCCGGGGCGATGTCTGCGAAGGTTTTACGATCCGCTGCAAGGAAGTTTCCGGCCTGAAGGAGGGAATGCGGCTTTACCGGAACATCGATGCGGACTTCGAGCGGAAACTGGAGGCCGACCGGCCGGTCCGCGAGCTGGGCGTGACGCTGCAGGCGCGGCTGTCAGCCGGCGCCCTGGCCGTCACCGCCGTGACGGAGGACGGCCGGGAGG
>JAEEGH010013962.1_pt1 | contig 17720 bp, 16 predicted proteins | sample 9134181 | NCBI WGS metagenome assembly JAEEGH01 (sample SAMN16246544, study PRJNA631951) | gut metagenome | biome: gut microbiome; feature: rumen; material: DP-attached | host: Bos | place: Iran: Karaj | collected 2018-10
GGTCAACTCCATCCACGACACGGTCGGCAAGGACAATTCCATCAACATCTTCCACAAACTGCGCTCCCTGGGCTACTTCAGCGAATGCTATCACAACGGTCTGTACGACTACTACGGCCGCAACAAGACCCACCTGGGCCTGGGCTTCGACGAATACATCGCGAAGGGTCACGGCATGGACGAGTACCTGCTGGGCGTCTGGCCGGATTCCGACCTGGAGATGATGAAGTACACGATGACCCGCTACATGGACCACCAGCCGTTCAGCGTGTATTACATGTCCATCAGCGGTCACTGCAACTATGCCTGGACCGCGAACGCCATGTCGAAGAAGAACCGCGAAGCTGTGGAAGGGCTGCCCTATTCCGATCACGTAAAGGGTTATCTGGCGGCGAATCTCGAACTGGAATACGCCATGGAGTATACGATCAAGACGCTGGAAGAGGCAGGCGTTGCGGACGACACCGTCATCGTCCTCGGCACGGACCACTATCCCTACGGTCTGGAAAAAAGCTCCGCCTGGGGCACGGACAAGGATTACCTGCAGGAACTGTACGGCTTCGCGTATCAGACGCCGAAGGAGAGGGATCACAGCCGTCTGATCATCTGGAGCGGCTGCCTGGAGGACATGGATCCGATCGAAGTGCCGTTCCCGACGTACAGCCTGGATATCCAGCCCACGCTGTGCAATCTGTTCGGCGTGGACTTCGATTCGCGCCTGTTCGTCGGCCAGGACGTCTTCTCCGAGGAAGAGCCCCTGGTCCTGTGGACGAACGGCTCGTTCATGACGGACAAAGGGTATTATTACGGGGGCAAGTGGACGGACGCGGATCCTTCCCAGCCCGCGAGCCAGGAATACATCAACGCCATGCGCAGCAAGGTACAGGGGAAACTGAGCTACTCGAAACTCGTGCTCAGCACAGACTATTTCAAGTCGTTCAACAGCGGCGTCAAACAAAGCGAATAAACGGAAGGGTCTTCGGACCCTTTCTGTATACAATCAAATAATTATATACAGGTATTAAAATATTAAACCGTTACACAATCTCTGCAAAAAGGCATATACTATGCTGAGGAGAAATTCAGATCTCCAGAATTGCTTATAATAATACGCTTGAGGGGTGGCGTTAGACGACAGGACCCCGAAAGCGTCATAAAAGTGTTAATAAATTCATTTTCAATACGAAAGGAGTAACTGTTTATGAGCACAAAGTACGTGTACATGTTCTCGGAAGGCAACGCGAAGATGCGCAACCTCCTGGGCGGCAAGGGCGCTAATCTGGCTGAGATGAGCAACATCGGCCTGCCCGTTCCCCAGGGCTTTACCATCACGACCGAAGCCTGCACCCGCTATTATGAAGATGGCAAGAAGATCGACGACGCCATCAAGGCCGAGATCATGGAATACATCGAGAAGATGGAAGAGGTCAACGGCAAGAAGTTCGGCGACAAGGAAAACCCGCTTCTCGTTTCCGTCCGCAGCGGCGCCAGAGCGTCCATGCCCGGCATGATGGACACCATCCTCAACCTGGGTCTGAACGAACAGGTCGTCCGCACCATCGCGGAAAAGTCCGGCAACCCCAGATGGGCCTGGGACTGCTACAGAAGATTCATCCAGATGTTCTCCGACGTCGTCATGGAAGTGGGCAAGAAGTACTTCGAGGAACTCATCGACAAGATGAAGGCCGAAAAGGGCATCACCTACGACGTGGAACTCACCGCCGAGGACCTGGAAGTGCTCGCGAACCAGTTCAAGGACGAGTATAAGAGCAAGATCGGCGCGGACTTCCCCGACGATCCGAAGGAACAGCTGTTCGCCGCGATCGAAGCGGTCTTCCGCAGCTGGGACAACCCCAGAGCCAACGTCTACAGAAGAGACAACGACATCCCCTACAGCTGGGGCACCGCCGTCAACGTCATGCCGATGGTCTTCGGCAACATGGGCGACGATTCCGGCACGGGCGTTGCTTTCACCCGTGACCCGGCCACCGGCGAAAAGAAGCTGATGGGCGAGTTCCTCGTGAACGCCCAGGGCGAAGACGTCGTAGCCGGCGTCCGCACCCCGATGCCCATCGCGCAGATGGCAGAGAAGTTCCCCGAAGCCTATAACGACTTCGTCAAGGTCTGCGGCATCCTGGAAGATCACTACAGAGACATGCAGGACATGGAGTTCACGGTCGAGAACCGCAAACTGTACATGCTGCAGTGCAGAAACGGCAAGAGAACGGCTCAGGCTGCTCTGAAGATCGCCTGCGACCTCGTGGACGAAGGCATGATCGACGAAAAGCAGGCCGTCGCCATGATCGATCCCAGAAACCTCGACACGCTGCTGCACCCGACGTTCGACGTGAACGCGCTGAAGGCCGCGACCCCGCTGGGCAAGGGTCTGGGCGCATCCCCGGGCGCTGCCTGCGGACAGGTCGTCTTCACCGCTGACGACGCCAAGGCATGGGCGGACAAGGGCAAGAAGGTCATCCTCGTCAGACTGGAAACTTCTCCCGAAGACATCGAAGGCATGAAGGCCGCGCAGGGCATCCTGACCGTCCGCGGCGGCATGACCTCCCACGCGGCAGTCGTCGCCAGAGGCATGGGCGAATGCTGCGTATCCGGCTGCGGCGACATCAAGATGGACGAAGCGAACAAGAAGTTCGAACTGGGCGGCAAGACGTTCCACGAAGGCGACCAGATCTCCATCGACGGCACGACCGGCAACATCTACGAAGGCGTCATCCCCACGGTCGACGCGCAGATCGCCGGCGAATTCGGCCGCATCATGGGCTGGGCCGACAAATACAGAAGACTGAAGGTCAGAACGAACGCGGATACCCCGAAGGACGCCGCCAAGGCAGTCGAACTGGGCGCGCAGGGCATCGGCCTGACCAGAACCGAGCACATGTTCTTCGAAGAAGACAGGATCGCCGCGTTCCGCGAGATGATCTGCTCCGACACCGTCGAGGAAAGAATCGCCGCGCTGGCGAAGATCGAACCGATGCAGCAGAGCGACTTCGAAGGCATCTACGAGGCGATGCAGGGCTATCCTGTCACGATCCGGTTCCTGGATCCTCCTCTCCACGAATTCGTTCCCAAGGAAGAGGAAGACATCGAAGCGCTGGCCAAGGCGCAGGGCAAGTCCGTCGAGACCATCAAGAACATCATCTCCGGCCTGCACGAATTCAACCCGATGATGGGTCACAGAGGCTGCCGTCTGGCGGTCACCTATCCCGAGATCGCGGAAATGCAGACCAGAGCGGTCATCAAGGCGGCGCTGGCCGTTCAGGCGAGACATCCCGAATGGACCATGGTGCCTGAGATCATGATCCCGCTCACCGGCGAGGTCAAGGAAATGAAGTACGTCAAGGACATCGTCGTCAAGGTCGCCGACGAGCTCATCAAGGCTGCCGGTTCCGATATGAAGTATCTGGTCGGCACCATGATCGAGATCCCCAGAGCGGCTCTGACCGCGGATCAGATCGCGACCGAAGCCGAGTTCTTCTCCTTCGGCACGAACGACCTCACCCAGATGACGTTTGGCTTCTCCAGAGACGACGCCGGCAAGTTCCTGGGCGCTTACTACGACAAGAAGATCTATGAGAACGACCCGTTCGCGAAGGTCGACCAGGTCGGCGTAGGCAAGCTGGTCGACATGGCCTGCAAGCTGGGCCGCGCCACCAGACCGGACCTGCACCTGGGCGTCTGCGGCGAGCACGGCGGCGACCCGAGCTCTGTGGAATTCTTCCACAAGGTCGGCCTCGACTACGTCTCCTGCAGCCCGTTCCGCGTACCCATCGCGAGACTGGCAGCGGCGCAGGCAGCCATCAAGGACGAACAGTAAATCGCATAGCGAAAGTGCTGCTTTGAAAAAAGCAGCACTTTTTTCTTTGACGCTTAAGCGCCAAAGAAAAAATCCCGGGACGTTCGCGTCCCGGTTTTTACTTTTAGAAATGAGCGTTGTATAATAAAATATTAGATATCCATTTTTCAGAATAGTCGGCATACATAGGTGAACAGTCGTGTTCAAAGATAAAGTGATCAAGAATCAATCTCTGGGAAAAAAGATCCTGTACGCGATGCTCGCGGTCGTCAGCATCATGCTGCTGCTGGCCGTGCTGATCTTTATGTTCACGATGAATGGCATCGACCGGATGCAGACGGAATCCAACCGCGAACTGAACCGGACGATCGGACGCCTTTCCTCGGATTACATGTCCGAAGAAACGATGCGTCTGATGCAGGACATGGCCGTCGAGAAAGCGACGATAGCGGATGGCATCTTCTCGGAATTCGAAAATTGCGTCTGCACTGCCGCGCGCGTAGCGGAGCAGATCTATAACCACCCGGAGGACTATGCGCCCCGTCCCGTACCGCTTCCCGATGCGTCGAAAGACGGGCAGCTGACGATACAGGTGCTGTATTCCGCGAAGACAGACCCGGAAGACCCCGCGATCCAAAAGGAACTCGCTCTGATCGGCAACGTGCAGGACACGCTGCTGGCGATAAACGCGAACGAGGATATCATGGTCTCGATCTACGTCGCCACGGAATCGGGATTTATGGTGCAGGCAGACTATATCCCTGCGGAAAAGTATGACGAAAACGGCGATCTGATGCCGCTCGAAGCCAAAGAACGTCCCTGGTACCGCGGCGCGGCGGTCCTGAAACGCCCGTATTTCACGCCGGTCACGAAGGACGCGCATACGCCGCGTCTGGGCATCATGTGCGGAGCGCCTGTTTTTAAAGACGGCAAACTGATGGCCGTCGCCGGCGCCGGCATGTATCTCGAGAACATGGAAGAACTGGTCGAAGGCATCGACGTCGGCACGACCGGGTTCGCCTGCATCATGAACCGGGACGGGCAGATCCTGTTCTCCACGGCGAAGGAAGGCACCCTGGCCGCAGTGACGAACGCCGCGGATCTGCGCAGATCCGAAGACCGCGCGTTGGCGCAGGTCGCCACGAACGCGTCGATCGGGTTCAAGGGCGTCAACCTGATCGACATCGACGGCGTACCCAGTTACGTCGCCTTTGCGCCCATGAAGACCGTCGGCTGGTCTCTGTTCGTCGTGCTGCCGCAGGAGGAGGTCGAAGCGCCGACAAAGCGGCTTCTGAGCAATATGGAATCCATGACGGACGAGTCCATGGACGAAAACCGCAGACAGATCGAAAACGCGACCTGGATGCTGCTCAGCCTGTTCGGCGTTGCTGTCGCGATGGCGATCTGGATCTCCATCCGGCTTTCCAAGGATATCGTGCATCCGATCCAAGTCCTGACGGAGAAGGTGAAAGCAATCGAAGGCGATACGCTGGACTTCACCTGGGATCTCTCGACAGGCGACGAAACGCAGCAGCTGGCGGAATCCTTCGGATCCATGACGCAGCGCATGAACGAATATATCGAGGATATCCAGACGATCACAGCGGAGAAGGAGCGCGTCGGGGCGGAGCTCTCGCTGGCGCAGCGCATCCAGGCGGCCATGCTGCCGAATATCTTCCCGCCGTTCCCGGAACGCAAAGAGATCGACATCTACGCTTCCATGGATCCCGCGAAAGAAGTCGGCGGAGACTTTTACGATTATTTCTTCATCGACGACGACCATCTGGGCCTCGTCATCGCGGACGTCTCCGGCAAGGGGATCGCAGCCGCGCTGTTCATGACGATCAGCAAGATCACGCTGCAGAACTTCGCGACGCAGATCATGTCCCCGGCGGAGATCCTCAGAAAGACGAACGAGATGATCTGCGCCAACAACCCGGCGGATATGTTCGTCACGGTCTGGATCGGCGTGCTGGAACTTTCCACCGGAAAACTGACCGCTTCCAACGCCGGACACGAATATCCCATCGTCAAGCTGCCCGGCAAGGACTATGAGGTCGTCAAGGATCGACACGGCTTTGTCGTCGGCGGGCTGGAGGACGAAATCTACGAAGATTACGAACTGCAGCTGCAGCCCGGCTCCAAACTGTTCCTGTACACAGACGGCCTGCCGGAAGCGAAGGCGAAAGGCGGCCCCCAAAATATGTTCGGCATGGAACGCATGGTCGATACGCTGAACGGCAATCCGGACGCGTCTCCGGAGCAGACGCTGAAGGCGATGAACGAAGCCGTCGAGGCGTTCGTGCAGGACGCGGAGCAGTTCGACGACCTCACCATGCTCTGCCTGGAATACAGAGGATAACATGAGCTCGTTCACGCAGCCGGTTCATGATGGGGGTCGTCGGCGTGGTCTTTCTGCTGTTTCTGCAGAACCGCTGGGAATATCTCCTCGAACTGTCCGGTGAATTCCCGTACCGGCGCATGCCGGAAGGCGAAAGCGACAAAGCCAGGAAGGCGGCCAAGGAAGAAAAAAGGCCGCGAAACAGGCGAAGAAAGAAGAGAAGCGCAAGGAGAGAGAAGCCCGGAAAAGCAGAAGAGCAGCGGCTTCGCGAAATGGAAAAGGAAAGAATGGAAGAAGCCGCGAGCGGCGATTTCTGGATGATGAAGGAGGGGGATAGCGATGAGCATGAAAATGGACCTGATCAAAAGGGGGAATGACGCCGAACTGAAAATGGACGGCTACATCGACGCCACGAACGCGGCGGAAGTGGAAGAAGTCCTGATGGACGTTGCCGGCAAGTTCGACAATCTGCTTCTGGACATGGAGAAACTGGAATACGTGTCCAGCGCCGGTCTGCGCGCGTTCAAGCGCGTTTACATGGAACTGCGCCGCAAGAGCGGCACCCTGTCCGCCAAGAACGTGGACAAGGCCATCATGGAAGTTCTGGAAGTCACCGGTTTCACCAGGCTGTTTAAGTTCGTTTAAGGAGAGGCTGCTATGGAAAACCTTACTGTCAACGCTGTCGTCGAAAATCTGGACGAAGTCGTCGGATTTGTCTTCAAACGCCTCTATCACTACGGATGCAGCAAGAAGACGCTGATGCAGATCCGCCTGGCGGTCGAAGAGATCTTTGTGAATATTTCCAGCTATGCGTACGATCCTTCCGTCGGTCCCGCGGAAGTCCGCTGCGAAGTGCGGCAAGATCCTCTGCGGGTGATCATCCAGTTTCTGGACGGCGGCAAGCCGTTCGACCCGCTGGCTAAAGAAGACGCGGATATCACCGCGGACGGACTGTTCTCCCGGGAGGGCGGTCTGGGCATACTCCTTGTAAAAGAAACGATGGATGGCGTCAGTTATTCCTATGAAAACGGCAAGAATATACTGACAATAGAAAAGAAACTGGTGGAAACGGAGGACGCATGCCTGTAAAGAGTTTCCGTGAAATGACCAAGAGAGAACGGGATCACTATTCGCTGGAAGGACGTGTATTCCGTTCGATCGCTTTCTATTCCATCCTTCTGGGGCTGATCTGTTTCGCCCTGGGATTCGGCATGTACCTGTACGGCCTCGCGCAGGATTCCATGGACGAATCCGCTGAGATCTCCAGCCGTATCGTCGGCTCCATCCGGATGATGAGCCAGCCCGAAGCGTACGCCCGGGACGTTCTGGAGATCTATAAACAGAACGCAGAGAATCAGGCAGACGAAGAGAGTTACTATGCGGCTTTCGACCGGGTCACGGACGACGCGGGTTATGAGCAGATGCACCTCATCCTGAAGAACAGCCGCACGGAGAATATGTCCGATTTCTTCTTCGCCGTACCCGTTCCCGAGGATGGGGTCATCGTTTTTGTGGCGGATACAGATCCCAGAGAAGGACATATGTATCCTGCCGGAAAAACGGTAAAAGTCCCCGGTTTCGCGCAGAAACTGTTCCTGCGTCTCGGAAAAGGGACGGAATTCCCGCGCACGTTCTTCTTCCTGCCGAGCCGCGGCCTCGTATGCGTCAGCGGGGAATATGTCAACGAAGCCAATTATTCGGACGGCTGCCTGTTCGTAATGATGAAGGTCGGGACCGTGCTGAAGGGCGTGCGCGGTTTTGCGTTATTCTTTACGCTCATGGTGCTGATCGTCATCCTGATCGCAGGGACGCTGTTCGTGCACCGGATCCGCAAGGAAGTCGTCCGGCCGATCAGCCAGATCACGGAAGCCGCCCGCTGCTACGTGAGCGACAAGCGGGAGGGAAAAGCGAACACGGACCATTTTGCGCGCCTGAACATCCGTACCGGCGATGAGATCGAGAATCTCAGTCTCGTCATGGCAGAGATGGAGCGCGATATCGATACGTACGTGGACGATCTGACTTATGCGACTGCGGAAAAGGAAAGGGTCGTCTCTGAACTGAGCATGGCCTCTAAGATCCAGGCAGCTATGCTGCCCCACGTATTTCCGCCTTTCCCGGAACACAACGAGTTCGATCTCTACGCCACGATGGAGCCCGCCAAGCTGGTGGGAGGAGACTTCTACGACTTCTTCCTGATCGACGACGACCACCTGTGCCTCGTGATGGCGGACGTGTCCGGCAAGGGCATCCCCGCCTCGCTGTTTATGATGGTGACGAAGGTGATCCTGCAGAGCTGCGCCATGCTGGGACAGTCGGCGCCGGAGATCCTGAACAAGACGAACCAGGCGCTGTGCAAGGACAACCAGATGGAGATGTTCGTCACAGCCTGGGTCGGCATCCTGGAGATCTCCACGGGAAAACTGACCATGGCAAACGCAGGGCACGAATATCCGGTCTTCAAGAAGCCGGACGGCAAGTTCGAACTGTACAAAGACAAGCACGGGTTTGTACTGGGCGGTTTCGAGGACGAAACGTACCGGGCGACGGAACTGTATCTCGAACCGGGCACGAAGCTCTTCGTGTACACGGACGGCGTGGCGGAAGCCATGGATCCGATGCGCAACCAGTTCGGTCTGGACCGCATGCTGGACGCGCTGAACGAAAATGCCGGCGCGGCGCCGGAAGAGATCCTGCACGGCGTAAGACAAGCCGTGAGCGCGTTTGTCAAAGACGCGGAGCAGTTCGACGACATCACGATGTTGTGTCTGGAATATAAGGGAAGCAGAACAGCAAATACAATTCCTACACGAATACGCGTAAGGATATAGCCCGCACGCAGGTGCAAATGAAATAATAGCATACAGAAAGGGGACTGTTCCGGCAGTCTCCTTTTAACTTGTCAATACAGAATCAATCGGGTATACTGGCTGTAGTAATTCATTTTTTAAGGTTGGAGAACGATCATGAAACCGAAGTCAGAGAATAAATGGCTGTGGCCTGTTCTGGGACTGGCGCTGCTGGCGCTCTTCATCGGAAGCATCGCGAGCGACAGCCTCCAGTTTCAGCATCAGAAACTGGTCGAAGCCAATACGGTGACTTCCATCGCGGAGATCCCCGTTCCGGAAGTGCCGGACGTGACGCCTTCCCGGGCGAACGGCGTGGTCACCGCGGCGGAATGGGCTTCCTATTATCCGAACGAGTACGGGACTTACATGAAAAACGCGGATAACATGGGAGATCCCGCCGGCCGGATCAAATATACCGAAACGAACCCGGATATCCAGATCCTGTACCAGGGCATGGGGTTCGCTTTCGACTATACCGAAGCCATCGGACATAATTATACGCTGGACGACATCGGCGAGACGACACGTCCTCATAAACTCGCCAACTGCATCACCTGCAAGACGCCGGATTTTTCCGCGATGGTGAACGCAATGGGGACAGACGCCTACAGCATGGACTTCGAGGAAGTCTACGCACAGATGGAAGAGCCCGTCAGCTGCTATAGCTGCCACGCGAACGAACCGGGCACCATCCACATCGTGCACGATTACATGGACCGCGCCATGAGCGACGAGATCGCTTCCGGCGAGGTGAACGCCAGCGACGCCGCCTGCGCGCAGTGCCACATCGAGTACTATTTCCGCCCGGCGGATAAGGCGACGGACGTTCCCTACAGCGACCTGTCCGGCATCGCCCCGGATGCGATCCTGGCCTATTATAACGAGATGGGCTTTGTCGACTATACGAACGAAAATACCGGCGTGGGCATGATCAAGGTGCAGCACCCGGAATTCGAAACGTATTACGGGGAAGGCAGCCAGCACGTGGGTATGTATACCTGCGCGGACTGCCATATGAGTTTCGCGTATGACGACGAAACGGCGGTTCCCTACGCGGATCACGAACTCATCAGCCCGCTGAAGAACGCAGAGCTCCTGGCGAACCAGTGCAGTCTGTGCCACGCGGATCTCAAGAGCCAGGTAAAGGCGATCCAGGACGAGATCACCGGCAGGGAGGGCGAGATCTCCGCTCTGCTGGTCGAGATCAATCAGAAACTGGCGAAAGCCGTCCAGGACGGAAGCATGGATGAAGCGACGCTGGCGAAGGTGAGACAGCTCGACCGCGAAGCGCAGTTCTACTGGGACTTCGTGTTCGTGGAAAACAGTGAAGGCGCGCACAATTCCACGCTGTCCAGGGAGTGCCTCGACAAGGCGGAAGACCTGGCCAGACAAGCGCTCTCGTATTTCTAAACAGATCCTGCAGGCCGGGCAGATGCCCGGCCTTTCTTTATGAACGAACAACGACCGACAACTGCAAACAGGGCGCTCCGGTTTTTCATCAGCATGCGGTTCAGCATGATCCTGCTGCTCGTGATCATAGGATTCTGCGTCGCGGGCAGCCTCGTGAGTTCCCCCAAAGCCTATTTCAGCAGCTGGTGGATGAGGAGCATTGCAGCCGTGCTCTGCCTGAACCTCTTTCTGTGCAGCGTAAAACGCCTGCCCGCAGCTCTCGCCAATTACAGGCGGGCAAAAGCGAGGCGCGCCGGCGCGTTCGGCACGTGGCTGTGCCATCTGGGCATGCTGCTCGTCGTCATCGGCTTCGCGGCAGGAGACTTTCTCAGCGAAGAGTATTCGATCTATGGCATACCCGGCAGCATGCAGCCGGTGGAACAGACCGGTCTGTGGGTACGCATCGACGATTTCGAAGTGCAGATGCGGGACGATTTCACCGTGGAGCAGTACGTGGCGGATCTGACGGTCACAGACGGCTCTGGGCAGGAGGTCTCCGGTTCGGCGAGCGTCAACCACCCGATGAACGCGTTCGGCTACGGCTTTTTCCAGGACAGCACCGGCTGGGCCAATACGATCGATATCTACAAGGATGGCAGCCTGCAGAGGAGCGACATCGTGTGCGTCGGCGAGACGACGTGCCCCGACGACAGACCTGCGCTGCAGATCCTGTTCAACAAATTTTATCCGGATTTCGCTGTCGATGAGACCGGCAGCTACTACAGCAGGACGCCGCTGCTGAACGAGCCGCGCAGCCTGTTCACGGTCTACTACAACGGCGAGATCAAGGGCATGGACTTTGCGGCGATGAATACCGCCGTGCGGGTCAACGAATACGGTTTCGTGTTCCGTGATCCGACGGAGTATACGCTGATCGTCATCCGCCGAGACCCGACGGAGCGGATGGTCGGCATCGCGGCCCTGATCATGCTGGCCGGCATCTTCCTGGCATTTTACTGGCGCCCGGTTTACGGAGAGGAGGGCGGACATGACGACGGATCCATTGCTGAATAAGATCGAATCAGCCGCGTTTCCTGCGGTGCTCGCGGTCTATCTGATCGCGACGGCCTTCTATTTCGTGTTCGTCGCGGCGAAAAAGGAAAAAGCAGGCGTGTTTGCCTACCGTCTTATGATCGCGGGCTTCATCGCGCATACGTTCTGCATCGCCGTGCGCGGCGTCAACGCGGGACGGCTGCCTTTGACGAATCAATATGAATTCGCCATGGCGTTTGCCTGGGGCATCGCGCTGTGCTTCCTGATCTTCGTGAAGAAGTACGATTTCAACGCGCTCGGCTGTTTCGTGGCGCCCGTCATCTTCCTGGTGATCGGCTACGCGGCCATGCAGAGCAAGGACATCCATGCCCTGATGCCGGCGCTGCAGAGCAACTGGCTGGCGTTCCACGTCTGTACGGCCATCATCGCCTACGGTTCTTTCGGCGTCGCTTTCGGCGTCGCGATGGTGTTCCTGTTCCGGGAGAAACTGCAGAGCAGCGCGTTTGCCCGCATGCATTTCCCGGATGAACAGATGCTGGATACGATCACGTACCGGGCGGTTTCTCTCGGCTTCCTGTTCCTGACGCTCTGCATCGTTACAGGGTCCATCTGGGCGAAGAGGGCCTGGGGAACGTACTGGAACTGGGACCCGAAGGAGACCTGGTCGCTCATCACGTGGATCATCTACGCCATCTACCTCCACCTGCGCCTCAACAAGGGCCTCAGAGGCCGAAAATCGGCGATTTTCGCGGCCTTGGGGTTCGCGGCCGTGATATTTACCTACGTGGGGGTAAACACGCTTCTGGCGGGCCTGCATTCCTATCGATAACCTGTTCCTGAAAACGGAAGGAGAACGGACCATGAGACAGACGAAACAGATCAAACGCATCATGCAGATGGAAGAGAATCTGGATGCCGCAAAGGAGGCGCTGGAACGCTTCCGGAAGGCGCTCGACGACTATACCATGATCCAGGATACGATCCTGGAACTTGAAGCATATTACGCGTCCGACTGGAGGAAGGATTTCGAAGCGGATGAAGCCGGCAAGCTGCCGGAGGATCTGAAGCGGGGCGTCCTTTCCGAGGACGGTCTGTACGACGTGCTGGAGGAAAACCGTCTGATCGCATCCGACGCGCTGTATTCCCTCGCGCAGATGATCGGACAGGGCATTCTGTAGTTCCCGCAGAAAATCATAGAATTTTGACCTTCTTTTTGATATAATTTATGTTTGTCTGAATTATAAGAAAGAGAAGGTCTTTTTATTTCCATGGAACCCATCAAACCCATGCTCTGGACGAGCCTGAAAAACTATTCCGCCAAGGATCTGTCTTCGGACATCGTCTCGGGCATCATCGTAGCGGTCATCGCGCTGCCGCTCTCCATTGCGCTGGCGCTGGCGTCCGGCGTCGGCCCGGAAGAGGGCCTGTACACCGCCATCATCGCCGGCTTCCTGATCTCCGCGTTCGGCGGCAGCAAAGTACAGATCGCGGGGCCGACCGCAGCGTTCGCGACCATCGTCGCGGGCATCGTCGCCAATTCCGGCCTGCAGGGCCTGATGGTGGCAACGGTCATGGCCGGCATCCTGCTGATCGTCATGGGCGTGCTGCGCCTCGGCAAACTGATCCGCTTCATCCCCGGCACCATCACCATCGGATTCACCGCGGGCATCGCGGTCACGATCCTCATCGGCCAGCTCAAGGATTTCTTCGGCTTGACGTATCCGGCCGGCACCGTGACGATCGAGACCGTGGAAAAGGTCGAAGCGGTCGCCAGGAATTTCGGGACGCTCAATCCCTGGGCGCTCGGCATCGGCGCGCTCAGCCTCGCGATCCTCATCCTGTGGCCGAAAGTGTCCGCGAAGATCCCCGCTTCGCTCATCGCGGTCCTGGTTGGGTCCCTGATCGTTAAATTCGCGCATCTGCCCGTCAATACCATCGGGGATCTGTACACGGTCAGCAGCAAGCTGCCGACACTGCATCTGCATCCTGTCAGTTTCTCCCTGATCCGCTCCATGTTCCCCAACGCGATCACGATCGCGATCCTGGCGGCTATCGAATCGCTGCTGTCCTGCGTCGTCGCGGACGGCATGACCGGCGACAAGCACCGCCCGGACACCGAACTCATCGCGCAGGGCATCGGCAATATCGGTTCCGCGCTGTTCGGCGGCATCCCGGCTACGGGCGCCATCGCCAGGACCGCGGCGAACATCAACAACGGCGGCAAGACGCCCGTCGCAGGCATGGTGCACTCCGTCGTGCTGCTTCTCGTGCTGCTGCTCCTGATGCCGTTCGCGAGCTATATCCCCATGCCTGTCATCGCGGCCGTGCTGTTCGTCGTCGCCTATAACATGTGCCAGTGGAGACCCTTCGTGAACCTCGTCAAGACGGCTCCGAAGAGCGACATCATCGTGCTGGTGATCACGTTCATCCTGACGGTCGTGTTCGACCTGGTCGTAGCGATCGGCGTCGGCCTTGGCCTGGCCTGCCTGCTGTTCATGAAGCGCATGAGCGAGGAGACGGACATCCGCCAGTGGGAAGACGCGCCGGAGGACGAAGAGTCCGGTCTGCGGCACATCCTGCCCGAAGTGAGCATTTACGAGATCGAAGGACCTCTGTTCTTCGGCAGCGTAGAAAAACTGTCCGCGATCACCGCGAGAAAGACGACCAAGGCGCTGGTGCTGCGCATGCGCAGCGTGACCGCGCTGGACTCCACGGCGCTCTCTTCGCTGGAAAAACTCTACGACCGCTGCAAGGCGCAGGGCGCGCAGATCATTTTCTCGCACGTCAACCCGCAGCCCATGAAGGTCATGGAACACAGCGGCTTCGTCGAAAAAGTGGGCCGCGAATTCTTCTGCAATCACATCGAAGAAGCCATCGAGATGGCCGAAGCGATCGCGGGCGATCAATAGGCCGATTCATTTAAGATATGCATATCCGGGATCATTTCAAGACCATAACAAGACACAGGCGGGAAGTCCGCAGGCTGTGCTTCAAGATCGGCCTGTACCGGCAGGGTCTGACGCACGACCTGTCGAAATACAGTCCTCAGGAGTTTCTCCCGGGCTGCCGCTATTATCAGGGCTTCCGCAGCCCGAACGACCAGGAAAGGCAGCTGACGGGCTGCAGCAGGTCCTGGATGCATCACAAGGGACGCAACCGCCACCATTTCGAATACTGGATCGATTATCCGAGCCAGGAGCAGCGGGACTTTGTGAAGAACGGCGGGACCCGCATGGGCCTGTCCGACCGTTTCCAGGCGGTGGAGATGCCGTTGGAATACGTGGCTGAAATGTTCTGTGACCGCGTTGCGGCCTGCAAGGTCTATAAAGGGGACGCGTACACGCAGAAAGATCCGCTGGCTTATCAGGAAAAGATGCGCCCCCACGTCTTTATGCATCCCGAAACGGAAAAGCTGATCACGCAGATGCTGACCGTGCTCAGCATGGAGGGAGAAGACGCAGCCTGCCGGTTCATCCGGTATCTGCTGAAGAAGGAGAAACGTTTATGAGTGACAAGGTCCTGCTCATAGTACTGGTCATATTGGAAGCTTTGGCGATCTATAATCTGTACGACACAGTCACCGTCATGCTGATGCATCTGGGCAGCGGCGGCGTCAGCACCCGCGGTACGGTCGCTGCGCTGAAGAAAGCCATGCGGCGGGACCGCGCCAGGCTGATGGTCCCGACGAACGGCAAGCTGGATACCCGGGACATCCCCTGCGATTACCTCGTCGATCTGGCGTACGAGAGGGAAGACGGCGAGATGGTCCTGCTGAAGGACTACGTCATCCCGTCGGTCATGAAACTGACGGCCGGCAGCGGAACGGCTGTGTTCCGCGAAGGCCAGGACGTGCCGCTGAAGGTAAGCCGGAAGTTTAAAAAGATGGCCGTCGTCGATCTGCCGGAGGTGCGCAAGAGACAGGTCAGCTGGGTGTGGCTCGTCCTGTGGGTGATCACCGTGATCGCGCTCGGCGCCATCGTCGTTTCCCTGATCGCTGCGTTGTAGGTGACTTATGATACGTTCTGATTTTCATTCCCATTCGAATTATTCCGACGGTATCGCCGACCCCCGCGTCATGGTGGAGGCCGCGGTCAGCAAAGGGCTGACCCGCTACGGGCTGTCGGATCACGGCTACGCGCCGTACGACCTGGACGTCTGCATCCCCCTGGAGAAACGGGAGGAATACGTGCGGACGATACGCGCGCTGCAGGAGGAATTCGCCGGCCGCATCGATCTGAAGCTGGGCCTGGAGATGGACGCGCTCTCTGAGGAAGAAGAGACCGGCTACGATTATAAGATCGGTTCCGTGCATTACGCGAAGGATCCGGAAGGCCGCATCCTCGTGATCGACTATCCGGAAGACTGCCTGCGGACTGCGGCGGAAATCGGTTTCGGCGGTGACGTCTACGCGCTGCTGGAATCCTACTGGCAGTTGGAGAGCGAAGTCGTGGAGCGCACGGACTGCGACATCATCGGGCATTTCGACCTCTGCGCGAAATACGCCGAAAAGGACAGCTGTCCCTTCGATCCTCAGCATCCGCGCTACGTCGCGGCCTGGCAGAAAGCGGCGGACCGCCTGCTGAAGACCGGCAGGCCGTTCGAGATCAATATGGGCGCCATCGCGAAGAACTACCGCAGCGTTCCGTATCCGCATCCGGACATCGCCCGCTATCTCATCGACCGCGGCGCTTCTTTCGTGCTGTCCAGCGACAGCCACAGACCGGAAAACATCGCGTACGGCTTTGACCGCTGGGAGAAGTATTACCGCGCTCTCGGCGCCAATATCATAGAATTCGACGTATAGGGAGGCTTTTGATGAAGGCATTTTTCGCATTTGCGATCGAAGCGGTCTGCTTCGCGGGCATCCTGTATTATTACATCCAGAACCGCAAGAAGGAAAAAGCGAAGAAGGAAGCGGAAGAGCGGGAGAACGGCGATGAATAGCGAGGAACGCGCGCTGAAGAAGCGCGTCTACAGCCAGCGCTACGTCTATCTGCTGCGCTGCAGCGACGGTTCCCTGTACTGCGGCATCTCCGCGGACCCCGAGGCCAGGCTCAAGCAGCACAACTACGGCGTCGGCGCGAAATACACCCGCAGCCGCAGACCCTGTCAGCTTGTTTACACAGAGGGTCCGTACGAGTACGGACGCGCGCTGAGCAGGGAAGCAGCTGTCAAAAAAATGACGAAAGCGGAAAAAGAGCGTTTGCTTGACACCACAAAATGACGGTGTTAATATTTGTGTAAATTCAACAAATGTCAAATTGTTGAAGTTTTTTTATACTCTCTCCATTTAGGCTTTATTTATGAACACTCAGAAATTGAAAGGCTCACAGATCATTATAGAGACGCTCATCGAACAGGGCGTGTCCCACATCTTCGGCTATCCCGGCGGACAGGTGCTCCAGATCTACGATCAGTTGTATCAGAACGCGGACCGTATCACGCACGTGCTGACAGCCCACGAACAGGGCGCGGCGCACGCGGCGGACGGCTACGCCAGAGCGACCGGCAAAGTCGGCGTCGTTCTCGCGACGTCCGGTCCCGGCGCCACGAACCTGACGACAGGCCTCGCGGCGGCCATGATGGACTCCGTGCCCGTCGTCGCCATCACGGGCAACGTGCCGACGTATTTCATCGGCAAGGACTCGTTCCAGGAGATCAACACCATCGGCATCACGATGCCCATCACGAAGCATAACTTCTACGTCACTGACGTAACGAAGCTTGCCGATACCATACGCGAAGCGTTCCGCATCGCGAAATCCGGACGCCCGGGACCTGTGCTCGTGGATATTCCCAGCGACGTGCAGGCGGCGGAGACGTTCTTCCAGAAGGGTCACGAAGTGGAACCGTACCCGGAAGAACAGGCCCGGGAAAAAGACGTCAAGAAAGCTGTCGAACTGATCAATCAATCGAAACGTCCCTACATTTACGTCGGAGGCGGCGCGGAAAGCCGGAACATGGGAGAACTGATCCTGGCGCTGGCGGACAAGATCGACGCCTGCATCGGCTGCACGTTCATGGGCATCTCCTGCATCCCCAGCAAAGAAGAGCGTTTTCTCGGCATGCAGGGCATGCACGGCCGCTATGCTTCCACAAAAGCGAACTGGGAAGCCGACCTGATCATCGGGATCGGCGTGCGCTTCTCGGACCGGGCTACGGGCAATCAGAAAGCTTATGTGGCGGGAAAGAAGATCATCCAGATCGACCCGGATTTTTCCGAGATCAATAAGAATATCAACGTCAACGTGGGCCTGATCGGCGATATCACCGACGC
>JAEEGH010013967.1_pt1 | contig 17716 bp, 8 predicted proteins | sample 9134181 | NCBI WGS metagenome assembly JAEEGH01 (sample SAMN16246544, study PRJNA631951) | gut metagenome | biome: gut microbiome; feature: rumen; material: DP-attached | host: Bos | place: Iran: Karaj | collected 2018-10
TCAAGTTTCTGACTCTTCTGCGGAATGATTTTGCCTACGTACTGACGCAGTTCCTCGGGATTGCCAATGCGCCCGTTCGCATCTGCCTTGCGCTTGAGAATCCAGTCGCGCAAGAACGCAGGGATATTAGCGGCCTTAAAGGTCGAAATCAGCCCCTGGTCCTTAAAGACTGTGGTTTGAGGGAACGCCTCACGAAGTTTATCGGTATTCATGCATACTCCTTAGATGTCAAATTCATCATTCTCGCTGATTTGGTCAGCACCACCTACCGCAGAAACAACTGCTGATTCATCCTGCGCAGCATTGTCGAGAACTATTGCCCTCTCGATCACCATGAATGGAACTACCTGTTCTTCAATCGTCGCACCACCGTGCATTTCAAATCCGGGAGCGCCCGATTTAGAGAACCTATTATATCCCTTTATGAGCACATAGCCTTCACCGATAGATTCTGCGACCAATTCAGAATCAAGATACTCCGCATTTTTACGCTTTGCATAACGCCAATCCAGCACATCAATCTTGTCGGCAAACTCCGTGATGTCCCTGGACTTCCCGTCCCGACGAGCGACAACTGCAAGCCTGGTCGCACCGTGGTCTGCCGTCAGGACAACGCGGCGATACGTCTTAAGAAGATTCTCGATCTCGCCCATCACCTGTACATCAATTCGCATCAACTCCGCTGCCAATGCCTCGGCATGATCTTCAAACGACTCATGCAACAGATGGTCGAAGTCATCATATTTACGATAGCGACCCGTCGTTCCCCATTCTTTTTCAACGGGATTATACGGTGTAGAAGTAGGCAGATTCACGCGGACGCAATCTACGACCTTGGGGTCGAAACGGTGCGATTTGCACCGAGCTATCAGAAACGGGAGATATTCGACGCCAAGTGCATCGACCACAAGGACGGCTGTTTCGGGATCCGACTTGAATTCAGAAAGAAGCGCCATTCGAGAGACAACCTCGTCGGGAACCGATGACTTGAACGCCTTGTTTACAAACTCATCCGAAATCGCATCGGTGCACTTCTGCTCACGATACTCGGCCATATATTCGGACAGTTCCGGGTACTTTTCTAGTCCCATATTCAAACGATAAGCCGTCAGTAATTTGCTCTGCGCACATGCCAGATCACGTTCTTCCTCCCTGCCAACAACCGCCCTTCTGATCCACTCCGTTTCCTCGACTTCAAGACCGAGTCGCAACCACGGCACCATTTTAGCAGCCGGATAATCCTTCGTCCGCTCAATAAGAGCAGCAACCGCAGTCTTCACCTCCATGGATCCGATGCCGAGACGCATGACTGCCGCATTGCGCTCTTCGGCAAGTTTCGTCGCATCGTCCGCATTCAGGACTTCATCAACGACATTCAGATAAAAATTCAATAACTGGTCGGGATGCTTTGCGACACGCGCCAGAACATCCGCAAGAAAACTTCCGCTGGGTGCGATTGTCCGCAACACCTGTTGGAATACCTCGCGCTCGTCGATACCAAAAATCTGTTCGTGTCGCGTCAACGCTACGTCACCGACGGAATGAATCCCCGTAGGGAAGAAATGAGCTTTAAGTTCCCTATCAATTTCCGTTCCAGACGTATTCTTGACAATCCATTTGAATGCATCGTCAGAAAGGTCTGCTTTGAATCCACAGTACTCGGAGAACAGGTCTTTCAACGCGAAATACTGACGTACATCCCTCGACACGCCGGGAAACTTGTGGGCGCCGTTGAATCCAACAGCAATACAGATGTCCTCATCCGGTTGAGCCGCCCATTGTTCAAGCGTCTTCAAATAAGCGGACAGATCGGAGTAGCAGACGCCGAGTCTCGAAGAGAAATCCTTACTGACAAGAACATATCTTTTACCCGCGATAGAAATTGCGGATTCATCGCCAATCGGACAGTAAGTCGCGTTGGCAATGATACTTGGATGCGTAAACACTTCCATCATTTCGGCCCACTTTTGCCGGAAGACAAAAATGACCGTTTCAAGTCCCGCCCCGTTAAGATACCCTGTAATGATATTAAACGCCCGGCGAACTTCGCTCTGCTCTAGGAATGAAAGATAGCCATCCAAGCCGACAACTATCATATGCTTATCCCTATTCTTAAGTTCCTTGCGCTTATCCTCCAACCGCTCGAAAACACGTTCCGCCATCGGGATAAAGCCATCCGAATGAACGAACTGACTAACAGGGACAACCTCAAATTGCCCTCCATAGTTCATGCGGACCGCACTGAAGTCACCATGTGCCGGGACAACCAGCACACGCGACTTGAACTTGCTTTCGCTGTTTTGTATCCGCTTGCAGAATTCGTTTACGGTCATAGGAGATTCCCTTAACTCATGAGCGCAATGCCGGCATCCGGAATTGAAGCAATCAGTTTCAGGAGTTCAGCCTTCGCTTCGTCAGACGTCATCTTCTTGATCTTGGATTCAATGTCCGGGCGGAACGACGCATCGTAGTTGCTCTTGACAAAGTCCATGACCACATCTTCCCGCATGGGATTGTTACACCAGGTGTTTGGCGATGCGCCAAGTTTAGAAGCGAAGTAAGCGGCCAGATCTTCCGCCCTGATGTTGAGCTTCGCGTAGCGCTTCGGGAGATTGCGTTCAAGGAACACGGATTTCTGGCTGTTCTCAGAATGCAGTTTCGCCTTCTTGAGAACTTTGTACGCATCCTTGATCTTGTCGACAGACATACCGGCCAGACCTCGGATCGTATCCAGAACCATTTGAGCATCTGACGGACTTGCGAATAAAACGTCCGCAGGATATGTATGCATGGAACTCCAGTGATCTGGATCTTCTGACTCGGTCTTCTCCTTCCACAACAGCATCAACTTGCGTCCTTCGGACTTCTCTCGGAATGCCTTGATTTGAGTGAACATGGCATCGCGAAAGTCAACCTCTCCAAGCTCTGCGCCGCTCTGACGCGCACCGAGAAGTTGCTTCCATTCGTCCGCTGTGATGTCCGCCACTTCTTCGCCTAGATTCTTCACCAGAATCTCAATCGGCACCTTCATGGCGGGATCTCGGAACAACGCCTGTATGACATCCTTCTGCGTCACCACGGAGAGACACAGTTTCTCAAGTGATTCCCCTTGAATCTTGCCGTCCTTTACCTGTTCCTCAAGTTCGGCTACAAAGGGATATGTTGCCGCAAGAATATCCAGCGATATCTTGTTGTACTCCGTCATTGCACAGCGAAGTTTCTCTTGAGCCGTCTCGAAATTCATCCAGCTACTGACGGAGAACAACTCCTGCATTGCAATAATGAACGTATACTGATTCTCAACATCCTTGAGGACACCGGAAACATCCACTTCGTTCCAGAGCCAGCTTGCGTCCATCGAAAACCGCGCAATGATCGCCTTGCGGTATTCGCCCCCCAGATCACCGGCATCCGCAGCCTTCTTCGGCAGTTCCGGGGCCTTCATCCCGATGTACTTGTCGAAGGCATTCGTAAACACCTCTGGAGTGATGTATTTCTGAATCGCCGCACAAAGTCCCTCGTTCCTTAGGAGGATGTCCCCAATCGCTTTGACCTTCTCCGTCTTAGATCCGTCCTTGGATTTCGACGACATTGGAATAACTTCGCAAAGCGATTCAACAACTTTGCAGATGTTATCAGCTGCGGTTTCCGTCTTCTGATCACGTATATACTGCGGCAGTACCCAGAGAGGGATGTTGCCGGTTAAAACGCGGATGCGTTCACCGATCTTTGCCAACACACTCTCCGGTGTCGCGCTCTTGTCAATCGACAAAGAGAAGATTTCCGCAACCTGTTTGGTAAATGTCTTTTCCTCCTCGGAAAGACGGCAGATTTTCTTCTCGTCTTTAATCTTGTCTTCGCCATCGTCCAGCACAACCGCCTCGATAATCTCGGAGAGAGACTCGACATCCAATGGCTGCGAAATGCGGTCGTCGGTCCACTGGAGGTTCTTGGTGAGCCAGTTCCGCATGGCAAATCCTATCGCGAATGCAGTAAACGCATTCTTCTCGAAACCATACGGCGCGCGCATGAGTTCCTTGTACTGGCGGCGAACCGAGCAGACACCGTTCTGCCCAATCGTATTCTGGCGCTTTTTCTCCCAGAAGTCCCGCAACTTTGCAAACGGATGGTCGGGATTGCTCTCAAACCAATCATCGGCAAATGTCACCCCTTGCGTCGCAAGACGCTGAATATACGCTTTATAAGGCCCTCCGTTGATTGGGGACTGACCCGTAAGTCCAGTCTGCGCCCACGCTTTGAGAGCCATTGGCTTGTAAAGCTGCGGGTTGTCAAAGGTGAACTTGTCCGGGCTTGAATAGAACCAACGAAGCTTCTGCGCGTTGAGTTTCGTCTTGAGCGACAGCCACGTAACACCCTGCTCGATCGTCGGCTCGTCGGAAGCGTTCTCCGCCGGTATCACAATCGTGATATCTGTTGACCCCGAGCGCACCTTGTCTTTCCACTTGTCGAGAATTTTCTTGGCCCGTCCCTCGTAGGCCCCGCGCAAGCCCTGGTCGGTAGCCGCGTCCGCTTGCGCGCGCAGCAGTATGTAGTCTTCCCAAAGTGCCTCGTTCTCGTCGCAGAACGAGACATTGGTAAGATAGAGGAATACGATACGCATCCCGGAGAACTGCTTGGCCATCTGCCTGGCCTTTTCGGGGATGGAAATCGTTCCCTCATGATTACAGGCCAGCAGGCAGTTGATCAGAATCTTGTTCCCTCCCTTTGGTGTTCCTTCTCCGAAATCGGTACGGTTCTTGACATCCGACGGCTTGAAGTCCGGCCCATGATAGGCGCGAACCTCATAGCGCGCAGTATCACCATAACCATCGACGCGCTTTTTGATGTCATTGCCGATCTCGCTAGCCACAAGCGAAGTAAACTCCCCACGGAATTTCGACGGATCGACCTTTGCGCCGGAGATGAGCGGCATCACCCGGTCTGACACGATTGAGAAACAGTTTTTCTCTTCGAGGCTCTTGAGAATCGCCCGGACATTTACAACTGTACCGTCGCCGTAGAACGACTTCTCAATATTCTCCACCGTCGGAGAAAGAAGTTCCTGAACGCCCTGCCCCGACTTCTTCTCCATCAGCGAATAAAGAAGCACCGCCTTGTAAACCCGTTCCTCCGGGCTCCCGTCGGCCAGATTGTTCGCCGCCTTCTTGGCGTTGAAATCCGCTTCGATGTCACGCACAGCGGCATCAAGTCCCAAATCGGGACGCTCCATAAAATAACGCCAAAGATAATCGACCATCAGATACTGATGATTTGGAACGGCTGGCCCGCCCTCATCGAGAAACTTCTGAAACTCGCTCTGCCCGTTCGTCACACACAGATAGTCGAAGAAACTCCGCGCGTTGGACCCCACCTTCTCCGACATGTGCCGAAGAAGGTAGGCGCTCATCGGATGAAGCGGCAGAATCTGTTTGAAATCATCCGCCCCGACCGCCTCGCTGGCCGGCATGTGCTTTAGCATGTATGAATCCACGACGGGAGATACGTTGCTCCACAGCTTGTCATGCTCAAGCTTCCACTCTTCTTCCTTGAGATGTGTAAAGGCATGGGCGCCAAGTTTGAAGACCTGATTAGCCGGAATCTGCAGCGGACACGGCGTGTAGCGGTCATTCGCCTTCTTCGCGCTCTCGGAGCCCACGGCGAGAAAGGCGTTCAAGTCCATGTGCGTGACAGGAACAAAATGGAATCCGCACTGCTGGGCCTTTTCCTCTGCCAGTTTCTCAAACGTCTTGAGGTCGCCCTTGGCATGGTCGATATACGACGAGAACTCATCCCAGATGAATACAACCTTGCCCAAACCGTTTGCCTCGCGAATCTCCTTGATCCAATCGAGGACTTTCTCAGCTCCCGGCATCAGGAAAACGTTGTCGTACTCAAACACCTTCTCCACATCCTGAAGAAGTCCGTATGCGTACTTGCCGTCATCTTTCTCGCAACGCGCCTTGATCTGCGCGTATTTCGTGATGTCGGCAGTGAGATACGCAAGCTCGGACTGGATCTCGTCTCGCTTGGCGAAGAAAATCTTTTCATCGCGCTGAATGCGGGCCAGAAGAGTCTCATAGCCGGAAAGGTTCGGCACCTTGTAACCCAAAGCACGACATTCTTCCCTGATCGAGCGCTCAATTCCCACCAAAAGCTGCTGCGGCGTACTGACCTGATCTGTTCCCGAGCGATAGACGACGAGCGACTTCTGCTTGCGCCACTTCTTAAGACTATCGACAATGGGCGTCGGGATTTCCTTTTTGAAACTCGAGCAGTACTTCTCCACCCGCGACTCATCATCCATGAATAGCTTTTGTATAACAAGCGCCGCATGGCTCTTGCCTGTCCCGTAGGCTCCATATATCCATACCGAACGATCGCCGCTCTCGAATTTCTGGAAAAGCGTTTCGAGAATCCTCACGAAAGTCTGGTGCGGATAGAAACTCAGCCAAGTCTCCGGAGTGGCGTTGATGCCCTCCTTGGTCATAACCGGCTTGTAGTCGGGTTTGGGTTGGAAAAACTCTTTGTAGAACGTTGCCATCATCGCACTCCTTAAGCGTTCAACATCAAATCAACAACATCATCGACAGACTTCTGATCGGTCTTGATCTGAATTTCGTCCAAGCCGAGAGTAAAGTTACAATGGATGAATTCTCCATACCTGTCTGCGAGCCCCTGACATTGCTGCTTGAAATCAGCAACCGACATCGCAAACGCGACAATCGGAGACACGTACTTGGCGCTGAAATCGGCAACCATCAGACCAGAGACGGAAAAAGAAGTCTGTTCAGCCTGCCGTGCCATCACAAACAGACTATAGAGCAGCGCAAGATCGTCGACCGCATGTGGGACACGGGTCATTGTACCGACAAGTTTGCCTTTCATCGCCAATTCAATGACTGGCAAGTTTCCAATCCCAAACGGAGACTTTGTCAGCATATCCTTGAGCGCGGAGATTCCACCCTTTTTAGTAGCATCCTTTATGTCGCTTCCCATGAGGCTGAACAAATCATCAGAGGAATACGCCTGATTAATCTTCGTTGTCGTTACGAACCACTTCACAATCGCAGCACGATTCGACAATGCAAACCAAATAGCATCCCAAAGCCCCTGGCAATCAGACCCCCGCAACTCTGCAAGATCAAGAAGTTTCAACGGCGAACAATTCTTTTCATCCATAAGCAACGCCTGCCGAAACCACGCTTTGCCCGACTCAATCATTTTATTTCCAAGCGACATCGTCAGTGCGAAATTTTCACGTTCCGTCAAATAGACGTCCAGCCAACTTTGGCGCAAGCCAAAATTCTTATACTTGTTAATCGTAGAGAGTTCCGCATTCGAAACTTCCGTCGTTCTCATAGATTGATACCTCCAACAACCATAATCTGCACTATGGCATTTTAAACAATGGACACACTTATTCGCATCTATTGATGCGAATCCATCCTTGAACTTCAACGCCTGCATCGAACACTCTACCTCGCAAGCACGACATCCAACACAAGCTACAGCCTTGTTTATACACTGCCGTACATACTTGCCATAGGCACGCAATTCGGCTGTAGTCTCAAATGAGCAAGAAACGAAACTTGTCTCATTTGTTGATGTTTCAAACTGGACCAAAATTTCTCTTGTAGATTTCGCAACTCCGCTTTGATACGTAATTACCCACTCCCCGACATCATCGACCTTAACGGTTCCCAAGGTCTTAAACCACTCCTTCGCACGGTCCACCATATGAGAAGGAATCAGCCACGACATAGTTGATCCAATGATTTTTTCAGAGGGACGTGATATTTGCATCTTCAGCGTCTCACCGCTTTTGCGCGCCTGCCAACCAGCGGTCGCAAGATAATCGATCTTGTCCTGTTCCGACTCAAATTCCTTGTCTATCGTCTTGAATATCACATCGTTATATGGTTTTATCGCGTCAGGGTAAATCGCATTCACGAACCATGCATACTTCTCTGACGCTTCAGGACACAGAACACACCCAACACGAGGTAAGCCCTTGATATAGGCCGCATTGATCGGCAAATTTTCCGCAAATGTGTAAAGCCATAGTTCATGACTTCCCCATGCGAGAACAGGATAAGAATTCACCTGCGATGCATTCTTTACACCGACCCCAATGTCATCATACTCGGCGCGGGATAGGCTCTCTTCGTTGCGAACGCCAAGAAAAGCCTGCGCTCGAAGAGTATTCTTCCCTACACTCTCTTTCAGAAGCAAGATGGCCGGCGTGCTCTTATGGACAGAGCAACACCACCGTACTGTTCGCGAAGGCGGGCCAAACACCTCCCAATTCTTGAGTGCGGGCTGGTCTGCTCGCGCCTTAAGGAACGTTCTCTCAGGATATCGCCGTTGCACCTCTTCCCACATCGCATAGGTGTCGGGCAGTTCCATGTCGGTGTCGCTAAAAACTACCGGAACGGACAACGGTAACGTGCGATGACAGATGTCCAACAGCAAAACGGAATCCTTACCACCCGAGAAGCCGATATAGGCAATGTCACATGCACTCGCATACTGATCGTACATTTCCTTAAGACGCTTTTGCGTGTCGGCAAGAAGTGCCGCAAGCAGCTCTTGATTGGTCTTCTCAGAAAGCATTGACTGAATATCAACCGGTTTTAGCCGCATCGGCTTGACCAGAAAGTTCGGGGTTATCGGTTTGCCATATTGCGTCTTCTCGAGCTTGGCGATTTCCTCACCTCGATAAATATACACGTTCTGCTTTGCCCAGCAGATTGGCGCGGTCTCATTTTCATCAAACTTGAAATATCCGTCAAAACCGATCAACTTCAGTTCCTGCGCATAGACAGGACGAATCTCGGACGCAACAAACTTCCCGGTTTGCGTCGTAAGCGTGTACCCGCCCGTCTTCTTATTCCACTTGTAGGAGTACATTAGCATCCCCTCTGCGCAAGAGCAATCGAAGTTATTTCTGCCGCCCGATAGGTCTGATGAGGATGCTTGGGCATCTCTGGATATTTCATCTTCACCCGACCAGTTTTTACGAGGCGCGCAAGAATCTTGCGCACATAAGACTCATCTCGTTTAATCAATTTCGCGATTTCAAACCTCTCAAGCTCAGCGATTCTGCACAAATTAACAATGATCTGGTCTAAAACAGTGGATTTAAGCCTCTTCTTAAGCGGCACCAGTGCTTTCTTTATAAGTTCGTTATTGCACATGCCAACCCCGCTATTGCACATGCCAACCCCGCTATTGCACATGCCAGCCACGTTATTGCTCATGGCAGAGTTGTTATTGCTCATGGCTAAGCCGTTATTACCCATGGACGAATCACTTTTGGGCATGGCGTAACCGCTATCTTGCAAGCTTTCGCTGTTATCTTGCAACCTCGCACCGTTACCTTGCAACCTTCCATCGTTATCTTGCAAGCTCGCAAACCTATCGCCAGGCACATAATAGGTGGCGCTACCCCTGCCCTTTTGCACGAGCAGGTCATAATCGCGCAATGCCGTCAATTTTGCGCTAGCCTTCAACGTATCGCAACCGGAGAGCTGACGATAGACTCGATTGTCAACGGCCCCTGCTTCCCGAAGGAAAACGAGGGCTTTCTTCTGCCCATCGTCCAAGTCCAGATCGGCGAACTTCGCCAACCAGACGAGATCCTCTTCTCCGAGAAAATGGTGCAGAAGAAGTCGCATCGTAAAGGAATTGCCTTCGCGATTCGACTCGTAAGTCGGCAACGCCATGTGCGCCGCCTCCATCAGACGACGCATACGGCGAATACCGCTACCTTTGGCCTCGGCAAGGTTTGTATCGTGAAATACCGGGGCAATCGTCTGATTGCGCGGGACACTGCCGGGAGATCCAAGCTCATCTTCCGGTTTGAGCGAATACCCCGCATTTATAATCTCGATCCGATTGTCATAGCGAATAACTTGCGTAGGGCGTCCGACCCGATAATCACAATGCATGAGCGCATTCACAACGGCTTCGCGGAGCGCCTTGACAGGCAAGCCGACGCTCTTTGCCTGAATCGAACCCTCAAGAAGGAATCCCTTCGGAAGATCGGCATTAACAGCTTCCACGATGCGGTAAGCCATAAGCAAGAGAGAACCACGCATATCAATGGAACGGAACGACTCTTCCGGGTCTTCGATCCATTCATTTCCCATTACACGGATATAATCCACACGCGCCATTGGCAGTTCTCGACGAAGCGCCTTAGGCGTGCCAAAAAGAAGCAGCCCAGCCACATTCAGGCGCGTCTTGTCCTCCTCGTCAACACACTTCAGAGCTTCAAGCAGCTCCTGCGTATCGTATGCAAGCTCTTCGGCATCGGGATTGACCTTTGCACGCAACCGTCTATACATCTTGACTGCCGCCTCGTCAACGTCTTCAATCGTTGCGCCCGTGACGCGATGCCGATCATACGCATCACCAAGATCACGCAAAACCTCTGCCAAATCATCTGGCGTACACCGTTGATCCGAGCTGCCAACTCGCCGGTAGGCCCCCGCAGGAAGACCATCCTTCTTGAAATAAAGCGGTTTTCTGCCTATCGGCAATTCCGGAACGAAAATCTTAAGCATCGCCCGTCCCCGCACGGTTTCCACGGTAATCTGAGGACGAACGACTATGTTGAAGACAGAGGCACATTGAGTAGCAAGATCAAGTTGCGCCTTATCTGGATCATCAAGGCCCTCGGGAAGGTACAGAATTCCATCCTTGTCGGCCGCAGGATTCTCCCGTGCACCCAACAGAATCACCCCGCCGCCAAGCCCTGGCTCGTTGGCAAACGAACATACAGTCTCTAGAATGGAGCGCGGCTTGTCCGTTGAAAGCGCTTTCGCCTCCAAGTTTACGCTTTCATCACGCTCGTTCAACTGGTCGAACAATTCATTCGCCGAGTACTCCTCAATGCGCATATCAAATCACCTCCCGCTTCAAAAGTTCGGCAACTTCAGATTGTAGCTTTTGTGATGCCTTCTGCCGAACATCATTTTCAAGCAGAAACTTCATCGCCTGCCCCTGATATGCCCCATCACCGAAATCTCCACCAGGGGCATGGGGATTCCGAAGCTTAAACACCCGTACCATGTACGCAACCCCATCGGTATCAGCAGCCACGTCCGGCGGCACCAACAACGATGAAACCACATAAGGAGCCGCCGCATGATTGAGGACACGCACGCGCGGCAAACAGAAATACGCAACACTCGCCAACAGCTCAAGTGTCCAACGAACCGACTTCCCATCCATCTTTAGATCAGGAAGATTATCAAGGAACTGTTGCGGCACCTTACTCAAAGGGAAGAAAGGGCTTGTCCCTAAAAGTGATTGCAACGCACACACAATTTTTCCCTCTATGTCTTCATTCCATCCTGTCGACTTCTTGAAATAGTCCACTGGCGACCAATGGTCTGCGTCGTAACGGATAAAACCGTTCCAAAGTTGCTTGTGATGCCACGCTCGATGGTCTTCGCTCCAACCCCACGCAGTTGCGCCGAATTGATAGAATTCCTCATGAGAAAACACGCGGGGAAACTGCTTCTCGACAATCTGCCTGAATGTCAGGCGCTCCTTTCCTCCATCAACAACGCCTCCCAGAATCGCCCCCGTCCATCCACGATGCTCGCGATCTACATGGGTAGCAATCTGCTTGAATACATTTTCCGACAAGGCAAAGTTATCCTTGAAGTCATATCCATATCGATCATTCAATGCGTTCAGAATCCGTGTGGCGGACAACACCTCATCATCTGCAACCAACTCTTCTGTTATTGAATGAAAGACATCCGAAAAATCATCGGGAAGATAGTAAAACTCCAGGAGCTTGAAAGCCATGCTCCGATTCCCCATGTCCTCAAGAATTACATCAGACAGCAATTCAGGCAAGTTGCCGACCATCCAATCGGCACTCACCATTGGAAACAGGTCGGCAAGTTCTGATACGGGAACCACGTCGCAGCGATCACGTAGCACTGTCTCGACCTTGCCCGCAAACGCCTTCTTGGCGGCATCGGCACCAACCTCGGCGCAAAAACAGAACCTACCGCCACGCTTGCCAGCGAAATCACAGCCTCTGCCAAAATCGCTTTGGCGAATCGCATATTCAGCATACTTCCCCCTGTCAAAATCGTCCTCAAGGTTAGAAACGCGACTCCCGACTATACCAACAAACTGAGTTAGATTGACGATTGGATTCTCCTCCAGCCAGCGCTGGCACTGTGCCGATATCTCCGAACGCAGGTCGGCACCACTGATCTGGTCTTCAAAAAACCAAAGGCCATCCTTGCGTTCGAACATCTTGTTCTGAAGCACATGAACAGATGCGTTCGAGAACACGCAACCCGTCCTCTCCTCGACAAGCCGCTTGGAACTTTCAGAAAAATCAAATCCAGCCACATAGTTTTCGCGAATGTCCCCCTCGAGAATCGACGCAGTTCCTCCATCTTCCAAAACATTTTTCCGTCCCTGCGCTACCACGCCGACATCGGCATTCTTGTCCACATAGACAACACCTATGTCACATAGGGATGTTCCGCACATCTGAAAAAGCTTTCTCGAATAATAAACGCAATTTGTAGGATCGAGACACTTATCAACGAACACACCAGAAGCAACATGCTGATAAGGGCAGCGCATGCCTTTATCCGACATGGCAAAATAGCTGGCCGAAAAATTCTTGACCACTTCGATCAACTTGTCCCGATTGATTCTGTTCAAAGCATCTACGGTCTTAACAAGAATGTTTCGCCAGTTCCCCTCCAGGTCATACTCATTGCCATAGACAAGAAGCGCAATCGGATACCTGCCGCCGAAACCCTGATGTCGGACATGCTCGTTCGAGTATTGGTAGAGCAATCCATTTATTCGTTTAGCCTTCGCGACAAAGTCATCGCGAAGCGGGGCTTCTTCTTCCTCGAACGTAACCATCCCTCTCTCTGCAAACACGACACCCACGCATGAAAGAGCAACACCACAGATCTTGAACAATCTACGAGTATTTCTGACGATGCTGGGCGGATCAAGGTAGAGATCAATCCAAACACCAGATGCGTGTTCAAAGGGAACCCGCATCCTTGCTGAACTCAAAGCCACATACGAGTTCCCAAAATTCCTTGCCGCAGCAACAAGCTTTCCCATATTTCTCCCTGCCAGAACATCCACGGCCTTGATAAAAACATCTCGCCAGCTCGCAACCTTCACCACTTCTTTTTCGCAGTAAAGCGCAATCGGCTGCGTTCCCGTGAAAACACCCTGGTCAATGCGATCCTGCGCGAAGAAAAAGAAGTCTCCCCTTACAGTCAAGGCATCAGATTTGAGTCGTTCCAAAATCGAAACCTCATGGCCGTTCATATGGATAAACCTATCCAACCACGCATGGTTCATGCGCGTACACGAGCATTTAGTTTTTCCAGTCCTTATTTTCACATGACAATTCAATGATTCTGAAACGGATAAAAACGTATATATTATAACACAACGGCGGTCACCCCGTCAATAGCGAACCCTATTGAAAGCGTAGAGGAGTCGTAGGTGTAGGGGGTAGGCGTAGGTGTAGAAGATGGGCGTAGTCGTAGGTGTAGGGGTAGATGGTAGGTGTAGAGAGGAGTTGTAGCGGTAGAGTTACGCTAGCCTTTGCGGAGGATGTAGGCCTGGGAGGTGGCGCGGGAGAGCGCCGTGTACATCCCGACCGCGTCCCAGCGCGGGTCCTTGTCGGAGACGTCAAGGAGGATGACGATCCGGCTGTCGCATCCCTTGAACTTCATGTATGTGTAGTAGGCCACCGCGCCGTTTTCGCGTCCGTCGGAGATGGGGATGCCCGCGACTACGCGGTCCTTGCCTATCGAGGTGTGCCCCAGGCTATGGGCGCCGATTATGGTAATGGACGAACGGGCTATCTTCTGGCGGTTCGCGAGCTTGTCCAGCAGCTTCGCGAGTTCTTCCCGGCAGTCGCCCTCTATTGTCTTCACCGGCGCCCCCTCAGGCATGCCGGCCTTCGATTCAATCCGCTCCGGCGAATACTTCGAGAGTTCCTCCGCAATCCAGCGGGTGTTCCTGCAGTTGACGGTGAGCATGACCGGCGGGATGCCGAAGTCCGGCAGGTGCATCGGCGTGTGGAAGACATTCTGCCCGGGGTCGTAGAACACATAGAACACGGAGTCGTCGGCGACGAGGAGGTTCACGGCCTTCCACATGTCATCGGTGAAGTCCTGGCCTTCGTCGATGATTACGGCGTCGTATGGATCGACGCCTCCCTGCGCCAGGTATTTTATCAGCTCCCGCGAGATGAACGCATAGGCACGCGGGTCGGTGGCGTGCGCGGCTAGGCTCTTTTTGGGCAGCTGCAGCGTCTCGGCGCCGAAGTCGTAGAAGGCCTTGACCGTGACTGGCAGGGCCCCGTTCGCGAAATTGTCCGCGATGGTCTTGGCCAGGAGGGTGTTGTAGCAGAGGACGAGCGTGCGCTTGCCGCGCTCGCCCATCTGCCGCGCCTTCTCGACCGCGATCATCGTCTTGCCGGAGCCTGCGCATCCGCAGACCTTGAGCTGCGGGAAGGCGGCGAAGAGGGAGAGGAATTGCGCGGGGTCGATGGTGTTGCGCTCGATTTCCTTTGCGTCGTAGGCGAGCAGGGCGCCGACGTCGTCATCCGGCTCGGATGTCGGGGCCAGTATCCGAAGGATGTCGGAGACGGAGGCGGTCGCGTCCTGCGCGGCGGAGACAGAGGCGTTGTCGCGTATCCTTTTCGTGATCCACGTCTCGGGATTCTGGAGCTTCCCGGCGTCAATCAGCGCCTCCTTGTCCCTGAGCGGCATCTCGAAGTCGCCGGCCCGGCAGAAGGGGAAGGCCACGGCGAAGGCGATTCTGAAGGGAACGCCGGATTTCAGCTGGTGCCGCAGCAGATTCGCGAAGCCATACATGCTTTGCCTGATTTGGGCGAAGGGGTTGCATGGCCGTCCGTCTATTGAATACTTCCCATCCTTGCAGACTATGCGCCTGCCCTTGACCTCGACTGCCAGGAAGCCGAAGAGCGGGTTGAAGAGAAGGAAGTCGATTTCGCGCTCATGCCGAATGTCATGCGCGTCCTTGTCCGTGAAGCGCACGGAGTGGAAGACGAACCAGTTGTCGTCCAGCTTCCGCTCCATGGCCTCGAGGAACGCCTTTTCGGAATCGGTTGACTTCCGAAGCGTCTCCTCGTCGAAGAAGATATGTGGTGCTTTTTTCATGGAGATGAGTGAGGAAATATGGGGCATTATTGCTTCGGAAAAGAACCGAGGACTTCCCAATGGCCGGTCTTGGACGATCCGACATATCGAATGACATTCATCCTGCGCAACAATGCAAGATGTTTGAAAACAGTGCTTCGAGCTTTTCCAAGCCGTTCGATTAGTTGTGCCGTCGTTGTCGCCTCTCCGTTTGCAAGAAGTTCGGCAATGCGGATTCTTACATGAACGCCTTGATTAAGATAATCCTATTTTTTGGGTCCGCCCCTCTTTAGACCGCCTTTTTCTGCTTTGGGTCCGCCCCTTTTTAGTCCACCTTTCCCAATTTTTATACCACCCTTTTTTATACCACCCTTTTGTTCGCTATGTCCGGTATTTTCAACGGTTTCTAGAGTTTTTATACCGCCTTTTTCATTTTTTGGACCACCCTTTTTGGGTTCGCCCCTCTTTGGACCGCCTTTCTCGGCTTTGGGTCCGCCCTTGACGATGGCTTCGGCAAAACGGAGAATTACGACGAAGAAGTCTGGGTCATGCGTGTCGAAGACGGTGTCGGGATAGGCTTTGAGTATGCGGTTCACGCCGGAGCCAAGCGACTCGACAAGCCCCAGGTCGCGGAAGACCCGCATGATTTCCTTGTTGCGCGGAACGGAGCGCCCCGCCAGCATGCCCTCGCGGGAAAGGCCGGATGGACGGATGTTGTCGCGCAGCCTGTCCTTGATTTGGCGTTGCGCAAGATCTGAATCCACGACGCCTACGGGAGTGCCGTCATCGGCAACGCCAATGAAGATGCGCCCGCCGTCGGGCGAGTTGAGGAACGCGACAACCTTCCGTTCAAGATCGGACGACTTCACGTCGCGCTTGAACTCCGTGCGGAAGTCCTCCATCCTGGGGATGGAGGAAAATCCGTCGTGGGCATCCTGCCTGACAGTCGGCGTTGTCGGTGCTCCGTTTTGCATGTTCTTATATTCTACGAGTTGGCGGCGCGGCGCAATTGCCAAGGGGCTAAAACCGTTGCTACATTATGCCAAATCCCTTTTGGAAAAGCAAGATGTGGAAGAATGGGCGCATTTCTCATAGACTTCCGAAGACTTCGAGAAGGGCGGTTCTTTCGTCTTGTGACAATGCCCTGCCAAGCGTTTTTTCGGCTTCGACGACGATGGCGCGGTCGAAATCCAGTCCCTGTCTCTCAGGGGCAAGCGCCGCCGTCAGTTCGTACTTGCGCTTGCGCAGGGCCGAATACTCCTCTTCTGACAACAGGCCCTTCTTGAAGCGCATCCTGATGGTTGGGCATTTGTTCAGGGTGGCCAACTCCTTTTCCATGTCGTCCGCAATCCGCCGCCTTTCAACGACGATATCCGCGCGTTGCGCAAGAAAGTGTATATGGAATTCCGGGGTCATGAACTGTGCGCGCGCCCGGGCCGCCTCGACAGACCAAGCACCATGTCCGCTTAGAACTGGCGCTTTGACCCCAGCCGCCGCCAATGATTCCTCCTCAATCGGGTGTGCCGGGTCGAGAAGGTCGGCATCGCGCAATGCGAGAAGCCTTGCGCATACCTCGTCTCCGGGAAGTCCATCCGGCAGAGCCGCGTCTTTTTCAGCGAGGCCTTTCGCGAAGCGGAAAAGGGACAAGAAGCCCTGCCTGCTGATCCACCTATCATAATCTCTCTCTTGCCGTGTTTCGTGGCAGAACGGGCAATGCAAGGTGGCCGACGAGTGGAAATGCAGACCGAATCCCCCGAATCCGTAAAGGAACAGGCGCCTTGAACCGCAACGCCGGCAGCGACATTCCTCAAGGGCCGGCGCCCTCCACAGCGCCAGCAGGCTCGAAAGAGTGAATGACCGGAGCGCATGCGGCTTCCCCTGGAAGCTGATTTGCCCTAGAGCCGTTTGGCCAGGAAGGGCGTCAAGCCTTGTATTGGCTAGTCCGTCATCCTTCTCGATGGCGGATTGGGTAAAGAAGAGGAGGTTTGCGAGTTCGCCTGTTTTCATGGTGTTCGTGTCCTTATGCACGGCACCGGTCCTCCCGAAAAGAAAATGCCGCCGACTCTAAAGTCAACGGCATCCTCGTCCTCCGAACAAGTTCCTTGCTTCTGCAAGGCGCATCCCGCATTCTGCGGAAACCACCGTGGTGTTCGGACCCGGTTGGCGCGGAGACAAGTCCCCGACTCTCGATGCCGTAAATTTTGGACAACTATTTTATCAAAGTTTTTTCAAAAGTCAATAGGCGCTATCGCGCCGAACTTTGGAAACTGCCGGGGTGCGCAGCAGATAATCTCACACAGAGGCACAGAGACACAGAGTTGTCAACGAATGGCGCTCCGCGCGAAACATGGAAGTATGGAGGTTTGTTGTGCATGGGCTTCCAAGAACTTTCCTAGTCCGCCGGGGGCGGTTCCCAATCTGGTTCGCCGAGGCGAAGCCGCAAGGCCTATGTGCAGGCGCATGGGGCTTGCACCAATGCGGCGGCATCAAGGCCGTTGGCTCGCGCAGCGAGACGGCGCACCAGTTTCCCA
>JAEEGH010013970.1_pt1 | contig 17713 bp, 9 predicted proteins | sample 9134181 | NCBI WGS metagenome assembly JAEEGH01 (sample SAMN16246544, study PRJNA631951) | gut metagenome | biome: gut microbiome; feature: rumen; material: DP-attached | host: Bos | place: Iran: Karaj | collected 2018-10
TTTGGAAGAAGAAGAGAAGTAAAGAGAAATCTTTGTAGTTGTAAACGGAAAAGGCAATTATGAAGAAACAAGTCTCACCACAAGCTACAAGGTATATAGAGCGGACAAGGACCAGGTTGATCTCTCCAAGTGCAAGATTGTAGCAAGGGACAAGAATTCAAAGGGCAAAGATATTGCAGTTTCTGCTCAGGAATATACCGGCGACAGGGTTGAACCACAGTTCAGAGTTTTGAAGAAGAATGGGAAGACCTGGGAAGAAGTGGATAGCAGCACCTATTCATTTGATTACGTAAATAACGTAAACAGGGGAAGTGCCACCATTATTGTAAACGGCAATGGTCAGGACAGTGTTGGCAGTGTCAGCACTAAATTCAAGATCGGAACCAGAAATATGGGAATATTCAGTTTCCTTCCGTGGTAAAAGCTTCGTACCAGTCACTGTGAAATATTATTCACAGTGACTGGTACTTATTTTTTCAATGCCAGATTGCTGGCTTAACTAAATAGAGTTAAAAACTAAAGATGAAAAACAGACTATGCTGTTTGTATTTACCCCAGGTAATGAGGATTTTGATCTTCTATCGAATATAACAGTGCATTATGTTTTGTGAAGATTCCAATAACAATCAGAACCATTGCTAAAAAAAGTACAGATAGGTATATGGTATACGGATTAAGCTTGCCATTATAATATTTCTCCTATAATATTTGATTGGGGGAAATGATAATGGGGAAAAGTAAAATAAAAATATCAGTTTTTTTGACAATAATATTGGTGGTCTGCGCTTTATGTAGCTGCAGGCTGCCTTTTTTTGAGGATGATCGCACTCAGGGAGAAAAAAAGTATCCTGAGTTTATTACAATAGATGTTTTTGATGTACAGTCCAACACCAGAGGAATTCAGCGGGGGTGGTTTGCCAAGCTTGTCCGTGACAAGTTCAATATGCAGCTGAATATCATAGCGCCCAACCAGGAAGGCCATGGAGATGCCATATTTGAGAGTATGAGAGCTTCCGGAAATATCGGAGATATCATATTTATCGGGGCGGAAGACGGGAGTCTTCGCGACCTGGTAAGGGAGGGCCTGATCCTTGATATGACGGAATATATTGGGAACTGTGAAAATCTTCTTAAATATGAGAACCAGATAAGGCTTACATCAGCCAGCGCAGATGCCCCGGGATTGTTTGCAATACCAAGTGAGATTTCTTCCAATACAGAGGTGGGAGAAGCGGATTTCAGCGAGCCTACAAATGCGCCCTCCATCAGATGGGATCTGTACAGAGGCCTGGGATATCCGGAAGTTAAGACTCTCGAGGATCTTTTGCCGGTGCTTTCTAAGATGCAGGAAAACGCAGGAAAAAGTGATAGTGGAAAAGATGTTTATGCCTTTAGCCTATTTTCAGACTGGGACGGCGGCATCATGCAAAATGCCGGAGCAATTGCTTCACTTTATGGATATGATATTCTGGGATTTGTTCTGATGAATCCGCAAACCGGTGAAATGGAGAGTATAGCAGATGAAAACTCTGCATACTTCAGAGCCCTGAATTTCTTCTTTGAGGCCAATTCCATGGGGCTGGTGGATCCTGAATCTCCTTATCAAAACTATGACACTGTTGCCTCCAAATACAGGGACGGAGCGGTTCTTTATTCTTTTTGGCCCTGGATGGGACAGTCTTTATATAATTCAGAAACCAGACTTCGTGATGGGAAAGGCTTTGCATCACTCAAAATAGATGATGCCAGCTATGTGACCTGGGGAAATGATCCCGGGGGAAAACAGAGCTTTTCCATGATGATAGGCAAAAACACCAAGGATCCGCAGAGGATGGTGGATTTTGCCAACTGGCTCTTTTCCAGGGAGGGCATAGAGTGCAGCGGCTCACCAACCGGCGATTTCAGGGGCCCTGAGGGACTTACCTGGGAAATGACGGAGGATGGTCCCAAGTTTACCGAATTTGGCATAAAAGCTTTTATTGATATGGAAGAGGGGCTTGAAGTGCCTGAAGAATACGGTGGAGGGCTATGGAGCCAGGGCGTATCTGCGCTTAATTTCAAGCCTGTTGATGTACAGGACAGCGATGACAATGGAGTTCCTTACAGATATCAGTTGTGGGACGACTATACCAGTCGCAGTAAGACAGTTGTTTACAGTGATTGGGGCAAACTATACGGCACGGAAAAAGAGCCTATAGCTTATTTCAAAGAGCAGAACATGCTTACAATAATCCCCGGTGTCGAGTGGGGAGGCTTTTCGTACCCTGAGTATCTTCAGACCATAGAAGACCAGTGCCGCCAAACTATAGTTGACCATTCCTGGAAAATGGTCTTTGCATCTTCCAGGGCAGAATATGATCTATTAAAAAAGGAACTGATCAATACTTTGGATAAGCTGGGATATGATCAGGTGCTGGAATATAATATGAATGCGGCTAAGGATAAGCAGCTATTGTTTGATGCTGCCTTTAAGGGGGATACATAATGCACAGGGGACGAATTGGCAGACAGATGTACCGCGTTTTGATCCTTACCCTGTTGATCCCAATGGTCATTATAGGTGTTGTGTCCATTTCTATTCTTATGAGACAGATGAAGGACAGATATGAGGATCAGTCAAGGGCTGAAAATACCAGGATCAAATCAATAGTATTTGATATTACTTCGATTGTTTACACCAGTTTGGAACCTATTATTTCCTCACAGGAGTACAGGGATCTTTTTGCTTCAGACAGCTATGCAGTTGTCACCAAGGGTAAATACGATGCCCTGGATGCGGCGGTTTCTTCAATCATCAGGACAACAGCGGCTATTTCCTCCATTAATATTTATACCAATAATCCCAAGGTACCTACGGGAAGCCATGTAGTAAATGTAGGTATCAGCGGCGTTGAAAGGTTTGGAGAAAATGCGGACAAAGCTGCCGGAAGCGGAGTCACTGATGATCCTTTTAGCAGATTTGAATGGTACAACGATATTGATCACTCCGCATGGGACTCCTATACCTGCATCCATGTGCCCTTAAATGAGTATGAGAACGACTATGAGCTTGCTCTTGTACGGCGCTTCAATACAGGCTTTTCAGATAACAGGGCCTATATTGTGGTGACGGTAAGTACCAACTATTTAAGGAACAGACTGCTTACAACAGATAATTATATGCTTATAAGTCTGGACAGACATCCGGTATTTTTTTCCTCTAATTACAATGAGCGTGAAATTGAAATGCCGGAGTTTGAGGGAAACGGTGTAGATGAGTACAACTACATGGGAGATATGATGCTGGATGGAAAGCTGGCACTGACTTGTATTTCCAGTTTTGTTCCATATAAGATCACATCCAGATTTTTTGTCCTGACCGGAGATTACATGGCTCATGAAGCTATAAAAGATATCATGAGGGGATTTGTTCTGGTGCTGCTGTTGGCACTTATTGTTCCTTTAGTCATTGTCATTCTCTATTCGAGGTACTTCACCACCAGGGTAAATACGCTTAGAGAAGCCATGCACAGAGCCAGCACAGGTAACTACGATATAATTGAGAATATTAGCGGAGATGATGAACTGGCTGATACCTTTAAGGACCTAAAGGCTACAACCCAGCAGATAAGGGAACAGGAAGCAAGATTTTACGAAACTCAGATCCATGAGCAGCAACTTATTAATATGCAGCAGAACATGGAATTTAAGATCCTTTCGGGACAGATAAATCCGCATTTTTTATACAATACTCTTGAAGCTATCAGGATGCAGGCTATAAGAGGCGGGGACAGAGGTGTTGCCACCAGTGTCAAGTACCTTGCCAAAATAATGCATTATGTTCTGGAAAGCACCGGAAAATCTACTGCGACCCTTGCGGAGGAACTTACACATGTGGAGAGCTACCTTCAGATACAGAGGCTCAGGTTTGGGGAGCGCATCAACTGGAATTTCTATATAGCTGATGACTTTGATACTTCCGCTTATCACATGCTGCCGCTTCTATTGCAGCCTATAGTGGAAAATTCAGTGAGCCATGGCCTTAAGGAGATGGACCAGAACGGACACATCATTATCATTGTTGAAACCCGGGAAGAAAAGCTACTGATAACGGTAAATGATGATGGCAAGGGTATGAGTCCAAAGCAGGTTGAAGAACTGAATTTGTCCATAAATGAGAAGAGGCAGGAAGACGATGAAAAAGGCGTTGCAAGCATCGGACTTTATAATATTAACCAGAGGATCAGGTTTTTTTACGGAAGTGATTATGGACTTACCATCAGGTCAAATCAGGGGAAAGGTACCAGTGTTGAGCTTAGGCTTCCAATAAATGTACAAAATGTACAGTAAATCATGTAGGATTAACAGGGTAAAAAATTAACAGATTATTATATAAAATTGCACTTGTAAGCGATATTTAATTCGTTTGCAAGTGCAATTTTTTGCGATATTCTTTCGGGTTGTGCATGCTCTGATCGTGGGGGAGGGGAACGTGTCTAAAGAAAAATTGGCTAAATTTGTCTATTACCCGTTTCGGGCAATCTCCGTACTGCTTTTGGTGGTACTGTTTTTTCCGGCGCTTAATGTTGCCAGGATAAGCGGGCTTATCAACAGGAGTATTTCTCTTCTTACAACAGGATTTTCTTATGGCAATTTGATCTCCAATTTCGGCAGGGCTTTTAAAAAGGGATGGGTCATGGAATCGACTCTAAAACTCCTTAATGTATCAAGTATGATAATCTGCCTTGGAATCATAGCCTGTGCAGTAGGTGCATGTCTATCCCTTGGAAACAGAAAATGTAAGGTGCTGGGAAATCTTATAAATACAGTCGGGGCGCTTGTTGCAGCAATTTCCATGGGAGGAATCCGGAGTGCTTATCTGCAGATAGCAGCAACTACCAAGCCGTCCAAGATTGAGCCCATGTTTCCGGGATTTTTCTTTATCCTTATGGGAATGCTTGTACTGATGGTGCTGATCAGTGTTTTTGAAATGTATCTGGTGGGGAAACCGGCCAAAAATGAGAAGTTTGAGATGGAAACAAGGTTCAGACTTTTTCTGATGTTTCTTCCGTTTATCCTTCTGACCTTTGTTTTCAGCTATCTGCCTCTGTGGGGCTGGAGATATGCGTTTTTTGACTACAAAGCCGGAGATACCCTGTCAATGGCTAATTTCGTGGGCTTTAAGTGGTTTCAGCAGCTGATACGAAACAGATCCACCACCAGAGATATTCTGAATGTTATGAAAAATACCCTGGCTATGAGCGGACTTGGAATTGCCACCAGCTGGGTTCCCATGGCTTTTGCAATCTTTCTTTCAGAGATTAAAAACGACAAATTCAGAAGAGTGGTACAGACTTTTACCACAATTCCGAATTTTATCAGCTGGGTACTGGTATTTGCCATTGCATTCTGTATTTTTTCAACTGATGGTTTTATCAGTTCTCTTATGATGAACCTGGGAATCTGGACTGAGGGAAAGAACTTTCTGATGGATGGATCCCACACCTGGTTAAAAATGCTGCTATGGGGACTGTGGAAGGGACTTGGCTGGAGCGCCATCATCTACATTGCGGGAATAGCGGGGATAGACCAGCAGTTATATGAAGCGGCGATCGTAGATGGTGCGGGACGATTCCAGAAAATGTGGCATGTAACAGTGCCGGGACTTATGCCTACTTTTTACGTGCTTCTGCTCATGGCGGTAGCGGGAATTCTCTCCAACGGAATGGATCAGTATCTTGTTTTTGAAAATTCCTCCAACACAGCCAAAATCATGGTCCTGGACCTGTATGTTTACAAGATGGGTATCGTTAAAGGTGCCATTCCGCTATCTACCGTTGTTGGAATGCTTAAATCAGTCATAAGCGTAACACTTTTGTATGGAGCAAACACCATATCCAAAGTGATCAGAGGCGAGACCATAGTTTGATGGGGGAATGATATGAGTACGAACAGGCATAAGAAAAAAATGAAACTTAAATTCGGAGATGTTGTTTTTAATATCATAAACTACTCTGTATTCGCTGCTTTTACCCTTATTTGTATTTTTCCGTTTTATTATCTGTTCATCAATACCATCAGTGACAATGAACTGGTAAGAAAAGGCCTTATTAATTTTATTCCGGTGGGAGTTCACTTTGAAAATTATATCCGTCTTTTACAGGTGAATGACCTATTCGGCTCCTTTGCGGTAACCCTTGCAAGAACCATACTGGGAACTTTGGTTATGGTTCTTGCTTCAGCCTTTGTGGGATACCTGGTAACACAAAAGGAGATGTGGGGGAGAAGCTTCTGGTACAGGTTTTTGGTAGTTACCATGTACTTCAATGCAGGCATCATTCCCTGGTACCTGAACATGGCTATGCTGGGACTTACCAATACTTTCTGGGCATATATAATCCCCGGAATTGTTGCACCCTACAATATCATTCTGGTAAAGACCTACATAGAATCAGCAATACCATCTGAACTTGAGGAAAGTGCAGCCTTGGACGGTGCTTCCCATATGAAGATATTCATCAGCATCATACTTCCTTTGGCTAAGCCGATTTTGGCGACCATTACCATATTTGGCGCGGTGGGACACTGGAACTCTTTCCAGGATTCACTGATTCTCATGCAATCAGCTCCAAAGCTGTATACCTTACAGCACAGACTTTATATATACCTTAATACCACCAGCAATCTTGCGGCACTTATGAGTGCCGGAAGTACTTCCGGGATAAGTAAGAGTGTTATGGACTCTGCATTAAATGGAAAAGTGATCAAGTACACCATAGCTATGGTAACTATAATTCCTATTCTTTTAGTCTATCCCTTTATGCAGCGATATTTTGAAAAGGGAATCATGATTGGGGCAGTTAAAGGGTAAAAGACCCTTAGTGATTTTATGCAATCAAAAAGGAGGAAAACTATGAAAATGAAAAAATTGCTTGCTCTTTTTATGACGGGAGCAATGACCCTGTCTCTGGCAGCCTGCGGATCTTCACCGGCTCCCACAGGTGCAGTGGAAGAAAATGCTGCGTCAGAAGATAAGGCTGAGGAAAAAGAATCCTCGCAGACTACAGAAACAGCTGGATCAGCGGCTGCAGATGCAGGAGAAACTTCTGAAAGCAGCGGACTTGAGGGGGATTTGTCCGATATTATCCCGGAGCAGACCGTTACACTTGATGTTTATGATCAGCTTGCAAACTATTCAGGCGAGCAGACCGGCTGGTTTGGAAAAATAATGCTTGATAAGTTCAATGTAAAGCTCAATATAATTCCTGAAAATGACGGAGTTTATGATACCCGTATGGAGTCCGGAAATCTCGGAGATCTGGTAATCTGGGGAAATGACGGTGATGATTATCAGCATGCAATTGACAAGGGAATGCTATTTGACTGGGAAGAGGATGATCTTCTTAATGAGTATGGCCCATATATTGCAGCTAATATGAAGGCTGCCCTTGAAAAGAACAGAGGTATTTCTTCAGATGGAAAGCTCTATGGCTACGGCTTTGATGTAACACGTTCTGCTGAAGACCCGGGTTCATTTATGTATACTTGGGATCTGAGATATGATCTTTATGAGCAGATCGGATCTCCGGAAATCAAAGATTTTGACGGAGTTGTTGCTGCTCTGGAGAAGATGAAGGAAATCTGTCCTACAGATGATAACGGAAATCCTACCTATGGTGTTTCTCTTTTCAATGACTGGGACGGAGACATGGTAATGTATGTCAAGTCAACGGCCACAGCTTATTACGGTTTTGATGAATTTGGCCTTGGATTATATGATCCTGATACTCAGACCTTCCATCCTGTTCTTGAGGAGAATGGCCCATACCTTACAGCCCTTAAGTTCTACAATACACTTTATCAGAAAGGCCTTCTTGATCCCGATTCTCAGACTCAGGGATTCAACGGAATGCAGGAGGATTATCAGAACGGTACAGCATTCCTTAATGTATTCAATTTCATGGGATCTGCTCTTTACAATTCTCCTGACCATCTGGCTGCAGGAAAGGGAATGTTCCCTGTTAAGCCCACCGATGCTACTCCTATCAGATATGGTCTTAATGTTTACGGCGGAAACAGAATCTGGTCTATAGGCGCTAATACAGAATATCCGGAACTTTGCATGGCCATCATCAACTGGCTCACAACTCCAGAAGGAAGAATGACCTCAGAGTATGGTCCAAAGGACGTATGCTGGTATTATGATGAAAATGGCAAGACCTGTTTTACAGATATCGGTCGTGCCTGCAAGACAGATATTTCAACAGAAATAGGCAATGGCTATGAGGGAACCTATGATGACGGTTCTTTCAAGATGAACAATTCAACCTGGGCGCTGGATGCACCTAACCCTGACAGTAACGGAGAGACCTTCAACTATCGTAACTGGGCAAGTTACTCTACAGAAGCCGGCTCTGACATTGAGAAGAAGTGGAGAGAATGGACAGGAGCCGATACACCTGATGAGTACCTTGATAAGTTTAAATATGTTCTTTCACCCGGAACTATGTACACCGGTGGTGTTCGCTCAGATGAGCTTCAGGTTGTATGGGATCAGGTTTCAACCTGCGTAAAGGATAATTCCTGGAAAGCTATCTATGCAGGAAGCGACGAGGAATTTGATTCTATAGTAGCTGAAATGAAACAGCAGGCAGAAGAGTATGGCTATGCGGAATGTATCGCATTCCAGGAAAATGAGGCCAAGCTCAGAGCAGCTGCTGAAGACGATGCCAAATCCAAATGACACATTCCTCATATAGAAAGGGCTGCGGCGCATTGTTGCCGTGGCTTTTTCTTTTGGGCTTTTATTTTTTTATTCTTTTGCTCTGAAGTGCAGACATGCTAAAATGAAATAAGTTTCTTAGACTTGGGAGTGATGCAGAATATGGAAACGGTGCTTATTGTTGATGACGAAGAAAATATAAGAGAAGGTATAAAACTCATCATAGATTGGGCAGAACTAGGCTTTGAAATAGTTGGGGATGCTTCTAACGGTGAGGAGGCTCTTTCTGCTGCTGAAAAACTGAATCCTTCCTTAATGATCATTGATATGCAGATGCCCAAGGTCCATGGTATCGATGTTATAAAACAGCTACGTAGCAGGGGATACCAGGGCTATTTTATTATCCTTTCAGGCTATTCAGACTTTGAATACGCCAGGGAAGCGATCATCAATCGTGTCACGAATTATATCACCAAACCGGTTGATGAGGATGAACTCTTAGAAACTGTCAAAAAGATCAAAGCCGACATTGAAAAAAACAGAAATGAAGGAACAAGGCTGGTAGAAATTAAGGATAAAGCCAGGAGCGTGATCGTAAGTGACTTGTTGTCGGGAATACCTGTGATGGAAGAAAACCTGGCGGCTATGGATCTTCTTTATCCAAGATATCAGGTCATTATCCATGAAACCTACAATGCAGGTAAAGAGGACGTCAGATATAGATTGTCAGACCTGATACCGGCTTTTTTGGACGAAAGATGCTATGAACTTACTACGGTAGAGCGAAATGAATGTATTCTGCTCAAAGGAAGGACTGCCATATCTAAATTTGAGGATTTTATAATGCATTATAAAAAATCTCCCATCGAATCCGACAGCCCTTTGGACAATATATTCATTGCCATCGGAAATGAATGTGAGCTGCCTTCAGAAATCTCCGCTTCATATGAACGGGCAAAATGCCTGGCAAAAAGAAGATTTTTTTGCGATGAAGGGGAGCACTTTATCAGAGAAGATAAAAATGACCATCAGAGCATATCTGATAAAAATGATCAGGTCCAAAAAGGCTTGTTTGAGAAGGTCATGAATGCTGTCGCCTCCGGAAACAGAAATATGATGGTAAATGCGCTGGATGAGATCTACGAATATGTCAAAGAGCATGTGAAAGAAAGTACAGATGCCAGCCTCTTTATGACTGAGATCATGCTTTCCATAAAAGAAAAAATGACAAGGCAGTATCCGGTCCTGTCCCAGGTCTTTGACAGCAATGCGGGCATTATTGAATTTTTTGAGAGCAGGTTCTACCTGTATGAGATCATTCAGTACATCTCCGATTCTTTGGATACTGCAATGAATATGATATATTGCAGGCAGGATGGAGAGAGTGTCATAGATGATATTATTTCTTATATCGACAGGTTTTATGCGCAGCCACTTACTCTTGAAGAGCTGGCAGTACAGTTTGGCTACAATTCAGGGTATTTGGGACGGCTTTTTGCCAAGACTATGGGCTGCGGTTTTACCTTTTACCTGAATGAGTGCAGGATCCAAAAAGCCAAGGAGCTGCTCTCAGAAGGCAAATACAAGGTATATGAGGTGTCCCAGCTGGTTGGCTACAGCGACGTGGATTATTTTGGACGGAAATTCAGGAAACATGCTGGCCTTACTCCTGCGGAATTTAAGAAAAATGAGTGCTGTTACGGACGATAAAGATGGCAATAAGATGGAATGGAAAGATTAAAAAGGGGAATCGAGCTTTACAAAGAAGGCTAAAGAAAAGGAGAGAGTATGAAAAGCGCAGGTATTGATGAAAAGTGGGTATTCAGGAGAGGTTTCGTTGATTCACTGGGGGTGTTGAATGAACCGGGAGAAGAAGTGAATCTTCCGCATGATGGAATGATTGGCACAAAGGTAACACCTGATGCGCCGGCGCAGGCTGACAGCGGCTATTTTGCCGGCGGGCTTACCAATTACACTAAATTCGTTGATATTCCCAAGGACTGGGAAGGTGAAAATGTCGGTCTTAAGTTTGATGGCGCCATGATGAACATAACAGTTGATATCAATGGATGCAAGGTGGGAAGCCAGCATTATGGATATGCTCCCTTTTATGTCGATCTGACAGATTATGTGACCTTTGGAGAACCCAACAGGATAACAATTAATTGTAATACCAGCATGGCTGTCAACTCCCGCTGGTATACCGGTTCGGGGTTATTCAGGGGAGTGATGTTGTGCCACGGGCCAAAGGTTCATATTGTTCCGGATGGTCTATTTGTGCGCACAAAAGAGGTGGCAGATGGCTATGCTTTTCTGGATGCGGAAGTCGAAATCTGCAATGCCAGCCTGGAAAACAGGCTTTCTGAAGTCAGTGTATCTGTCTGTGAAGAAGAGTCGGGAACTGTTTTGTGTACAGCAACGCGCGTTATCCAGATTAATGCCGGCAAGATAGAAAAAGCAGCTTTGGTATTAAACTTAAAAGATCCTCTTCTTTGGGACGCAGATCATCCAAATCTTTATAAGCTTAAAGCCAGGGTCAGGGATCTTGGCGTTTATCGCACTCATTTTATTCCAGAGACAAACAAAAATGAAGATGAAAGCGAGACTCTTTTTGGCATACGCACTATTACAGCGGATGCTATCAGAGGACTGCGGATAAATGGCAAAACTGTAAAGCTAAAAGGTGGTTGCCTCCATCATGACAACGGACTTCTTGGAGCAGTATCTTTGTATGAAACAGAAGCAAGGAAAGTCAGAAAGCTCAAGGAAGTTGGTTTTAACGCCATAAGAACAGCACATAATCCGCCATCTGCGGCACTTATAGAGGCCTGTGACAGGCTTGGCATGTATGTTTTTGACGAGGCCTTTGATGCGTGGGGAATTGCCAAACGAGGTGGAGACTACAGCCAGTTTTTTGATAAAGACTGGGAGAAGGATCTGACTGCTTTTATCAAAAGAGACAGGTGCCATCCTTCAGTCATCATATGGTCAACAGGTAACGAGATTCCTGAGCGAGGCGGCCTTAATAATGGCTATTCACTTGCCACAAGACTTGCAGAAACCATCAAAAAGCTTGATGGCACAAGGCCTGTGAGCAATGGAATCTGCTCCCTTTGGAGTGGCCTTGATGATGTGCTCATGAAGGGACAGAGCCAAAAGCAGAATTCCTCTGAAGGCCTGATCGATACCAGCTGGGAGACTATTACCGAGCCATTTACCAATGGCCTTGATATTGTGGGCTACAACTATATGGAAGATCTCTATGAGAGAGACCACGAGATGTTCCCGGAGAGAGTAATACTGGGATCCGAGAATTTCCCCAAGGAAATAGGCTATAGATGGCCATTGGTAGAAAAACTTCCCTATGTGATCGGTGATTTTACCTGGACAGCCTGGGACTACCTCGGTGAGGCCGGTATAGGCAAGGCGGTTTATGTCGATGACAATGATCCTGTTTTGGAGTCTCATGGCTGGGTTCTGATGCCGGGCACAGGTTCGCCATATCCATGGAGATGCGCAAACGACGCTGATTATGACATTCTGGGTCATATGCTGCCTCAGGGTACATATAGAAGTGTTGTTTTCGGAAGCACGAACACTTATCTGTATTCTATGCATCCTGAAACTTTTGGCAAAAACGAAGTCATGACCATGTGGGGCTTTCCGGCAGTTGCTTCCAACTGGAATTACGAAGGCTGGGAGGATAAGCCGGTCAGACTTATGATTTTCTCAAGGGCAGAAGAAGTTGAAGTGTTTATAAACGGCAATTCCATCGGCAAAAAACAGGTCAATATGGACCGACCAATGCCTGATTCGGTTGTGTTTGATACAGTATACACTCCCGGAAAAGTAGAGGCAGTCAGCTTTGTTGGCGGCAAAGAAGTCAGCAGGGATGTGCTTTTGACAGCTGGCGAGCCTGATAAGATACGTCTTGTCCCTGAAAAGAGAGAGATGAAGGCGGACGGACATGACCTTATCTATGTTGGAATTGAAATAATTGATAGAGATGGAAATGTGGTACCTGTTGGAGAAAAGCAGCTTAGTGCCAAAGTCACAGGTTGTGCTGCCCTGGCAGGCTTTGGATCAGGGAATCCAAAGACAGATGACGATTATACCGGCGGTGGAACTAAGAGCTTTGGCGGAAGGGCCATGGCAATCCTGAGGGCAGGCTATTGCAGCGGTGAAGTGACTCTGAGAGTTTCTGCAGAGGGGCTGGATACGATCGAAGAAAGCTTTGATGTTACAAAGCTGTGAAAATGAGGAATATTTGAGGATGCTTGTATTATGATGGATGTTGTTGCGGGTAAAGATAAACGCATTACCGATGTATATGAAAAAGAGGGTGCGGTCTTCTTTAAATCAGAAGAAGGACTTCTTAGGATTATTCCAATGTTCGGAGGTATAGTCAGAGTTTCTTTTTCTGCAGAAGGAGAATTTGACATACGGCAGGGAGAAGACTACGCCGATCATTCCGGAACGATCGAGTACAGTATCTGCGAAGAAACGGATACTTTTGTGGTTTCTACCGGCGAAGGAGAGATACGGATCAACAGGCAATCCGGCAGCGTTTCATTTCATGATCCGGACGGGCAGACTATTTTGGCAGAAAGGCAGGACCGGCCAAGAGAGCTTGAAAAAGTGACACTGTACAGGACAATTAACTTTGAAAATGCGCAGGTAGAAGAGATTGCTACCGCCGATGGGGTCAAAAAGCGCATTAAAGCTGCAGATAAAGAAGAATATGGCTATGGTTTTAAGACAAGAACTTATTTTTCTTTTGGTGATGAGGCATTAATAGGCTTCGGACAGGGAGAACACGGAGAATGGAACCTAAGGCACACTACCTATTATGTTCATCAGGCAAATAGAAAAATAGCTATGCCTCTTCTGGTTTCAGACAGGAAATATGGTATTTTGTTTAGCACAAATTCTCTTTTGATGTTCTCGGAAGACCGGGATAAAGCCTACGTTCAGACTGAAGCAGACTATTTCCTCGACTATTATTTTTTGTTTGGCAAAGACCTTTTTGATGTTGTGAAAAATTACAGGCGTCTTACCGGAAAAGCTGCAATGCTCCCCATGTGGGCGTTTGGATATATCCAATCCAAGGAAAGGTATGAGAGTCAGGAAGATATTCTCAGAACAGCCGGCGAATTCATAGAAAGAGACATCCCGGTAGACTGCCTGGTTCTGGACTGGATGAGCTGGGAAGAGAACAAGTGGGGACAAAAGAGTTTTGATGCGTCAAGATTTCCGGACCCAAAGAAAATGACGGAAACTCTGCGGGAAAAGGGCATTCATCTCATGATGTCGATTTGGCCCAACATGAGCAGTAACTGCGAAGACAACAGGGAATTTAAGGAAAATGGACTTCTTCTTCCGGGAATGAGCCTGTACAATGCTTTTTCCCCGGAGGGCAGACAACTTTACTGGTCTCAGGTTGAAAGAAGCCTTTATTCTGCTGGCGTAGATGCCTGGTGGTGCGATTCCAGCGAAGCAATAACCCCTGAATGGGAGCATTTAATAGAACCGGCAGATTCCGAGAAATATTATGAATTTAAAAATGCTGCGGCAAGCATAATGCCCTTGGAACTAGCCAACGCCTATAGCAAATATCATGCAAGAACCATCTGGGATGGACAGCGAAACTGTACCGGGGACAGGAGGGTTGTCAATCTTACAAGAAGTGGATGGGCCGGAAGCCAGAAATACGGAACTATACTATGGTCAGGGGACATTTCCGCAAGCTGGAAGACCTTGGAAAAGCAGGTCAGATCCGCTCTTCAGATGGCAGCAAGCGCGGTGCCGTACTGGACACTGGACGCAGGAGCCTTTTTTGTAAAGCACGGAATACAGTGGTTCTGGGATGGTGAATATAAAGATGGAATAGATGATGCCTACAGGAAGCTGTATGTAAGGTGGTTTGAATATGCTGCATATCTGCCGGTTTTCAGGGCACATGGCACTGATGTTGAAAGAGAACCCTGGGCTTTTGGCGATAAAGGGGACATTTATTATGAGGCTCTGTGCAAAACCATCAGGAACAGATACAGACTGATGCCATATATTTATTCTACGGCAGCCGGGGTTTATTTGAAGGATTCAGTTATCATAAGGCCGCTGATGTTCGATTATCCTGAAGATAATGTGGCGGTGCAGATCTCCGATCAGTATATGTTTGGAGATAATCTCATGATATGTCCTGTGGTGAATGAAAAAGACACAAGGAGAGTATATCTTCCAGAGGGCAAGGGATGGTTTGATTACTATAACGGCTGTTATTATAAAGGCGGACAGACCATTGAATGTACATGCCCTGTGGAAAACATCCCTGTATTTGTAAAAGAAGGGTCCATGATCCCAACAGCGGTGTCTGCCGGAAACACAAAATCTATAAAGGATAGCGATATTGAAGTCCTGATATATCCAGGAAACGATGCAAGCTTTAGCTTATACGAAGATGCCGGCGATGGATATGGATATGAAAATGGAGAATACTGTATCACTGAGATGAAATGGGATGATTCTCAGCAGAAATTTTCTTATTCTTCAAAGAAAGATGAGCGCTTTAGACAGGGTAAAATAACCTATAGATTAATTTTGCATTGATAGAGGCAATACTTTTTTATGTCACGATGGACACTTGGATCTGGAATAAATCTCTAAAACTTTTCTGATATTTCTATTAACTCTAATTCTTTGACATACAAAGCTGATATACTAGATGCATAGGACTCTGATTTTTTGTGCATATAGTATATTGGCTTTTTTGTCGCCTTAGGCGACCTTGGACGAATGAAAGGCTTAGAGATGTTTACAAAAAGATACCAGAGGATGTGTATAACTGCAGTATCCCTTGTATTATTCCTTTTGACTAATTCGGTTAACTCATTAGCTCTAGAATCAGAGATAGTTATAGAAGAGGAGTTTTCTGAGCCTGAGGAGTCATACGAGATAAACGAGGAAGAGATCTGGGCTCAGATAGATAGAGACGAGCTGAGGTCTATTGTTGATGTAGAAAAGCTTAAATCCTCAATTGATGAAGAAGCTCTTTTGCAAAAGATAAACAGGCAGGAGCTCATGGCTGGCATAAATGAGCTGAGTCTCCTTCAGAGCATGGGTGAAGATGCCATAATTGCTGAATTCGAGGAAAGAAAAGCCTCCGGAGAACTTGACGAATTTCTTAATGAGCTTAATAAAGAACGGGCTTATCTTGAAGAAGATGCCGAAGATATTACTTTGGATGAAATTACTTTAGATGAAATTACTGAAGCAATGGAGATTGTGGATATTTCAGAGTCAGGTAGTGATTCTGAGAGTCCCCTTGAGTCAGTTGATGAGGACGAAGTAACCATTGACACGGATTCAGAACCTATTCCTGTTAGTACAGCCACTCTTAAGACAGAACCATACTCAGCAGAAGATCATCCGCTTGATGTAGTAAATGTCAAGCTGCCAACAATGGGGGAAAGTAGTCCCTTCGATTACATTGTTGATCCCCTGGGACTAATATATGCCACCGGTGCAGCAAAGTATGGAAGTGGAAAGGTTCAGGAGAACGCAGGCGTTCTATTTAGAAATAGTGAAGGAGAATACGATTTCTCCAATACCAGCGATTTTATCAACATCGTTAATATGAGTAATGTTCCAGTGAAGGTTGAACTGACAGCAACCTTGCAGGGAGAGACAGACGTAAGCATTGTCGACAATATTGAAATGCTGGATAGTTCAACCCCTGCGCTGTTCATGGCATTCACTGATAAAGATGGTATTATTTCCTCGTTCGAAGAAAGCGGCAAATCAGTTGTAACAGTTACCCTTAGCCCCGCTCCAAAAGAAACATACACATTTATATACGACGAGGAGAGCGGAGAGTACAAATACGAGCTGTCAGATAAAATCGATGAATTATCATTTGATTCTTTTTCATTTGCCGTGACAGCAGATTGCAACACGCAGGCCGATTGGTCTGATGTAGCAAGCCTTCCGACCTTATCTGTATCTTGGAAGACTGAGCCGGTCCTGACTGACTGGGACAAGGTAAATGCAGAACTCGAAGCCCAGGAAAATGAGCTCTTTGCAGCTTTCAAAACACTCAAATTAAGGGAACTTAAGGAAGAAGAGCTAGACCGCCTCGTCCAGCTCCGTTTAGAGGAACTCATAAATGAGGAACTTGACCGCCTGATAGATGAAGAAGTAGAACGTCTGGCTCAGGAGAAATTTGATGAATTAAGGCTGGCCGCCATAGACACCCAGAGTGGAAGCCTGGTAACGCCCGAGAATGTTTCCGATCAGGAAGATTTCACAGTTGAGCAGACAAAATCAATGGATGAACCGGAAATTCTGTTGGATGAAGAGCCTTTGGATAATTAAATAAGATTAATATACCTTCCTTAACCCGCCCATTTAGTTGGACGGGTTATTTTTTTTCAATAAAAATCTAAAAATCTGAAGACATTTTCACCTATAAATCGTTATATTAAATGAAGAGGCAAAAAGGAGGTGGGGAAAACGGATTCGAGAGAAAAGTTAATAAAACTCATGAATAGTTACAAGAATCTGGTTTTCTCTGTGTGCCTTAAGCTGACTGGGGACTATTTTACCGCGGAGGATATTACTCAGGAAACCTTCATTTCTGCATATGAGCATCTGGATGAGTTTGATGGCGGCTCAGAAAAGGCCTGGCTTTGCAGGATAGCAAGCAATAAATGCATCGACTATCTAAAGAGCGCTGAGAGGAGAACTACGCCGGCTCCGGATGAAGAATTTACCGGTCATGAGGATACCGGTGAAGGCCCGTTAAGTCTTTTTGCTACCAGGGATGTTCTTAAACAGGTTGAGAATAAATGCCTTGAGCTTCCGGAAGGATATGCAGAGATTGCAAGAATGTACTTCATAAAAGGGATGACTGCAAAGGCTATTTCGGAAAAAGAGAAGATACCAATTAAAACGGTTCAGACCAGAATTTACAGAGCACGGGATATGCTCAGGAAAACTGTGAGAAAGGAGGAT
>JAEEGH010013971.1_pt1 | contig 17712 bp, 14 predicted proteins | sample 9134181 | NCBI WGS metagenome assembly JAEEGH01 (sample SAMN16246544, study PRJNA631951) | gut metagenome | biome: gut microbiome; feature: rumen; material: DP-attached | host: Bos | place: Iran: Karaj | collected 2018-10
GGGGTTGGTTTAAAGATGCTCCGTATGGACTATCAGTATCATATGCAACTTTCCTTTTCCGAACCGGTAAGCCGTCATCATTTTACACTGCGCTGCTTCCCGGCGAACAATGAACGACAGAAAATTATTAAAGAACAGATACAGATTGACCCATTCTATACTGGCGGAACAGAAACCGACTCATTTGGCAACCGGTATATGTACGGCGTAGTTGAAAAACAGCATACTGCTTTTTCTGTAAATGTCAGCGGAACAGCCTGCGTATACGGAGATATATCGCTGCCTGTTCATGGGGTACATACAATCGGTATGTTTCGCTATCATACGGCACTGACAAAGATGGGGCCGGGACTTGGAAAGATCCACGAAAAACTGCCGGACATTCGCCGCAGTGCTTTATTAACACCTGAAAATGCGATGCTTTGGATGGATGTTGTTTATCACAGCATCAGATATGTTCAGGGCGTCACACAGGTGACAACAACAGCGGAAAACGCAGCGGAGCTCGGCATGGGCGTATGCCAGGATTATGCGCATATATTCCTTGCACTGCTACGGAAGGAACATGTTCCCTGCCGGTATGTTGTCGGAATGATGTCAGGAGAAGGTGCTTCGCACGCATGGGTCGAAATATTTGACGGGGAAAAATGGCTTGGCCTTGATCCTACGAATAACTGCCCGGTGGATGATCGTTATATTTGTATCTCTCATGGAAGAGACGCAAAGGATTGTTCCATGAATCTGGGGTACTATTACGGCTCTCCCAGACAGGTGCAGGAGATCCATGTTGTTGTGGAGGAAAATAAGGATGATTGATGCAATCGAATCTGTTGTCAAAACAGAGCTTCCGGTTGATGAAAATCTCACGATTCAAAAACATCGGCTGATGCCTGAAACAGGAAATTCTGCCGAATATGAAAAGGAGAAAAAGAGAATTGCCATTGTGACCGGGATACACGGCGACGAATTGGAAGGCCAATATGTCTGCTACGAATTAACCAGAAGGATCAGGCAGCATGCGGATCAGCTTGCCGGAATCGTTGATATTTATCCCGCCATGAATCCTTTCGGGATTGATAATATTACAAGGGGTATTCCGGCGTTTGACCTGGACATGAACAGGCTTTTCCCCGGCAACCATAACGGGGATATGAATGAGTACATCGCTGCTGAGATTATAAATGAAATGGAAGGCGCGGCGCTTGTGCTTGATATACACGCAAGTAATATTTTCCTGACAGAGGTTCCGCAGATCCGAATTAATGAACTGCATAAGCAAGCACTTGTACCAATCGCCGAAAAATCAAATGTAGATTTCATTTGGGTACATGGTGCAAATACTGTGCTGGAGGCTACATTCGCATACAGCTTAAACAGCCGTGGGATTCATACGCTGGTTGTTGAAATGGGAGTTGGAATGCGAATCACAAAAGAATATGGCGATCAGCTTGTGGATGGCATCTTTTCTCTGATGTCAGAACTTGGGATATGGAAAAAAATGGTCCTCCCAACACATCAGCCGATACTCTGCCACGACATAAGTGGACAGGATGTATACTACCTGAATGCCGGTGTGTCAGGGATTTTTATGAAGCTAAAGGCTCATGGTTCCATGGTGGAAAAGGGTGAAACAATCGGCATTATCGTCAACCCGTTAACCGGCGATTTGCTCAGCGAAGTAAAAGCGCCCGGAAATGGCTGGCTTTTCACGATCAGGGAATACCCCGTGGTGGACGAAGGATCACTTCTGGGAAGAATTCTCCGCACTGAGGCGATTATACGACTGGGGGAGGAAAAGAAGTGATCAGGGAAGTTATATATGAAATCAAAGCTTTGTATCGGGATGATTTCAGGGTAACCGGATTCCGGTTAGGCCAGGGGGAGCCTTCTGTCTGTATCATTGGTAGCCTGCGGGGTAATGAATTTCAGCAGATCTATGTCTGTTCTCAGTTGATCAGAAAACTCAGCATTCTGGAAAGCAAAGGAAGAATAACTGAAGGGAAAGAAATTCTTGTGATTCCTTGCGGCAATCCTTATTCCGTAAATACGCAAAAAAGATTCTGGACGATTGACAACACGGATATCAACCGAATGTTTCCCGGGTATGAACTGGGAGAAACAACGCAGCGCATTGCGGATGGCATTTTTAAGAAGATCAAGGATTATCGGTTCGGTATTCAGTTCGCGTCTTTCTATATGCCCGGCAATTTTGTGCCGCAGGTACGTATGATGAAGACAGGCGCGGAAGATATAGAGCTTGCCAGGCAGTTTGGGATGCCCTATGTGGTTCTTCATAACCCGAGGCCATTTGACACAACTACTTTGAATTATAACTGGCAATTATGGGAAACCGACGCGTTTTCAATCTATACAACGAGCACAAGCGGTATTGATAAAAACAGCGCCAAGCAGGCTGTTGATGCTGTCCTCAACTTCCTCGCGAAGCAGGGAATCATCGAATACAGAGGATATGAGGGGTATATTTCGAGGGTTGTGGAAAGCCAGAACTTTGTTGATGTAAGAGCCCTGCATGCCGGATTCTTTGAACAGTGCTCCGGGGCGGGTGAAAAGGTGGAAAAGGGACAGCTCCTTGCCATTATAAGCGATCCTTACACGGCGGAAGTATTACAGGAAATCAGGGCTCCGATTCCCGGGATTGTTGCCTTTGCGCATAATGAAACGCTGGCATATCAAAACACAGCCGTGTATAAACTGATTCCTGAAGAGGATGAAATATAAAAATGGTTCGACATCAGGCGCTGTGACCGTCAATTATTGCTTTCAGGCGTTGAGTCAGTAAGACATTTTCGCCATAATCCACCGGACAGTCAATAACCGCGGGTACATCCTGCCGGAAAGCATCGTCAAGAATCGTACGGAGATCATCCGCACTCTGAACGCGGTATCCCTTGCAGCCCATGCTCTGTGCCATTTTGACAAAATTATGATTAGTAAATGCTGTCATATTTGCGTGTCCGAAACGATCGTTCTGTTTCCATTGTATAAGACCATAAGCACTGTCATTAAAGATCAGGGTGACAAAAGGCAGATGCTCGCGTCGCGCAGTTTCCAATTCCTGGCAATTCATCATGAATCCGCCGTCACCGGTTACTGCAAGAACCCTGTTTTCGTTTCGCAAAAGCTTGGCGGCCAATGCTCCGGGGAGGGCGATCCCCATGGAGGCAAATCCGTTCGATATAATGCAGGTGTTAGGTTCATCACAGAAATAATGACGGGCAATCCACATTTTATGCGCTCCCACATCACTGAGCAAAACATCGCCTTTACCCATCGTTTTCCTGATATCGCTCAGAATGCGCTGCGGCTTCATGGGATAAGCGCCGTCTGTCTCATAGGCAGAGTGCTCCAACAGCATTTCATCCCGAAGCGCAAAGGCGTGATCTGGTTCCTGAATGCGGGCAGTCAGTTGAGATAGATGGCGTAATGTTTCCGCCATATCGCCAACAACTTCCAACGCCGGGGGATAACTGCGGTTCACATGCGCCGCAGCAGTGCTGACGTGAATAATTGTTTTATCAAGCAGAGGATCAAGTCTGGAAGGAGCGAGTTCCACAATGTCATAGCCGACACATAGCAAAAGATCAGCCTGAGCCAGCAGAAGATCTTGATAGTCTTTCTGCGGAATACCGATTGTTCCCATGGCATATGGATCATCACTGCGAATAATCCCTTTAGCCATCATGGTGTTGACTACAGGAAGATGGGCAGTATGCGCAAGGTCCATGATTTCATTGGTAATATCCGGCCTTGTTCTGGATGCATCAGCGCCTACGAGCATCACTGGGAATTTAGCCCGTGCAAGCAACTTGGCGGCTTGAGCTATGGTCTCTAAATCAGCATATTCCGGACGGCTGTGCTGTGGGCTCATGGGGTTTAATCCATCCGGAACCTCCATGCGAGCTACATCCACGGGCAGATCAATGTGAGTTGCCCCCATCAGGCCTTCTCCTTCAGCGTACTTAAAGGCAAGCCGGACAATTTCTGTGATACTGTCTGGGCGCATAACGAGTTTGGTTCGCTTTGTAATCGGTTCAAAGAGCTTGGCAAGATCCAGATACTGATGACCTGTAATATGCATCCTTTCAGAGGATACCTGTCCGGTGATTGCAACAAGCGGCGCACCGTCTGAGTTGGCATCAGCGACTCCAGTAATCAGGTTGGTTGCTCCGGGGCCAAGTGTAGCAAGGCATACGCCTGCTTTACCGGTCAGGCGTCCGTATACATCAGCCATAAAGGCAGCGCCTTGTTCATGGCGTGTTGTAATAAAGCGAATAGGAGATTCAGCAATCGCTTCGATCACTTCCAGGTTTTCCTCCCCCGGAATGCCGAAAATATACTCCACTCCTTCTGCAGCAAGACATTCAACAAGCTTCTGGGCAACATTCATAGTGAATTATTCTCCTTATATCGTCAAGAGTTTATGACGGAAATTTTCATGGTCATTTCTTCCAGCACATCAAGAAGCATCCTCACCGTATCCAGGCTTGTCAGCATGGTTGTGTTGTTCTGGGCGGCACATCTGCGGACAGCGGCGCCGTCTCCCTGATGGGTACCGGACTGGATTGCCCGGGTATTGATGACATAGCTGATGTAGCCGGCGCGGATCGCGTCGGTCAAAGCTGTGCTTCCCTCGCTGGGCTTGGGAAGGATCCGGGTGCGGATGCCGTTTTCAATCAGCAGTCTGCCCGTCTGCGGCGTTGCTTCGATATTAAAGCCCATCTTATAGAACCTGCGGATCAGGGAGACAGTTTCTTCTTTATCTTCATCGGCGACGCTTACCAGTACTGTGCCGTAGTTTTTCAGTTTCATCCCTGCGGCGGTCATGGCTTTATAAATGGCCCGGTGCAGTTTGGCATCATAGCCGATTGCCTCACCAGTTGATTTCATTTCAGGAGAAAGATACGCGTCCATTCCCCGCAGCTTGGAAAACGAGAATGCGGGAACTTTGACATAGTAACGCTTTTTTTCCTCCGGATAGCGCCGGAAGATTCCCTGTTCCCTCAGGGAAACGCCCAGCATGGCCAGCGTGCCCATATCCGCCAGGCTGTATCCGGTTGCTTTTGACAGGAACGGAACCGTCCTGGATGAACGCGGATTCACTTCGATGATATATACCTTGTCCTTCGGATCAACAATGAACTGGATATTGTACAGGCCGATAATCCCGATGCCCCTCCCCAGTTTTTCCGCATAGTCCAGTATTGTCTGCTTCACGCTGTCGGAGAGGCTGTAAGACGGATAGACGCTGATCGAATCCCCTGAGTGAACGCCGGTGCGCTCTACCAGCTCCATGATTCCGGGAACAAACACATTGCGCCCGTCACATACAGCGTCCACTTCCACCTCTTTACCGCGGATATAGTGGTCTACCAGCACGGGCTTGTCTGCATCTACTTCTACTGCGGTGCGAAGATATTCCGCCATAGCTTCTTCTTTTGCCACAATGGTCATGGCACGTCCCCCGAGCACAAAGCTCGGACGCACCAGGACGGGATAACCGATTTCCCGTGCCACCCGTATGCCTTCATCAACACAGGTTACTGCCTGGCCCTTCGGTTGAGGAATATGCAGAGATGACAGCAGTTTTTCAAAAAGACCCCGGTCCTCCGCGCGGTCAATTGCTTCGCAGCCTGTGCCAATGATCCGGACGCCGCGTTCATGCAGCGGCCTGGCCAGGTTGACAGCCGTCTGTCCACCGAAAGTAACGATCACCCCTTCCGGCTTTTCCAAGTGGAGAATGTTCATGACGTCCTCTGTACAGAGCGGTTCAAAATACAGCTTGTCAGAACAGGTATAGTCAGTGGAGACCGTTTCAGGGTTGTTGTTGATAATGATTGCTTCATAGCCTGCCTGCCGGATCGTGCGGACCGCATGCACCGTGGAATAGTCAAACTCCACGCCCTGGCCGATCCGGATAGGCCCGGAACCCAGCACAACTATTTTTTTCCGATCCGAAACTATGGATTCGTTCTCTACTTCGTACGTAGAATAGAAGTATGGAATGTAGCTGTCAAACTCAGACGCGCAGGTGTCGATCATCTTATAGACAGGAAGAATGCTGCAGGCTTCCCGCATGTCAAAGACTTCCTGTTCACTCATATGCCAGAGCTCACCGATCTCTCTATCTGAGAAACCGGATTGTTTAGCTTCTCGTAGCACGGCCGGATCTCCCGGGCAGGCTGCCAATTCCTGTTCCAGTTCTGTAATCCGGCGGATTTTCTGCAGGAAGAAACGATCAATCGCCGTAGCGCCTGCGATTTTCTCCATAACGCAGCCCAGGCGGAACAGTTCCGCAATGGCGAAGATCCGATCGTCTGTTCCGTTGCCAATATATGCCAGGAGATCCTCTTCACTCCGGCCGTCGAACTTCTTCAGGTGCAGATGGTATGCTCCGATCTCCAGGGATCGGATTCCTTTCAGCAGGCTCTCCTCAAAATTCCGGCCGATGCTCATGACCTCGCCGGTCGCTTTCATTTGGGTTGACAGCGTGTTGTTTGCGTCGGCAAACTTATCAAAGGGGAAACGCGGAAGCTTACTCACCACATAATCCAGCGTGGGTTCAAAGGATGCCGGTGTATTTGCGATACGAATCTCGTCAAGCGTCATGCCGACGCCGATCTTTGCGGACACCCGGGCGATCGGATAACCACTGGCTTTGGATGCCAGTGCGGAGGAGCGGGAGACGCGGGGGTTGACTTCGATCAGATAGTATTGAAAAGAGTGCGGATCCAAAGCGAACTGTACATTGCAGCCGCCTTCGATTTTCAGCGCACGGATGATTTTCAGCGCGCTGTCCCGCAGCATATGGTATTCCTTGTTTGTCAGCGTCTGGGAGGGACATACGACAATGGAGTCACCTGTATGGATACCGACGGGATCAATGTTTTCCATATTACAGACTGTGATGGCAGTATCATTCCGGTCCCGGATCACTTCATATTCAATCTCTTTATAGCCTTTGACGCTCTTCTCAATCAGCACTTCCCCTACAGGCGAAAGCTCCAGTGCATTCTTCAGAAGCCCGATGCATTCAGCTGGCGTATCTGCAAAACCGCCGCCGGTGCCGCCCAGTGTGAAAGCCGGTCGGAGAACCACAGGATAGCCGATTTCTCCTGCTGCGTGCAGGCCTTCTTCCATTGTATGCACTGTGACGGAGGGAAGCACAGGTTCGCCCAGGGATTCGCAGAGTTCCTTGAACAGTTCCCGATCCTCGGCACGCTCGATGGAACTACTGTCCGTGGCAAGCAGTTCAACGCAGCATTCCTTCAGAACGCCTTTCTTCTCAAGCTGCATCGCGAGATTCAGCCCAGTCTGGCCTCCAATCCCCGGAAGCAGCGCATCAGGACGCTCATATCGAATAATCTTTGCAATGTATTCCAGCGTCAGAGGCTCCATATAAACTTTATCCGCAATGGATGTATCGGTCATGATGGTAGCGGGGTTCGAATTGCACAAGATCACCTCATAGCCTTCCTCTTTAAGGGCAAGGCAGGCCTGTGTCCCTGCATAGTCGAATTCCGCTGCCTGGCCGATCACAATCGGTCCGGAACCGATGACCAGCACTTTCCGGATATCAGTTCTTTTCGGCATGATCGGCGCCCTCCTTCATCATCCGGATAAACCGTTCAAACAGATATCGGCTGTCCTGCGGCCCCGGCGCGCTTTCCGGGTGGTACTGCACGCTGAACACACGGTCTTTTTCACATTCAGCTCCCTCAATCGTATTGTCCAGCAGGTTGATATGCGTCACTTTGAGCGGTGTGGCTTTTAGGCTTTCCGGGTCCACCGCATAGGAATGGTTCTGGGATGTGATCTCGATTTTCCCTGTTTCCAGGTTCTTAACCGGGTGGTTGCCGCCCCGGTGGCCGAATTTCAGCTTGTAGGTACGCGCACCGTATGCAAGAGAAATGATCTGATGCCCCAGGCAAATACCAAACATCGGCTTGAAGCCGATCAGGGAACGGATTGTCTGGATTGTGTCCGGAACATCCATAGGATCTCCCGGACCGTTGGAGATAAACACCCCGTCCGGATTCAGGGCACGAATCCCGCTTGCGGGAGTATTCCATGGCACAACGGTTACCTTGCACCCCATTGCATTCATGGCTCGGGCAATGTTCCGCTTCATGCCACAGTCAATCGCAACGACATGAAAACGCTCCTCTGTTGCGGGAAATAATCGCTTCGCTCGGCAGCTCACACGACTGACTGCGTCTTTAGGCATCATGCAGGTGCTGAGCCTGGCTAATCCGTCCTCCAATGTTGTATCCGCTGATGTAATTATGGCTCTGCGGCTTCCGAAGTCGCGAATAGAACGGTTCAGTTTTCGTGTGTCCACTCCGGACACACCAACAATTCCGTATTTTGCCATTACCTGGCCCAGTGAGGATGCCGAACGGAAGTTGGATGGTTCATCATTGTATTCATGCACAATAAGCGCGCCGATGCTCGGTGTGTCAGTTTCATAATCATCTTCCGCCATGCCGTAGTTACCGATCAGCGGATAGGTCATGACGACAGCCTGATCCGTGTACGACGGATCGGACAGGATTTCCTGGTATCCAACCATGGATGTGTTGAAGACAATTTCCAGAATTGCTTCCTTATCGGCGCCAAAGCTCCAGCCCAAATACTCCTGCCCGTCTTCCAGAATAACCTTTTTATCCGGATCTTTTCTCATAACGGTTCCCCATCCAGTTCAGCATTAAAAAAGCACGGGGGATTAGGCACTCCCTCGCGCTTCTGTATGTCATTTTATGTTTGTCCGGAATGATTGTCAAGACAGGACGTATTCTGTCGGTGAAGTGATCAGATATACCGCCAATTTTGGCGATAGGATGAAAATGAATGTTCTTTCTTTGAACAACCATTCTATATTTCAGAATTCATCCTTATGCCGGAGATCAGTACGATCTGCCTGCTGATCTGATCCTTGTGACCCATGGGCACTTCGATCATTGTGCCATTGATACATCGCCTGCGCAGATCGCTGGATGCCCCAGTGGTGGGTGCCCATGATGGCGAAGCAAATCGTCAGCGGCACAGCCCGACATTTTAAGGATTACAAGCCTGATCTGTCTCCCAGAAAAGCAGAGCCGCTTCCAGAAAAAGAAATGACGCACACGGAAAACACCTCCATCAGCCGCTATGTGTGGCTGCCCATGGATTGGGACGAAGAAAAACCGGTAATCCGGTGGAAGAAAGAATGGACGGTTTAATCATTCAGAAAGAAGGAAAAAAGATGAAGAAAGCAAACAAAGCCAATTTGATTACGTGGCTGATTCTGGGTGTTCTGGGATTGATGTTGATCGTAACCCAGAAGTGATCAACATGCTGAAAGTCTTGTCAAAAACGATGGATGAATGAAACGATTATACGGAATCTCGCTCAATAATGGAACACGGGATAATTTCCCGAACCGGGTGGGCATAGGGATTGCTGATCATATCAATAATGTGCAGAGCGGCTTTTGCGCCGATTGCTGGGGTGGGCAGTGCCACGGTGGTCAGGGGCGGCTGGAGGTAGCTTGCAATCTCCCTGTTATCAAAACCGACGATGGCGATGTCTTTGGGAATTTGCAGGCCCATAGTTTGAATGGCGGACAGGGAGCCGGCAGCCATCAGATCGTTCATGGCGAAAATTGCGGTTGGCGGAGAAGGCAATTCCAAAAGAGCTTTTGTTTGCGTTTTGCCGGATTCATATTCCCAATCGCCGTATCGAATGTATTCCGGCGGCAGCGTCAATGCGGCCTGCTGCATGGCCATCTGAATGCCCAGCAGCCGCTGCCCGGTGGGATAGGAATGGGGATGCCCGGCGATGACCGCAATTCGCTCATGCCCTTTGCTGAGTAAATAGCGGATCATATCGGCCGCAGAATCTTTGTTTGAATAGGTTACATACGTGTCATTTTCCGTTCCGTGAGAGTAGGCGTACACCAGGGGCGTATCCATGGGGTCCAGCAGATAATCCAGGTGGCGGTCGTGCATCGCCACATAGATGATGCCGTCCACGTTGGAGGATTTGAGCAGCAGGACGCCTTCATTGATGCGCTCCCGGTAGGTGCCGATCTGCTCATATTGGTTATACAGCTTTTCCAGCAGGTGCAAATCATGGAAAATCGTTTTGTATCCCGCCTTAGATAGAGTTTCGCTGATGCCGCTGACGATGGCTGCCACAGGCAGACCGCGGATATCCTCCACCAGCACGCCGATGGTAAATGTCTGGCCCATGCGCAGGGATTTTGCCACGGTGTTGGGCGTATAATTCACCTGGGATATGGCCCGCAGCACCCGTTCTGTGGTTTCGGGGGAGAGCTTTTTGGAGCCGTTGATCACATGGGATACTGTCGCGGTGGATACCCCCGCCAGCTCTGCTACATCCCGCATGGTTGCCATAGGCATACCACCCTTCTGTGAGGTTAATCGTTTGAAAGATAATAAACGAAAAAAGGAAATTCGTCAAGTACTGTCTGGTTAAAAAATTAACCATGAAATTCCAAGGAAAAATCGCAAAAACATCCTTGACAATCTACCGCGGCGGTGGTATCTTATTGTCAACGGAGTGGTTAATCGTATAACCACAAATCAAAACGGATCACCATCATAAAAGGAGGAAGAACCATGAAAAAACTGTTGGCAATCGTCCTGTGCCTGGCGCTGATGCTGCCCGTCCTGGCCTTGGCGGAAGGCGACGGCCGGGTGCACATCACCTATTCCTTCTGGGGCAACCAGACGGAGGCGGAAGCCGTGCAGAAATCCCTGGACGAATACAACCAAAGCCAGGACAAGGTGTTCGTGGAGCCCATGCAGATCCCCAACGAGGAATACACCCAGACCCTGGTCAACTATGCCATCGCCAACAAGCTGCCGGACTGCGGCATGGTGAATGAAAACGCCGTGCTGTACTTCTCCCGCAACGGCGTCATGGCGGACGTGTCCGATATGTTCGCCGGGGAAGAATTGCAGCCCATGGACTGCATTACTTTCAAGGATGCCGGTGTTCCCGTCGGCTATTCCAGCAGCAACGAGATCCTGATCCTGTACTACAACAAGGATATGTTCGATGCGGCGAACGAGCCATATCCCTCCGCCGATACCCCCTATACCTGGGATGAATTTGTGGCAGTAGCCAAGCGGCTGACCTTCGATGAGAATGGCAAGCACCCCGGCGAGGAAGGCTTTGATCCCGAAAAGATCGTGCAGTACGGCGCGTTTGTGAACAACTGGACCTGGCAGATGGAAGTATGGGCTCTGTCCAACGGCGGCGCCTGGTTCTCCGAGGACGGCAACGAAGTGCTGATCAACAGCCCCGAAGCCATCGAATCCATCCAGAAGGTGGCCGATCTGGCGCTGGTGGAGCATGTGGCGCCCCTCAATGTGATCCCCGAGGATAACGGCGTGGGCGTGGGCATCGGAAGCAAGACTGTGGCTATGACCACCGACGGCACCTGGCGCCTGGGCACCGATTTCCCGAACCTGGGCATCAACTACGGCATCGCGCCCCTGCCCATGATGAAGGAAGAGGTCACCATCTGCACCTCCGGCCTGACCGGCGTTTTCAAGGGCCAGCATCAGCAGGAAGCCTACGATTTCGTCAAGTGGTACACCCGTGAGGAAAGCAACTGGGACGCCCTGGTGCTCACCGGCATCTGGCTGCCCAAGAGCGAATACTTCTACAAGACCGAAGAAGGCATAAACGCCTGGCTGGGCAATGAGCAGTATCCCTACAATAAGGATATGGAAACCGGCCGGAAGGTACTGGTGGACTACACCATGAACTACGCCAAGCCCACCTGCTGGTACTATACCCCCAATACCCAGATCACCACCAACGATATCCTGTTCACCGCGCTGCAGAGCGTGTGGAGCGGCGAGCGCACGGCGGAGGACGTGATCAACGAGATCTATCCCGAGCTGGTGGAAGCCATTCAGGTGGAATAACAGTGCCTTATCAGGGTCGGGGGAACGCGCCTGCGTTCCCCCGACTTATCAAATGCCTGCAAATACCTATGGAATGGAGGGACGCAAGGAATGACGGCCCTTTCAAAAAAGGCGAAAGTAAAATACAGCCGCGCGGAAACCAGGGCGGCGTGGCTGCTGCTGCTGCCCTCGGTGATCGGCCTGACCTGCATCACCTATCTGCCCATGCTGGCATCCTTCACCCTGAGCCTGTTCAACTGGAACGGGCTGGGCGATATGACTTATGTGGGAGCGGATAACTATATCCGTCTGTTTACCCGGGATACGAAATTCTACGGTTCCCTGCTCACCACGCTGGAATACGCGGGGATCGCGGTGATCGGCAGCGTGGTGTATTCCATGATCATCGCCATGCTGCTCAACCGGAAGGTGCCCGCCCGGGGCTTTTTCCGGGCCATCTTCTATCTGCCTTACGTTCTTCCCGCCCTGGCGGTTTACCTGGGCTGGAAATGGCTGTACGACTATAACCACGGGTTTTTCAATTACGTCATCAAATCGATGGGCGGCACATCCGTCAAATTCCTGGATTCCAGCGGCATGGTCACGCCGTCGCTGGCGCTGATCGCCGTATGGCTCAGCGGCAACCTGATCGTGATTTTCCTGGCGGGCCTTCAAAACGTGCCCCGCACCTATCACGAGGCGGCGGAAATCGACGGGGCCAACGCCTGGCAGCGGTTCTGGAAAATCACCATTCCCTGCATGACGCCCATCATTTTCTATAATCTGCTGATGAGCCTGGTCAGCAGCCTGCAGGTGATCACCCCGGCCCTGTCCCTCACCAAGGGCGGCCCCGGCACCGGCAGCTATTTCATGTGCTATATGCTTTACAACCAGGCCTTCAAATCTCACAAATATGGCTACGGCAGCGCTATCGCTGTGATCCTGTTCCTCCTCATCGCCATCTTTACCGGCCTTCTGTTCGCCACCAGCGGCAGCTGGATCTTCTACGAAGGAGATGATAAGGAATGAGCACGGCAGCGCTGAAAAAAGAGCATCGCATGCCATCCAAACAGCGGCGGGAAAAGGCGGCGAATATCCTGTGCCTGATCCTACTGATCCTGCTGGGGCTGATCGTCCTGTTTCCCATCTATTGGATTTTCCGTTCGTCTCTCATGTCCAACGGCGAACTGTATGCCTATCCGCCGGCTTTCCTGCCCCCGGAGTGGCGGTTCAGCAACTATTCCGATACGTTGAAATCCTTTGAATATCTGCAATTCCTGGGCAACACCATGACGATCCTGGTGCCCGCGGTCATTGGCGCGGTGATCACCGCCACCATGGGCGGCTATGCCTTCGCGCGGCTTCGCTTCCGGGGAAAAAAGTTCCTGTTCACCCTGTGCGTGGGCTCCATGCTGCTGCCCAGCATGGTAACGCTGATTCCCCTGTTCATCGCCTGGAGCAAGCTGGGCCTGGTCAATACCTACTGGCCCCTGATCCTGCCGCACTTCTGCGGCGGCGGTGCGTTCAATATCTTCCTGATCCGGCAGTTTGTAAAAACCGTGCCCCGGGAATTGGACGAAGCGGCCACCATTGATGGCTGCGGCTTTTTCCGTATCCTGATCTTTATCATCGTGCCCACCATCAAATCCGCGATGATCGTGGTGGGGCTGCTGAAATTCATCGAATTGTGGAACGACCTTTTGCAGCAGGTCACCTACATCACCCGACGGGACCGCTACACCCTGGCCCTGGGGCTGAACATCTTCCGCGGTTCCTTCAATGACGACTGGAGCAGCATCATGTGCGCCACCTGCCTGTCCTTCATTCCAGGCATTGTGTTTTATCTGATCGGGCAAAGGTATTTCGTGGAAGGCATCGTAATGACCGGCATGAAAAACTGACGAAGGAGGAAACGCCATGGGCATCCGGCATATCCCGCTCAAAAACGTGCGTATCACGGACGGTTTCTGGTCTCCCCGCCAGCGGCTCATGACGGACGTGACCATCCCCTACATGGAAAAGATCCTCCGGGACGAGGTGCCCGGCGTGGAAAAATCCCACGCCATCAGCAATTTCCGTATGGCTGCCGGAGAAGAAACCGGAGATTTTTACGGCATGGTGTTCCAGGACAGCGATGTGGCCAAATGGCTGGAAGCCGCGGCTTATTCCCTGGCCCTGAAATGGGACGACGCTTTATCCCGCAGGGTGGACGAAACGGTGGCGCTGATTGGCCGCTGCCAGCAACCGGACGGCTATCTGAACACCTATTTCACGGTGAAAGAGCCCGAAAACAAATGGAAAAACCTGCTGGAATGCCATGAATTGTACTGCGCGGGCCACCTGCTGGAGGCGGGCGTGGCCCTGCACGAAGCGGCCAGAAAGGATGAACTGCTGCACATTTGTGTGCGCCTGGCGGATCATATCTGCGGCCGCTTTGAAAAAGAAGACGGCATCCCGGGGCATCAGGAAATCGAGATCGGTTTGCTGCGGCTGTACCATGCCACAGGGAATATCCGCTACCGGGACATGGCCCTGCGGTTCCTGAACCTGCGGGGGCAGGACCCGGACTGGTTCAAAAAGCATACGCCTGCCCATCCCGGCGTCCATTACGGCGGCTACGACATTCTGGCAGACGATACGATCTACAATCAAACCGACGTACCCGTGCGCAAGCAGACTGTGGCCCGGGGTCACGCCGTGCGGCAGCTGTATATGCTCACCGCCATGGCGGATGCCGCCGCGGAAACCGAAGATACGGAATTGCAGGCCGCATGCGAGCGATTGTTTGAAAACATTACGCAAAAGCAGATGTATGTTACCGGCGCAGTCGGTGCATCTGCTTTTCATGAATCTTTTACAGTGGATTATGATTTGCCCCCGGATCGGTGCTACGGCGAAACCTGTGCCGCGGTGGCCATGACCTTTTTCGCCCATGAAATGCTGAAACTCAGGGCAGACGGACGGTATGCCGACCTGATGGAACTGGAGCTGTACAACGGCGCGCTGGCGGGCATGCAGCAGGACGGCAAACGGTTTTTCTATGTGAATCCTCTGGCAGTGAAGATCGGCGTATCCGGCGTCGCGCCGGGCTATGAGCATGTGCTGCCGCAGCGCCCGCCCTGGCACGCCTGCGCCTGCTGCCCGCCCAATCTGGCACGGCTCATCGCCTCCCTGGGAAAATATCTGTGGAGCGAGGATGAGAGCACGCTATATAGCCATCTTTTGATCGGCAGCGAGGCTATAACCCGCCATGGAAGAATCCGGCTGGAAAGCGCATACCCCTGGGAAGGGAAAGCCTGCTATACAATGCTGGATGGAGGTAAATTCTCGCTGGCAATCCGTATTCCTCATTATGTTCAGTCGTACAATATTATCGTCAACGGACAGGCCGTCCAAGGCGAAATGAAAAACGGGTATTGTTACGTTTCCCGAAATTGGCAGCCGGGAGATATTGCGAAGCTCTCCTTTGATCTGTCCGTTCGCCGCATCCATGCAGATCCCCGGGTGCGGGACTGCGTTGGAAAAGCAGCATTGGCACGCGGGCCGCTGATCTATTGTTTTGAAGAGACGGATCAGAAGGTGCCTGTTTTCTCTCTAAGTTTACTTGGCAATGCGGACACGCAGGAGTTCAGGCCCATTCCGGGGCTCCCTGATGATTTGATCGGGCTGAGAATCTTTAGAAAAGACAAGACGAAGCAATTAAACGGGCAAGAGAATCAGGCTGCTGTTTCGTATGCATTAAACGCTATTCCTTATTTCGCCTGGTCGAATCGTGAAAAAGGGGATATGGCGGTGTGGATTGAAGGATTATAAAACTGGCTGTTTTTTTGCTTCTGTTTTGTTTGGATTAATTCTTTATTTATCCTTCGCTTTGCTTCATCAACGCAGTATTTCACGTTCAGCATCAGATCCAGCTTTTCACGAAGGGGCTTATACTGGGCAGACCGTTCTTCTTCCTCGTGCCGGAGAGCGGTCTGCTCTTTTTTCCACCTGAGAATGTCGATCTTTTTCACACCATGCTTCTCTGTCAGGATGCGCTGGGAGGTATAATACAGGTCGATTTCCTGCTGATGGGCAGCCTGGAACTTTTCCCGGCTGCCTTTCCAATGAATGGCGTTCATTTTGTCGATGATAGGCTGGATACGGTGGATGTGTTCAGCAAAGGTGATCATGTTGTCCAGTTGCTTGATCCGGGCAGTGTTAGCCTTGGATAGGGCCACAAGATCGTCCACGACAGCGGATAATTCGTGGGTCTGCCGTTCCAGTTCCTCCACGGTAAAAATCTGATTCTCCTTCAGGAAATGGAAAGCGTCCACAAACTTTTTCAGATTGCCGATCTTGGCCTTCTGGCTCCAGGCTCCGGCGTTGCGCATATCGTGATACCGGATCAGCAGATCGGCAAGATCAGGCTCCTTGGCTTTTGCCAGCTCTTCCTTCACAGCGGCGATCCATTCCACCAGGGATTTCAGCTTCTTTTTGATAGTAGCAATCAGGCGGTTGGTGGCCTTGATCCAACGGTTCAGATCGCCTTTTTGTGTGTGGATGCCTCGCTTCTCCATCTGCTGCACCAGCGACCCTTCATGCACCGTGGGGATTTGCTCAATGCCCTGAGCTTCATAGCTGCGATGGTCGATGCGGACATCAAGACCCTTTCTTTCAAATTCTGCGTTCACCATCCGGCACCAGGCTTCCCGCCAATGCTCCAGCGTTTCCGGCTCATGCCAGTCGGTGGTGTGGACGGCATTGAACACATAATCGCCCTTTTCATCCCGGATACGCTCGCCTTTTTCATCCAAGGCATACTCCCGGCGCTGTTTGTTGCCCCAGGTGCCGTCAGGATTGAGAGGCCGCATGGTGGTCATCACATGGAAGTGCGGATTGGGGATGCCGTTCTCCTTGTCTGGCTCATGTACTGCAAGATCGGCAATCATCCCCTTGCTCACGAAATACTCCCGCACGAAACGTCGGGCCAAGGCGATGTTCTCCTCCTGAGTCAATTCGTTTTGCAGGGCAATATCGAAGCTGTAGGCCAGCTGCGCCTTCTTGTTTTTCTCTACCTTCTCCACAGCGTTCCATAAGGTTTGCCGTTCGGCATACTCCGGGGGAGCGTTGGGCGGAAGCAGGATTTCGGTATGCAGTACGCCGCCCTTTCGGGTGAAATCATTGGTTTCGCCATAGTATTCGCTGTACAGCTTTTCGCCTGCCCGGTAGGCGGCAGCGGCTATGGCGCTTTGGCCTGCGCTGCGTTTGATCTGATCCACATGAAAATGATACAGCGCCATTATCCAGCCTCCAGTTTCTCTTGGGCATTATGCCGGGAGACGGCTTCCTCAAGGATTGGAAAAACACCAGGTAGCTCCGAAAGCTGCTCTGCCATTTCGTAAAACTCCCGTTCCGTCAGGGGCTTGATGGCAGGGAAGATACTTTCCATCGCCGCCCCTCTTGTGATCAACCGGTGATTGCGCTGCCTGCGGGACGTGGCTTCAAAATATTCTTTTCGGTTCTCTGCCCGTTGCAGCCTGTGCCGCTCCTGGTCGTGCTGTCGCTGGGCATCGGTCAATTCGTTCTGTAATTCGTCTTTGGTTTTCTTCATCGTCGCATTCCTCCTTCGTCGTATTTACTCCGTCGTGCTCACCTCATGGGATTGCCGCGCAGCGGCGCAAGGGCCGCAGCCCTTGGAGGGAGGGGAAGATGCCGGTGGCTACACCGAAAGCATCGTCCCCTCCTGCCTGTCTGCCGCATTAGGATGAGGTCTGACAGGCTGCATCGCAGA
>JAEEGH010013973.1_pt1 | contig 17711 bp, 20 predicted proteins | sample 9134181 | NCBI WGS metagenome assembly JAEEGH01 (sample SAMN16246544, study PRJNA631951) | gut metagenome | biome: gut microbiome; feature: rumen; material: DP-attached | host: Bos | place: Iran: Karaj | collected 2018-10
GGATCTTTGTATAACAGACAACCGCATGATCATCTTCAAAATGGGTTTTCGCTTCTATCTCCGGCCTCAGGGAAGTATGCTTTTCCAAAGCGGCCCGATAGTCTTCCATGCCCATATATGCGCACCAAGCAAGTTCTACCGGAGAATAGTCACCTTCTTCAAGAACTTTATGGTCCGGACATTTCTCCGACAATAACTTTACAAGAGTGCTCTTACCGCTTCCTTGTATACCTTCAACGAAATATGTCATCTTCATATTACCTGCCGCTTTCCCAGATCCTTTTCCCAAAACCTGTTTCCGTATTCTCTTAATCACTTTTCCTGATGATTATTTTGACTTCAAAGGTTTTGTTTTCTGTTTTCGCGGGCTATCACTTATTGTTTTCGAAAAAGGGATACTCTTTTTCTGCTTTAACATTTGATCGAAAACTACGTGTTCTCTTTTCTTTTTCCCCATAATCAAAATCGCTTCCTTCAAACACTATTCTTTAAATTGTTCTTAAATAATTGCGTTTTCCATTGATTTTTCTTTAGTAATCTTCTCGCCTAGATAATTGGCAAATCTCTCCGTAAAGAAACTAAAATAGGAGACTCCATTATCTCTCTTATGTTGAAAATAGGGCAAAAATCCCCACAGCGTTGACGGAATGCCCATAACAATTAAATACAGAGGTCCGAAAATCAAGGATTGGATCGTATGCCCATACTCATGAACTAAAAGCCTTTGGCTCAACTCTTCATCCGGGATCCTGTTTTCTGTCCTCTTATCTTTCATAGGATCAGTTGTCGTGAATACAAACATTCCAAGCGATACGCTTGACGGGACATGCCTTTCAGTAACAATTGCCCCATGATAAAAGAAATGCTTGTTTTTGATATTCAGTAAAAACACAAAAAAGCCCAATAGGGTTTGTATTATTCCCCACGTGCATTGAATTATTATGTACAAAAACTTTCTCATTAAATTATTCTTCTATTCAATCTATCCCTATTTTATCCCAGAATAAAATATCTCTGAAAAAGCGACTGCTCTATCAGATTCAATTATACACTATGCTTTGTCAGCAATTTTGCGAGTTACCTCTAAGTCAAGAACTTTTTCAGTCAAAAAAGAACCCCGTTTGTCACGAGGCTCTTTGTCAAGATAATTGCGATTTCCTGTTCAACACATCTTCTTGATATCAATTAATATAGTTTATTGTCACGTGCCACAGTGATAATTTCCAATCCTGGTTTAGCCTCTTCAATAGCTTTATAAAAGACGTCATCAGGATTGTATTCCCAACCTGTACCTAGAACTACTTTTTCCAAACGCGGGAAATCTTCTAAAAATGCCCATTTCTCAGCACTGTCCATATTATAAAGGTTTGTGCCACCAGCCGAAACATATAACAATCTAACCTCGGCCAGAAAGCGTTTATCTTTATAAGATGTTATGTCTTCTATTGAACCAAGTCTAGTCCAGACATATATCAATTTGCCATCTTCAACAAGTTCTAAAGATTTTCTGTCCCCTTCTAAAGCCGGCAAAATATGAGTGTCGGCATAGATACTGCTTATAAATCCGAATCGCTTTGTTCCTCCGCTGCGATAGTCAATTTCAATTTGTTTACCCGAAAAATAGTTGGGATTATCTTCTACAAATCTATTGTGAAGTGTTATCAATTCCGGAAAACTGTCTGACGGAGATTTATGATCACTTCTTTCAACTTCCATGTAGATAATACCGTTTTCTTCAGAATATTCGGTAATCTTCAACCCGTCATCAAAAGCGGGTGCCAAATATTCAATCCATTCGGTATATGATGTTTTAAGATGTTTTCTTTTATCCCCCTTGTAATCATCGCAACCACATGCAGAAACACTTATCAGCGCAAGAGCCATTATCAAAAAAGCATAAAACAAGAAATTCTTCTTCATTGTTATCCTCCTATTTTTCCTTTTCAGATTAATTGAATGAAGCCCTATTAGTAAAACTACTTAAAACATTATTGACGAAGGCCAATGAGGACGAGGTTCAGTCATCGACCGGAACGGCGATTGCCTTATAGGCGTATACTGTCATGTTCATAAAACTGTCGTCAATAAAGTTAACTTCAGATTTCAACAAACCGTGGTTGTCATAATCGTATTTTGTCAACGAGATAAACGTATCCTCTCTGTCATCACGCTTGTACCAGTAGGTGCACGTCTCAGAGAGCTTGTTTCCTTTGCCGTCATACTCAAATACTGACGTCGCTTTATCAACAAGTACTCCATTATCGTATCTCTCATATAATGTTCTGTCATAATATTCATTGTATTCAGACTTTTCAATCAAAGTGCCGTCTTTTTCTATCTCTGCAACAAGATTGCCATTAGCATTCCACTTGATAGTTCTGTCCCATTCATCTATCCAGTACCAGCCAATCAGCGTATCACCGTCATACTCAAAATATGTAACTCTGTTATCGCTATTCGTTTCTGTAAGGACTTGCTCGAAAGTGTTATCAGAATAAGTGCGCTTTACTATTTCTATGCCGGGCCTTGAATAGAAATCATCACTTACAACCGCACAATAATCATAGAACACCCCTGCGGTACAGTAATCATATGTTTGTGTACTGCCATTGACCTCTGCGCTTTTCAGGTGGCCGTTCTCATAAGTCAGTTTGTATGTGCTTGGGGTCTGATTGTCTTCTGATACAGTATATGAGATAAGCTGTTTATTTTCGTTGTATGTATATTCGCCAAAATAATCAGGACCATAATTTCCTGCTTTGGAATCCTTTTCCTTTGAGAATTCCTTTTTGGCAAGCGTGCCGTCTGAATTATAAGTCAGCTCATATTTCACGGAGTTAATGCTATTTACATCGATCTTAACCGTCTGCCGGCCTGCTTTATCATAGTCGTACTGATATTCATGACTGTTTTCATAATTGTCCGTATAGACTTCTTTTACTACGACATACTTGATCTCCATTCCATCCGGAACCGAGCCGCTATAGCTTTGGACTGAATACTCTTTCAACAGTATTTCGGCAGCTTCATCATAACTTAGTTCTTTAGAAGATGTGCTCCTGCTTGAACTTCTCCTAAAAGGATTAAATAAACATCCTGTCATGGAAAGCAGGCAAACTGCCGCACAAATAATAGTGCTTATTCGTTTGATAGTAATGCGCATTTTCACACCCCCTCATTCTGTGCTCAAACGCTAAATATTCCTTACTGCATTCAAACTATCCTTAAAAGTTTATCGTCTAACGCTTACATTATATCAAGAATCGCTGTATCACTACCAATGCAATCTCATTACAAACGCTTTTATTGCCCTTGCGGATGTACGTTATCTTTTTATAACCGTGGGAGCGATGGCTGTCATGCCAGACATACACAGTAAGATACTGAGGATAACATATGTTTTCGCTCTTCTCGACTCTGGCAGGATGCTTCTTTCTTACCGCCCACGAAATAAGATCAATAATGAACACTATCAGCTGAGATCCGCCGAAGAGAATCGCCCATGTCAGAAAATTGCCAAATAAGTTGTCCATACAAGCATTATATAATTCCCGATAAGCGAATTACAATTCTGTTTCCAATTACAACCGAAAGCCTTCCGCACATACGGAAGGCATTATTATTGATAAAACAACTTATGATAAAATCACTCTGTGATGACTTAGGAGCGAAGGAATCCTTTGTCGATTGAATTTTAAAAAAATTCTCGAACCACCCAAGAAATCTTATCCGTTAATTGTCTTATAGATAGATGCGGATAGAAAGGAGACAAAATGATGACCGACAAGGAACTCGAGCAGATCTATAACGAAGCCTATAAAGCAGTGTATTGGACAGCAATGGGTCTTCTCAAGAATGAATCTGATGCCGAAGATATCGTGCAGGATACGTTTGTCGCTTTAATTGAATCCTATGATTCCATCAAGGATAAGAACAAAGTCCTGCCTTGGCTTAAGAAGACAGCTGCCAATAAGTGTCTTAATCGCTTAAAACTTGCGAAAACAGACATTATGGATGAAGAGTTCTTTGAAAGCGTTGAAGCTGTTCCGGAGGATTTTCTGCCGGATTCTATTATTGAATCGGAAGAGGCCCGCAAGATCGTCATGGATATCATTAACAACAAATTGTCTGATGATATCAGAAGAACACTTATCCTGTTCTACTTTGACGATATGAGCACAAAAGAGATCTCTGAAGCGCTCGGAATTCCACAAGGTACAGTCTCATGGCGTCTGAATTTTGCCAAGAAAACAATCAAGAAGGAGGTCGAGAAGTATGAAAAAGATAATGATACAAAGCTTTATGGCATGGCTATACCATTCTTGAGCAAGCTTTTCATGAAGGAAGCCGAGCAGGTCGTATTAAAACCAATGCCCGCTTCATTTGCAAATCTGTCCGCATCTGCAGAGGCTTCAAAAGCCGGAACAAACATTGCTAAAACGGCAGTAAAGAAAGGGACGGATATTATGAAAACAAAGATCTTGATTGGCAGCATCGCTGCTGTAGTTGCAGTAGGTGTAGTAACAGGTATTATCATCAGCACGATGAATAAGAAGCCGGATACGGCTTCTCATACCAAGACCGGTATTGAAGATGAAGAAGTAACAACTACGGAAGATTCCGCTGCAGTTTCCACAACAGAGTTTTCTGTAACAGAATCCGATAACATTACGGAAACAACGGATGCTGATGTTGCCGTTTCAGATGGAGACGGAGTCTATCTTTTCGCGGGCGTGGATGACCTGGCAGCCATCTATAATCTCGGATCAGGTGTCACGCTCGGAAATTACGCGGACAGATTTGCTGCTGCCCCAAGTAAAGTCGAGAATAAAGGTCTGAGATTTAAGTTCAATAAAGGCGCTTCAGGCACTGACTACATTTCGCAGGTTGAACTGAGAAACATAGATCAGGCAGGTGACGGCACAATTGTCCTGAAGCCCAACAGCACTGTTACTATTGACATTTTCATTGCTGATTATGATCATGCCACGGCACTTTATGAAGAATTGTACGACGACCTTTGCAGTGTTGAAGGCAAAGGAAGCATAGATCCTGACAACTCCGGAAACTATGATGACAGGACTGATAATGTATGGAGCGCAAACATAATATATCAGCGGATTGAGGTTTCTGAAGATGACCCTCACAATGCAGGTGGGATCACTGATGGCGTAACGCATTATTACTATTCACCCACATACACACTTTCTATGATTAAAGATGGCGACAGTTACAAGATCAAGATAATGTATCCGCTAGTATAATCACCGGCGATACCGGTTAACAGCACATGATGTAATTATCCCATCAGATGAAAAATATGGGATTGGCTGATCGCAAAATTGCCGACAAATCTTAATGTATAATGGGGAATAACATGAATCAAACACACAATAACTTCTCGATAAGAAAAGCTGCGATTGAAGATATTTCGAGGATCGCCGAGATCCTGGTCTTTGTTAAGCGGATGAATTACCGTGTCATCTTCAGGAACGATGCTGTCTCCTTTGGAGAGATTCAGGTGATCCCTGTGGCAGAGAAATATTCCAAGCCGGAGATCCTTAACAACATCTGGGTTTATGAAGCCGACGGCATCGTCAAGGGCCTTATCCGGATAGAGGGAAAAGAAGTAGTCGAATTGTATGTGGAGCACTTCTTTCAGGGCCAGGGCATAGGCGCGGAGCTGATCGAATTTGCCATTAAGGAACATGACGCCAAATGCTTATGGGTTTTGGAAAAGAACGCAAATGCGATAAGGTTCTATGAGGCCCACGGATTTCATCTTACCGAAAACAAAAAACTTGAAGAAGGCACTCCTGAATACAAAGTGATGATGGAGCGTTAAGAACTGACAGGTTTGATATAATGAACGGGTTAGACGCTAAACTTTTAATTGATTTACCAAGGGATATATCTCGCAATTATATTGACTAATATCGGGGAGGGGTTTTTATGTACGATATCCTTAAGTATGGATTTATTGGTGCTGCAATTGTGCTGATCATCGTCGGAATCGTTTCGAAGACGAAAAAAGACAAGAAGTGATCGAGGAGCTCGAGCGCAGATGCAGATTCCACAAGACTGTCCGAAGCACACACAAAAAAGCTGATAGCCAGACCACGATTGTCGACAGAACCCGTTTTGCCCAGCTGATAATTGAGCTTGCTAAGAGATAGTGTTGCAACATATTCCCTTTTTCGACTGTATATAGGATAGAAAGAACAATAGGGGTATTCTGTCTATACAGAGTGGCAATTATATGAACGGCAAAAAAGCAGCGGGAATAATATTATCGGCATTCGGGATCGCCGGAGTGCTTGCAGCACTCATGGTGTTTTATCTTCATTCTGATACACAACGCGCACAGGAAATCGCATCGTATATGAAGTATAAATACGGAGTTGCGACAGATGACAGTGTGGGCGTGAAGCTGAACGGTGATGAATTCACTCTCATGACCGCAGACGGAATAATGGTCAACGGCACATGTGATTCTTTCGGCCGTATAAAGACAGACTCATATGTTAATTACTACTATGCCGATGAATGCGTTGAGCATATCCGCAAAAAGATCGGTGATTGCTTCTCTGACAGCTTGATCGTTTACGACGGAATAAAGCTTTCCGAACTGGCGTCCATTACTATGGAGACCCGGTCGATCAATTCGTACGATGAATATGTCACGGCAACGCGAAATGCCTGGGAGAACGCTGATAAGCACAAATACTACTACAAGATCAGCATCAGGGTCTATATCAGGGAGTCTGAATACACAGGGAATGTATATGATGCGTTAGCAAAGCTCCTGGACAGCGAAGAGTATTTCGATGTTTTCTTCTACGCTATTCCGGATGAGTTATTCGATCTCCACAAGGAGAAGGGTATCTATGCTTATTTCAAGGGAAGAACTTTCGATGAGCTGGATGATTATCTGGACAAAGAAACCGCTGAAGAATTGAAGGATCTGATCTATTACCAGAACGGACTGGTAGATGAATACTACCTTTGGAGGCGAAATGCAATTCCCGGCAATGATGACATCGAGCTGGGCACAGGTGCCATGCTCGTTATATCGTCAACGATAGAAGGCCCGATAGACTATTACGACGATGACAGGCTGCTTGGTGTGGTATATACCATAAACTGGAACGGCACGATCACAAAGCGATCACAGTATCAGTCAATCGGTTATATCGCTGAAGGCACTGTATCGGTACATGCTGATGATTTCCACAAGTTTTATAATTTCGCTGAATACGCATATAAGAACGATCCCTACAAAGATTATTCAGAAAATGTTATGGACGGTTCAACCTACGGCTTCGTATACTATCCGGCGGAAAGCTCCGACAGAGCGGTCCTGTACGGCGGATACTGCTACGACAACGAAGAACTCTGGGGAATGGTCGAGCTTGCACGTTCGTACTTCAAGTGATCCTTGGTGATGGCACCGGTTCCACTCCCGGTGCCACATAGATGCTTATCAAGCAGTATTCCCTTTTCCCCTTGTGATAAAATCACCTTAAGATCTTTTAGGAGCAAAGGGGATACATGTATGAATAAAGAATTGATCGATAATTTCGTAAAGGCATATGCACCGGGTACTGAACTTGCGAAGCCTGATGAAGAGCTTTTAAATTTTGCTAATCAGATGCTTCCGCCGGAGATCGTATATCTTTGGCAGGAGTATGGTTTTGGAGACTATGGTGACGGCCTTATCAAGGTCGTAGATCCGCGGGACTATATGCAGAGTCTGTATTCCTGGCTTGGCGGTCAGGACTTCAATAAGATACCGATTATGGTTTCCGCTTTCGGTGATATTTTCTACTATCGAAAACTGGATGAAGAAGAAAACGACGTATGCATGCTCAATATCCATTACCGTAAGACCGAAGTGTGCGCATGGTCGTATGAGCTGTTCTTCAAAAGCTTCATTACGGATCCTGAGATCCAGGAAAACGTTTTGAGAAAGAGCCTTTTCGAGCAGGCAAAAGCAAAGCTCGGAGCGCTTAAACACAACGAGGCTTTCTTCTTTGTCCCTGCCCTTGTTTTGGGCGGCGGCGAAGACATCAAGTATGTAAAGAAAGGCGATGCCAGTACCCACCAGCTCGTATTGCTTCAGATAGGTCAGTAATAATCCGCAGCGGACAAAACTCCGAATTCTAAGACAAGATTTATTGGACGGGACATAGTACCTTTAGGTTGAACACTAAAGGAGAAAGGAGACCGGAAATGAACTGGGCTGATGTTATCAATGAGACACTCCGTTATCTGGAGGACAATATCATGACGGTACAAAGCCCGAAGGAAGTAGCTATGTCCGTTCATGTATCAACGAGTTATTTGCAGAACAGCTTTCAGATGATCACCGGTTACACGATCGGTGAATACGTCAGAAGCAGAAGGCTCTATCTGGCCGCGATGGACCTGCTCGAAAAAGACGAGAAGATCATTGATATCGCGCAGAAGTACGGCTATGAGACACCTGAAAGCTTCACTAAAGCATTCAGCCGTTTTCATGACGCGACACCAAATGAGATCAAAAAGAAGAAAAAGGCAGTAAAAGCATTTCTTCCGCTTAAACTGTCTTTCTCTGTGAAAGGAGCAGACACTGTGGATGTAATTATTGAAAAGATGCCTAAGTTCTATATCTTAGGTTCAGCTGAAGTATTTGAAGTAGACACTTGTTTTAATAAGATCCCCGGCTTTGTTTATGACTTCATAAACAAAAACTATGCGGAATTAAACGCTAACGTTTTTTACGGAGTAAGCGTCGGGGATTGTGATGTTATCTTAAATGCTGAGGGAAGACCGTGGTCTTCGGAATATGAAGGAGTCTCGTTCGGCGAACGTTTCTTATTCCTTACAGGCGTTGACTACGATGGCAGAAAAGTCCCTGAAGGCATGACAGTAATAGAGGTACCTGAGACTCTCTGGGCGAAGTTTAAGTGCAAGGACAATTCAACGGAAGCAAGCCAGGCGATGCGCCGTTATATTTTCAGCGACTGGATCTTCGAGACTGACGAATATGATCTTGTCGATGAATTCAATATTGACCGTTACGGCGTACCGAACGACGACGGCGAGGGACTTCATAACGAGATCTGGCTGCCGTTAAAAAGGAAGCATTAATGAATAAGGGGTTCACTTCAATTGAAGTGAACCCCCTTTTCTTCTCAGTCAATATCACACGAGCTTATTGCCGCAGTTTGTGCAGATTCCTGCTCTGCCTATTACTACTGTCGCCTGACACATCGGGCATACGACCTGCGATCCGATAGGCGGCACCGAAGCTGCCTGAGGAGCCTGCTGAGGCATTACCGGCATAACTATCGGGATAGCACCGCCACTCGTGTCTGTCGGGCTTACAGGCGGACGTGCAGCGCCCATAGCGCCGGCAGGTACCATAGCAGGTGCGACCACACCGCCTGCAACCAAGGCGCCCAAGGCACCCATAGCACTTGCGCGCATATTTGCCGTTTTGATCTGCATAATTTCAGCTGAGATCTGCTGCATCAGCAAGTGATAGCGGTTTGCGTCTTGCTGATCGGCCGCTCCGCCATTCTGCAGCTGGGCATCGATCTTTGCCCTCAGGCTGTGTGCTTCATCGATCTTGGCATTGAGTTCAGGGTTGTCTAACGGGCGTTCATTTTCGATAGTGATATGCTGCGTCAGCATCAGATAACGGGCCGAGTCATTCGGGTCCACATATCCGTTTGCCTTCTGCGCTTCCATCTTAATGCTCAGATTGCGAGCTTCTTCCTCCAGAGCCGCAAGAACGCGCGGGTCTTTCTGGTATGTCTGCGCCTGAGGAGCGGCGCTCGTGCGCATCGCATCGACAGCTGCTTTGATCTCGTTGCCGCAGTCAACACACTTGTAGTATTCATCGATCTTATTTCCGAAGAGATTAAAGCCCGAGCGTGAGACGCTCCAGCCGCCGCTCTGTCCGGGGTTCATCGGCTGCTCGCCTACCTCGATGTATCCGTTCGAGAGCGCGAATTTCATGTCATCGAAGTAAGGATGGTTTACGCGGATGATCGCGAAAAACTCATATGAATACTTGTAGCGCGGCGGATGATAGCTGACAGACTTTCCGCTGCTGTCGGTTTGTCTGATCTCGATCCTGTTCTCCTTGACGTCAAGGTCACAGCCGACTGCCTGCGAGAAATCCAGAACATCCGGATTTGCCTCAGCGAGATTTTTCGCGGAAGTAACCATAAACTTCTTGGCATTGTCGTCGATCAGGAGCTTATTGATTGCAGTGCCCAGCGTCCTTGTCGCCTTGAATGCAGCAACTGCCGACTTGTTCTGCTCACGATACGCAAGCTGCTTCTCGATGTCAGCCTTCGTGCTGTGACGGCGCTCGGAAAACCACGGCGAAAGCTTGCTCGCGCAGTCCTTGCACATATTCGCATCTTCGAGCTTCTTGTTGCCCAAAAGGCCGATCTTGTTTCCGCAGAAATCGCAGAATTTCTTATCGAATAATCCCATAATATCCTCCCTTATTCTTTTTATGCAGTGATATCCCTGTTGGGCATCACATATAAAATTCTAGCATAAATACGCTGTTCTTAAAAATCTTTTACACATTTCCCTCAAATAAAACACATTCATCATGCCGATAAGGCGGCCTTACCGAACGCGAAAATTCACATAGTTTCAGAGATTTCTTTTTTGGGGGTAACCCGAGGCGGTGATGGTTAATTGGGAGAGCATTTTTTGTGCCTGAGGCGGTTTGCGATTTGCAGACCTGTTTTCGCGAAAACCTGCATACGAAAAACGCAAAAAGCAAAAAAATATATGTCGGAAAAATATCATTGTATTTCGTCGAATAAACCGCCCTTGCAGAAGGCGATATAAGCACTGCGCTCACCAAGCGCTGTTGTGTCGCCGCCCAGGTAAGCTTTAACTCTCTCCTTATCCCCGTCGCTCATTGAATCCATGATCTCTTTTGCAAGGCCCGTCAAAGCGTCCTTACCCAGCCTGTCGATCAGGTACTGCGGATTGACATGATACTTCCAGAAATTGTCTTTTGAAGTCATGCTTTTCAAGACCGCTTCGTTATTGGAATTAAGCTCGTTTATAACCGGGAGGACCTCCGTCTCCAAAATGTCCTCAAAAGACGTTATCGACCCGTTGAACTGGTTATCCGTCTCCAGATGATATGTCTCCTCGAACTGGTACAGCATTACCCGTTCTTTCTTGTAATCGACTGCGACGTAGCTGTCGAAAACAATATACTCATACGAGACATTATGGTGGCTCCGCCAGATGAAAATGTTAAAGACAAAGCCGCCGTCCTTTTTCTTGAAGGCGTTGTTGCTCTTAACGAAGGTCCACGAATCACCGAGAAATCCGGAGACCTCTTCTAACAGCTTTTCGTATGCTTCCTCACATGAATACCGGATCATTCTTTTATTATATCAAGATAATCAATTGCAATGACAGAAGGGGCGCGAAAACGCGGACGTAATACCCTCAAACTTGTAAATCGGTTGTGTATGCTTTCCCAGTGACGGGAAATGACACGTTTTACCTCTGTTTTGTGTCAGTTTTCGTCACTTATGAAGATATTGCCGTGAAGTGACACGTTTTGGCGTCATTTCGTGTCACTTTCCGGCAATTTGAGTATTCCTTCGCGAAAACACGGACTCACGCCGCTTTCTTCTTCGCTTCCTTCTTCTTCAGCTCTTCATAAGCGGCTGCTGTTGCGCAATATGTTGCTGCGCTTGCAGCGAGGACAGTGCAGTCAGTGTCGAACTTTCCTGTGGCCCAGCCGTAGACGGTCTGGATGAGCAGGGCGATGATGACGATGGAGTAAATAAAAACGATTACCTTAAAAACCTTGAGGGTATCGATCTTCTTTTCGTTTGTGTTTTTCATAACTGTTTTCCTTTCGGTGTTCAAGTAGGTTTTGCTTTTGACACCGTAAGGATAACAAACAGGAGCCTGCCAAAACGCGGACTGTCGTGAATGGTGAAAAACCGGTCGTGAACGGAATCCTTGTGGGGGGTGGCATGCTCTTTTTTTGCAAATTTTCTCTCAAAAAGATGCATATGTGATTGCAATATGCATCTTTTAAGAGCATGTTTTCCTTCATATGGATGCATACCAGAACAAATATGCATCTTTTTCGGGTGAAAAGTGAAAATAAAGATGCATAAGCCGTTATCATGTGCATCTTTTTACGCGATAAAACTCGCAAAAAGATGCACATCTATCTCACAAGAATTCCGAAGAGCGCTAAAAAGGGAAACGCAAATAGAAATCCCGGAAACAGCGCCTCTTATTCAGTTTTCCCCTCTGTCTCGTCATCCTTTATCATGGCCGATGCGACTGACGGAGCGACCTGGATGAGCAGGGAGATCATTTTCGCGATCTTCTTGGCCCAGATGATGGAAAGGGTATTGCTGATGACGGAATTGCCGGCAGCCGCTTGGCTGCCTCCGAAGACGGATGATGCGAGGAGCGCCGCGTACATGACGCGCGTCCGCCTGTCCATCGCAGCATCACCGAAGCCCTTTTGGGACTTGAGATAGCACTCGGCCTCAACGATCTCGCTTGCAAGCTTCGAGGGCTCGATGCCGGTATCGATAAGAGAGCCGAGAGACGATACTGCATAGCCGCTGCCGTAATCGGTGCCGTGCTTGACCAAAGCGTTGTAGAGCTTCATTACCTTGTCGCATTTCCCGATCATGTCGCCATAAGATACGGCCAGGACTTCGCACAATTCGTAAGCAGGATCGTCGTTGATGCCGGTCTTGCAACTCTTGATGTAAGCATAACCGTCTGTGAGGTCTGATAAGATCGAATCGACATTCTTTCTGGTGATCGCCAGGAACATTATGAATGACGTGTCATCAGCTGCAGTCAGGACCGGGTGGTCTGAATTCATGCGCTTGGTGATCTCGTTCGCCCTCGCGATTATCTCATCGCAATCATTTTGCAGCCCCTGATCCAGGATCACGACAGATGCCAGCGCCATATAATCGTTCTCCAGGAACTTGCCCTTGATTATGCTGTTATATACAGCGAGGAAATCTTCCAGATACTTCCCGGGGGATTCAGCCAGAGCCATCTTGCTCAAGATCACGAGCTCCACGATGTCCCTCAGGTTAGACAGCAGGCGTGTATTCTTTTTAAGGAGCTTCCTGCAGGACTTCATCTTATCCGTATCTGCTTCCCTGCCTTCAGCCGTGAAGATAAGTGCGGCCGCAACGGCCATCAGATCCTTTTCCAGAAAAAAGTTCTTTTGAATAGCAGTGCGGTTCTTTACGAGCAGATCGCACTTTTCCAACAGTTGATCGTTCATGAAATACAACCTCGCGAAAATCTGTTTTTAGAGTCTGTAATAGAATAACATTTGCCGGGCGATTCCCGTATGATTCCCGTGGGATTTCAGCAGGATTTCAGTTTTAGGGGGTCAAATTGGCACTCCAGCTGAAATTTTCGGAATATTTCAGTTTCAGTTCAGTTTTGACCTCTATAGAGGGGTGTTTTTGAACGCAAACTGAAATCGCGAAAAAGCAGCTTGTTTAAATAGATTCAATTCAAATCACCACACGTTCTCTGCTGAATATTTTGTCGCATTTTCAGCGAAATATTCACTAGTCTTGCGATATAAGCCCCGATAGTATATAATTCTAGTGAATATTTCTCTGCTAATTCTGTAAAATATTCACTAGGAGGAGCAAAATGGAAAGACCAATTTATCTGAATGAGCTGATAAGAAAACAGCATAACGGAATGGTTAAAGTCATTACCGGTATACGAAGATGCGGTAAGTCATACCTGTTGTTCGAATTGTTCTGTAAAAATTTAAAAAAGCAAAATGTCAGCGACGATCATATTATTACTATGGCAATGGATGACATTGAATACAAAGAATATAGAACTCCGGAAAAACTTTACTATTACATCAAGGAAAGAATCCTCGACGATAAGATGCATTACGTTTTGCTTGATGAAGTTCAGCTTGTGGAAAACTTCGAAGAAGTACTGAACTCTCTTTTGAGAAGAAAGAACGTAGATATCTATGTCACCGGAAGCAATGCCAAGTTTTTATCCAAAGATATTATTACGGAATTCAGAGGCCGCGGAGACCAGGTGCACGTGTATCCTTTGTCTTTTTCGGAGTTCTGGGAATACTACCAGCAGAAACATTCGGGAATGGTTTTTCCGATGCATTTCCCCATTCCAAATGAATCGGCAGACATTAACTCTGCCTGGCAGGAATATATTACCTACGGTGGTATGCCCGGTCAGGTTGTTATAGAAAATTCGCAAGATAAATCTAACTATCTTAAGAACTTATTTGATGAAACATATATCAGAGACATTATTGATCGCAACAACGTAAGAAATAAGGCAGAGCTAGAGGAATTAGTTGATATAGTTGCTTCAGATATAGGTTCTCTTACCAATCCCCTGAAAATTGCGAATACCTTTAAGTCAGAAAAGAAGGTATCCGTTCATCAGGAAACTATTAAGAATTTTCTGGATTATTTTGAGGATGCTTTTCTTGTTTCGAAAGCTAAGAGATACGATATCAAAGGAAAGAAATATATTAATACTCCCATGAAGTATTATTTTACTGATGTGGGCTTAAGAAACGCCAGATTGAATTTCCGCCAGATTGAAGAAACGCATCTGATGGAGAATGTCATTTTCAATGAGCTCTTGATTCGCGGTTACAATGTTGATGTAGGTGTAGTCGACCATTCTTACACGGATGACAATAAACAGAAAAAACAAAAAAAGATAGAAGTGGATTTTGTATGTAACCAGAATTCAAACCGGCTTTATATTCAATCAGCATTGTCGATACCAGACAAAACCAAGATGGAACAAGAACAGTCATCATTAATCAAGATAAGAGATTCATTCAGAAAGATAATTATTGTTAAGGAAGGCATCTCTCACTATAACGAGGATGGCATATACATCATGAATTTATTTGATTTCCTTCTAAACAAGAATGATGTAGGACTATAAACACTGTCCGTTATCACATCCACCTTCATCTTAAAGCACCAGTTGCCTATCTCGGTCTTCGCTGCAGGGACAGTTTTGTGATCAAAGCACTTAAAGCCGTTTGATTCGTAGAACATAGTATTTCCGACGGAGTTAGTGATCAGGGACAGGTATCCGCCGCCCTTGGATCTGACGTAAGGGATCATGTAATCCTGGATGTCTTTGGATCCGATGCCGTGTCTTTGCCTGTCAGGTCTTACGGCAAGGATCTCGAGGTAGTAGACGTCCGGATTACTGTGGATGAATTGGTCTGCGGGCGCGACACATTTGTCGTACATCGAAAACCAAGATAAAGGCATAAAGCCATAGCGCAGTATCATCATTGCAGCGCCGGTAAAAAGATATTCGCCAAAGCCGGCCTGTTTTATTCCCGGGGGATGGAGCGAGAACGCCGTTATTATCTCGCCTTCATCTACGCCGACAACAGCCTGTTTGCGCTTTATCTCAGCCTTGAAGCAATGAACGTGAAGGTCGTAAATGAATCTTCTTCTTTTCGCGGGATCTGATACAAAAGGCCTGTAGAAGTCATACTCCATAAAGGCGTCTGCACAAAGCTCACATATTTCCTTAAGGTCCCCATCTTCCGCAGCTCTATATGTCAGCATACTCTACTCCTATCGCCGTAAAAGCTGATCTGACGTGCGCGTGCCTCTTCCCCAATAAGGCAATTATAGCATGGCGGAGTAGTATAGTATGTTCACCTTTTTATCAGCAAAGACAATTCTTCGTCGTTGCCGTTATTCAAGATGAATTCGATAACATCCTTCTTCGATAACACTTTATCTAAGAGCGGCTTATCCAGAGACTTTATCAGGTCAGCCATCGTGACCTGGGAAGACTTTCTGATGCTTTTAAGGATCTTTGTATCTTGCAGTTTGCGTGCTGCTTCACTCTTCGGATAACCCTGCCCGAAAGGCTCAGAGAAAAGCTTAGCGAGTGTCTGATCCATGTTCTCTTGGCCGGCCCATGTGTACTCTTCACCCAAAGGAAGTGATACCGCATTACCGTCATTTATCTGCGCGAAAAGATACGCATCCTGAGGCGTCGGAATATACCCGCATAAGACACCCGGCATGTTATTGCAGGCAAGCATCATTCCCTGCCCTGATGAGCAGCCGGTGACAACAAAATCGACAGCGCCGCTTGCTAACAAAAGACCGACCAGAACGGATATCTCGATATAGCTGTATTTGATCGTCTCGTCCTTTGTGCAGCCGAAATTGATCACATCACAACCTGAAGCATATTTCTTAACGGTGCAGTATATCAGTTCATTCTTTTCAGCCTGTGAGCTGGCCTGGATAACCGCGATCTTCATGAACTACACCACCTTCCTGATAACCTTGTCATCAGAATCAAAGTGTTTCCTGATCTGGCTTATGACCTTCTTATAGGATTGCCCGGGTGATTCCTTGTAGCACTTAGTCACGTACTTATATCCCCACAGGTATTCCGGGAGCGTATAGACAGCGACAGCCCAGCCGAATTCTTCGCCCTTCTTATTGAGCCTCGGCCTGAAGTCTTTAACGGTCAGATAAGCAGACATCTGGAGCTTCGCGCATGTGCCGTCAAAACCCTTCTCGCCGCCTTTGCCGAAGCCTGCCTTTTCCTTAACCTCGTTAGAGAACATATCGACCTTGGTCGATGCATCCCAAATCTCACCTTCAGCAGGCCAGAAAACATCCATTATGAGCTTCTCCTTATACCCTGCTTTGCCGTCCTCGTAGCGGGCATCGAAATCGTAGCCGTCCCTTCTGTAGTTGGCAAACTCGGGGAACCATTTCTTTGACACGAATCCGGCCTTGCCCCGGAAAAACTTCCCGTACGCGACTTTGCCCGTGCGTGCAAGGACAGCTCTCCACTCCCACGGGTCCTTCTTGGCATCACCGCACCACCAGTTGCCTGCGACTGTCATGTTCTCAACGGAGAAGCCGTCTACCTCATTACTGAAGAGCGGCAGGAATCCGACCTTCTCGATCACCTCAAGGAGTTCTCCGGCCGAGTGAACACAGGACGGATCATTCCGGTCCACACCCTGCATATACCATACGCCGTCAATTACTTCCATTGTTATCCCTCAAGCAATTTTTTAGGGTAATTATATCATCCCAGGACGCCGCCCATCCCCATCTTCTCGGTAAGATCGCCAAGGCTCTTATCGTACTGTGCCCTGGAGATTGCGCCGCGCTCGAGGAAAGCATCCAATGTCTGCTTCTGATTCAAATACAACTGCTTTTTCTTATCTTCGGGAGAAAGCCGCTCCCATTCGTACTGTTCCATGCCATAAGTTCCCTTAAAGTATTTACGCGGGTCATTATAGCACGGCAGGAGGCAGTAGTAGGTTCGATTAATAGGACAATCGGGGAGTACTTAAACAGTTACTTAAGGGCTTTTGTCCAGCAAATGTGCCGCTAAGCGGCACAAATGGCGGCACAAAACGCTGATTATGAAGTGGTAACGTAAAAGTAGACACCTTTGCCAAAAACATATACACCTGCATCAGTTTAAGTTACATAATTAAGTATCAAGTAAACAGAGGTGTTAATATGCGCGCCACAAAAGAAGAAAGATTAGCCATAGGTAAACGTGTTCACGATGGAGAGTTAACAAGTCACGAGGCTTCAAAAGAATACGATATTCCTGAGAGAACTATTCGCGGATGGGTAGCTCAATATAAA
>JAEEGH010013975.1_pt1 | contig 17709 bp, 7 predicted proteins | sample 9134181 | NCBI WGS metagenome assembly JAEEGH01 (sample SAMN16246544, study PRJNA631951) | gut metagenome | biome: gut microbiome; feature: rumen; material: DP-attached | host: Bos | place: Iran: Karaj | collected 2018-10
CTGGGCGGCTTCACGGCCGGCGCGGATTCCCACGCGCAGACGTGGGGCATCCCGAACCTGTCGCAGAAGTACATGGCGAACGGGAGTGCGTCCGGTACCGCGTTCATGATGCGCGCCTACCCGCGCGGGACACTGATTCTTTTTCGATAACAAATTGAGGCATAAACGATGACAGGCATGGAAAACGGAATCGGCCGAGGACGGCTGTGGTTTCTGTCGCTCGTGGCGGCGATGGGCGGGTTTTTGTTCGGCTACGATACGGCGGTGATCAACGGCGCGGAGCAGCAGATCCAGTCGGGCTGGGGGCTTTCGAGCCTTGTCCACGGCTGGGTGATGAGCGCCGCGCTGTGGGGCACGGTGGCCGGGGCGCTGTGCGGCGGCAAGGTGACTGACCGGTTCGGCCGGAAGTGGACGCTGTTCGGCGTGGGTGTGCTGTACCTCGTCTCGGCCGTGTGGAGCGCAGCGGCGTCTGGTCCGTACGCGCTGATGGCGGCGCGCTTCATCGGCGGGCTTGGCGTGGGGGCATCGTCCATCGCCGCGCCGGTGTACATCGCGGAGATATCCCCGGCGGCTTCGCGCGGGCGGATGACGGCGCTGTTCCAGCTCAACATTGTGCTGGGCATGGTGGCGTCGCAGGTGGTGAATTGGGGGCTGGGCGGCCTTGGGGAGAACGCGTGGCGGTGGATGCTGGGCGCGGAGGCCGTGCCTGCGCTGCTGTTCGTGGTGCTCTGTCCGTTTCTCGCGGAAAGCCCGCGTTGGCGGGCGGGAGCGACTGGAAGAACCATTGCCAGGCCCGAAGGAACTCGATTCTTTGTCCGTTCCAACCTCAAGCCGATCGTGCTGGCGTTTGCGATCGCGATGTTCAACCAGCTTTCCGGCATCAACGCGGTGCTGTACTTCGCGCGGCGAATCTTCGAGATGGCCGGGTGCAGCTCTTCGGGCGCGTTGGCGGTGGCAGCGGGACTCACGGCGGTGAACGGCGCGGGCACGTTCTTGGGGCTTGCGCTCATCGACCGGCTCGGCCGCCGGACGCTGCTCGTCATCGGCGGCATCGGGTATATCGTTTCGCTCTTCGCGTGCTCGGCGGCGTTTCTGCTTGGCATGGGGCCTGTCGCGGCGGCATGCATCTTCCTCTTCATTGTTTCGCACGCGCTCGGACAGGGCACGGTCATCTGGGTGTTCATCGCAGAGATATTTCCGCAGGAGGTGCGTGCCGAGGGACAGGCGCTGGGTAGCTTCACGCACTGGCTGTTCGCGGCCATCCTCACGTTCGCGTTCCCCCTCATGGTCGCAAACCTTGCGCCGGGTGTCATCTTCGGTCTGTTCGGAGCCATGATGGTGCTTCATCTCCTGTGGGCGATCTTTCTCGTCCCGGAGACAAAGGGGCGTAGGCTCGAGGAAATCAGGCTGTAAGCCAGATGACGCAAAACCTTTTTCTCCCCTAAAGCCGTACCAATGAAATCTTGCGGGCCATCAAGTTTTCACTTGCGTTCTGCCATGACGTGTGCGAGAATAGTGGTGCGTTAGGAAACTGTTAGGAACTGGAAGGTAAATTATGAGGAAGGGTGCGTTCTTCGCAGCATTGATGGCATTTGCCGCGCTTGTGTCGGCGCTGAGCGCCGCCGCCAGTTACGAAAGTGACAAGGCCGCCGAATACGCCGCGATGTCGCCTCAAGCGCGGGCGGCGGAAATCAGGTCCATTTCACGCAGGATCTGCGATCTGGAATTGATGCCGCCCGTGGTGCGCACCGACGTGCCCGCGCGTTTCAAGTTCAAGAAACTCGATTTCGCCATGAATGCCGGCATGACCATTACCAGGGGAGGGCGCATCTACGCCATTTGGTTCGCCGGCCAGGATGGCGTGCGCTGTTTCGTGGTCGGGTCCTGGAGCGATGACGGCGGCAAGACATGGGCGGACACCCAATTCTTCATCGGCAGCCCGGATCCCATCTTCAAAATCGGCTTCACGCCCACGTATCTTACCACCATTACGGGCAACATCTGGGCCGCCCCCGACGGCACCTTGCGCATCTACACGCATCAGGCCGTTGACGGCTTCGACGCGCGCGGCGCGCTTTTCGAGATCATCTGCCGCAATCCCGACGATGCCCGGCCCACGTGGGGCGAGGCGCGATTCCTCTCGTGGGGCCAGCACCACAACACCCCCATCGTGCTCAGGGACGGCACGTGGGTGTTGCCGAATTCCTTCGAGAATTTCTGTCAGCGCGAAGACATCTTCCCCGAACTTGCCGACAAGCGCGGCGTCGGCATCCTGGCCTCGACCGACAACGGCAAGACCTGGGAACGGCGCGGGTTCACCGACCCGGCCAAGGTCGGCGCCTGGCACTTCTGCGAACACATGATCGTCGAGAAGAGCGACGGCACGTTGTGGATGCTCATCCGCACGGGCAACCTCAAGCTCATGGAATCGTTCTCGCGTGATCAGGGCCGCACCTGGAGCGATCCCGTCAAGACCGTGAACATCGCCCAGATTTCGGCGCGCTTCGGGTTCGCGAAATTGCCAAACGGGCATCTCGTCTTCATCAAGAACGGCACCACGCCGACGGTCGAGACGGCAAGCCGCGAGAAGCTCTGCGCGTTCGTGTCCGACGACGAGGGACTGACCTGGAAGGGCGGGTTGCTGATCGATGAACGCAAGCGCGTCTGCTATCCCGACACCAACGTCGCTCCCGACGGCTCCATTTACATCACGTACGACCACGACCGCAACACGAAGAATCGCGACGAGCTGCTGATGGCGCGCTTTACGGAGGCGGACATCCTGGCGGGCAGGATCGTGACGGAAGGTTCGTTCCTCAAGCGCGTGGTGTTCCAGGAAAAAGGGGGCACGACAAAAATGGCAAGTAGATGACAAACACGGGCGTGACGACCACGCCGCCGCTCATCGCGAAAGGAAAGACAACCATGAAAAGCATACTGTTCGGAACGGCATTGGGAGTCACGTTGCTTGCATCAGCAACGGTTCCTGAGGTCAAGAACGTCACGTCGTCTCAAGCAACTGATCGCCTTGTCACCAGCTACACGCTTGCGGACGGAGTCAAGTCAAATCGAACCGTGCGGGTGCATGACCGCATCCTCTCGCGGGCCGAGTCCTACTTCGGAGTTCATTTTGACTTCCACGCCGAGATGGACGACCCCGAGCTCGGCGGCAACACGACGCCGGAGAAGGTTCGCGAGATTCTGGACATCTTGAGGCCCGACTACGTGGAGATTGACACGAAGGGCCATCCGGGCGTCTCAAGCTACCCGACGGCCGTCGGCAACCATGCCGGGAAGTTCGCGCGTGACCCGCTGAAGGTGTGGCGCGACGAGACGGCCAAGGCCGGCGTCGCGCTGTACGCCCACCATTCGTCCGTGCTGGACCGGCGCGCCTGCGAGCTCCACCCCGAATGGGCCGCGTTGGCGGCGGACGGCAAGAGGATGGGGGAGACCGTGTCGCTGCTTGGCCCCTACGCCGACGAGCTGCTGATCCCGCAGCTGAAGGAAATAGCCTGCGTCTACGGCCTCGATGGCGCGTGGGTGGACGGTGACTGCTGGGGCGTGGCGATGGACTACTCGCCCGCTGTCGTGGCGCGCTTCATGTCCGAGACGGGCCTTGGCGCCGTTCCGCACAAGCCGGGCGAGCCAGGTTGGGCGAGATGGTGCGCATTCAACCGGGAATTGTTCCGGCGCTTCGTGAAGAAGTATGTGGCCGAGGTGAAGAAGGTGCGCCCCGGCTTCCAGTTCTGCTCGAACTGGGCATTTTCGTCGTTCATGCCGGAACCGCCGTTCGGGGAGATCGACTTCATCTCCGGCGACGTGTACGGCCAACGAAGCGTGGACGCCGCGCGTTACCATTCGCGTCTCTTTGCGACACAGGGAAAGCCGTGGGATCTGATGTCTTGGAGTTTTGTCCGGTGGCGGCGGCGCACGCTCGACGACCCGGCCACGCGAAAGCCGGCCGTGCAGCTTCAGCGCGAGGCAGCCTGCATCATCGCGCAGGGCGGCGGCTATCAGGCCGTGTTCTCCCAGGCGCCGGCCGGCTATCCCCCGAAGCGCGACGGCAGCATCGACGTAGAGAAGATCAGGCTCTTCTCGGACGTTCGCGCGTTCTGCATGGAACGCAAGCCGTTCTGCTTCAAGGCTCGCCCCGTGCCGCAGATCGGCGTCCTTCTCTCGACGGCCGGCAGCTATGCTTTCCGCGATGCGAAGGGAACCGGCCTGTTCAAGCCGGACAATTACACGTTAGGGATAGTCATGGCGTTGATGGACAACCATCGATGCGTGAGCGTCCTGCTGGATAGCCCGAAGACGAGGTATGAAGACTATCCTGTAATCGCGGTTTGCGAGTGGGATGTCCTTGAAGACGGACTGCCGGAGCGGCTGGAATCATACGTCCGCCGCGGCGGGAGGCTGTTCGTGTCAGGCTCGGCCACCGCGCACTTTCGCAAGATGCTTGCCGATGCGCCGCGCAGGGGCAACCTCCACATCGTCGGCAAGGGTGCCGTTTTTGCCACCGACGTCCCGGTCTCCCTCAACTACCGCGACCGGCAGACGGACGAGACGCGGCGCCTCGTGGCGACGGCGTTCGACGAGCTCGATCCAGAGCCGGCGGTGCGCCTCGAACGTGATCTGCCAGTAGACCTTTCGCTGATGCGAACTGCCGCAGGCGAACTCGCCGTCCACCTCGTCAATGTCTCGGGCGACCATCGGAAGGCCGAGCTGATTCACTCGATCGACCCGGTTTTGCAGGTTCCCCTGAGCATCCGCCTCCCCGCACGCCCGAAATCGGTCCGTATCGAGCCGGGGCGGCGCCACGTGGAATGGAAATGGGCGGATGGAAAACTGTCGCTCGTCGTTCCATGTGTACCGATCCATGAGATTGTCGCCATAGCCCATTGAGATTCTTGCGGGATCGGAACGCGCTTGTGGAAAGGGTAGGAATGTGATATATTTACCTCACGTACAATTGTGGTCTGGTTAAGTCTGCGTGCCGCGTAAGCGGTGCGCGCCGATAAAAGGAAGCGCAGAAAGATGAAAAGAACAGTCGTTGGAAACGTTTGCGCGGCGGTTGTGGCTGCGGCAAGTGTGTTACTTCCGCTGAACGCCGAAACCATTGCGTGGTGGAGGTTCAACGGAACGGGCACGAACGTGCCGAACGTGGCGAACCCCGGATACCTTGACGGTACGATCGTCGCGGTGAGCAACGACGTGACGAGCGGCGAGGCGGCGTTGGATCAGGTGGCGTTCACGGCAACGCCGTCGAAGTACCCCTCGATAACAACCAACCTCCAGAGCGTCGCGCCGAACATATACGACATGGAAGTCGGTTCGGCCGTGCCTGGCGGCAAGACGCTCACGTATGGAGACGAGTGGTTGCAGGGTGGCGTGATGGTGCCGTACGACGACGCGCTCAAGTTCGCGTCCACGTCCGGCAAGTTCACGATCCAGGCGATGATTCGCATGCCCAAGTGTGCGCCAAGCCGCACGAAGCGGGAGGGATCTACCATGTTTCCAATCGTCTGCTGCGGCAAGGAGTACGAAGAAGGCTGGATATTCGGCATTTACGAGGGCCGACTCTACTTTCGCTATACCTTCATGGACTCAAACGGCGAGATTGCGCATGTCGACGGCGGCAATACGGCCAAGTATTACGCCCACGACATACCTTCGCTCTACGACGGGAAATGGCACCATGTGGCGGTAATGTTTAACACGGCAGGGAAGAACGGCGTCGCCCGTCTCTATCTGGACGGTGTTCAGTATGGCGAGGCCCGCACGTACACATTTGGCGAATGGACATACGCAGGGGACAGCCCGCTGTTCATCGGCGCGAATCCGTACCAGTGCGGGCGTACGTTCTACGGCGACATCGCGGAGGTGCGCCTCGCGTCAGGCGTCGACAACGACGATTTTCTCGTGCCGCTTGCTGACGGCAAGGGATTTGCGGACGACGATACCGCCCTGCTTCTGACTTTCGACAACACCGCTTCGCTTGGCTTCCCGACTAACCGGGTCATCGGGACTCGCTCGTCCGCCTCGGCGACTTCCGACTTTCGCGCCTGGTACGCGAAGAACTGGAACGTGCTCAACGCGGCTTACAACAATCCGCTTTTGGTGACGTGGGATCCATACGCGGCCGCCAACTCGCCCTCCAATACTATCGATGCCCTGCGTCCGCAGGCGACGAACGACGTGAAGGATACGGTAATGTTCGCCGTCTCCGATTCCGGCGCGACGACAAACGTCGCTTTGAACGGCTGCTCGATGAAGTTCACGCCGCTTTTTCTGAAGGGTAGCAAGGAGACCATCGGGTCTGACCCCATCAGCGTGGCCAACATGCATACGCTCGTGTCGAATGCAGGTTTCACAATGGAGTTCGTGTACAAGGGATCGATCCCCGATACGAACACTGTCACCTTGGTTCACTGCGCGTACCTTCGCCTCATGATCTACAAGGGACATCTGCTTGTGCGATGGTACGCTACTGGAGCCAGAAGTGGTAACAAAAACTTGGACCTCACGTCCGCTGTAGTGAACGACGGCGCATGGCATCATGTGGCGGTGACATGGAACGGCTCCTCTACGATCACCGCCTATCTTGACCATCTGCAGGTAGGCCAGAAGACGGGCATGAGCCTGTTTGCCGACGCCAGTACGACGGAGGGTGCTTGTCAAATCGGCTCGCGGGACAAGGAGGCTATCGCAGGAGGTTCTGCCGTTGCGGATCCTGCCGACGAATGGGAACTCGACATGGTGCGCTTCACGCGGCGCGTCCTCACGACTGATGAGTTTCTGGACGGTGCTTCGCCACAGGTGGACCGCGTCCATGATTCGCGGTTTGACGGCGATACGACATCCTCCGTCGCGACGGGGTTGCCCGACTATCTCGCGCCGGCCGGCGTCGGCGGGGCGAATAGCGGCGCGTCGCTGCCGTCGTTCGTGGCGTCTCGCGGGGGGCGGGTGATCCTCGACGGCACGAATGGCACGAATGCTGTCGCGTGGGGCAATGCGTTGCAGCTGAACGGCTGCAACTACGTCCACTACCCGCGCAACCTCCTCCTTCAGCAGGGCGGCGCGATGACGATCGAGTTCTTTGCCAAGATCGACTCGCTTGACGATACGGCGCGCATTTTCAGCCTCAGGTGGGGCGACAGCGCGACGGCCACGGAGGCGTTCTCCTTCCAGAGGAGCGGCGACCGGTTCGCCTTTGGCGCGAGGCTCTCCAAGACGGACGGCATTTCCGTAATTCCAGACAGCGTGCAATGGCCAAACAATTACGTCTACAACTGGAGCACCCATCCCGGCACTCTCGGGAAATGGCACCACTGGGCGTTCACGATCGATCCGCTTTCGACGGGGAAGACGCGGATCACGACGTATGTGGACTATTCGACGGCGGACGTCGTAATCAATTCCCCCAACGGATGGCCCTACATTCCGCCGGAGGGCGTCACCTTGACGCTGGGCGATGCGACGAAGAACGTCAACGCGACCATCGACAACTTTCGCATTACGCCGGGCATCCTTGATCCGTCCAAGTTCATGGGGTGTACGTCCGCCGGACTCATCATCTCATTTCGGTAGGTGCTTGGCCCATAAGAAGGTTATGCTATAATTCTCTCGTATGAAACGAGACAAGTTTTTTGCGGCCGTTTGCGCCGGGGCGCTGTGCGCGTTCGGCGGAGCGGCGGAGATCCCCGTCGAATGGGGCATGAACTGGCCGGTCGACGTGCCGTACGAGATCTGCGTGAACACGGCCAAGCTGGCGCGGGCGGGATACGCGGCGCCGTGGTCGGTCATGGCGGATGGCGGCAACGGGGCGACGGCCCTGCCGGTCGCGGTCCTTGAAGGCGACCATGACGGCGAGGTGCGGCTGCACTTCAACATGCCGGCGGGAACGAAGAGAATTACGATCAAAGATGCGGCGCGCGCGGGGCGCGCGCCCTACCGGGGGGAGGAGAATGTATTTGCGGGGGCGTTGGCGGCTGGCGGGTGGAACTGCCCAGAAGGTGCGTCCGTGGCCGCTGGCGCAGGTGGGCTTGTGCTTTTCTATCCCGAGAAGGGGCGGCCGCTCATCTCGCGTCGCGTTGCCCTGCCGCGTTCCTGCGCGGGCAAGCCGGTGCGCATTGAGATAGACGTGAAGGGCTTGTCCGGCGAATGCATCCCCATGCGCATGTGGCTTTCGCAGTTTGATGCGCAGGGCGCGGAGCTGCCGGAGAACGTCAACTTCGGCTTTTCCACGTCGTGCATGCTGCCGCCCGGGAAGGCTGTGCCGTTCCGTGTGTCGGGACGTCTCCATCCGCAGGCGGCGTCGGTACAGGTGAACGTGCAGTCCGCCGCCGGACGCCAGCGCGCCGACCGCTACGGGCGTCTGCTCAAGGATTCCGTGGTGCGCCCGCGTATCGGGCTCTCCCGTCTCTCCATGCGCGTGGCGGCGGACATCCCGTTCCCGCGCCTCGACGCCTCGTTGTTCTCCGCCGGCGTTTCCGGCAAGCCAGGGGACGAGGCGCTGACCCTCGACAACGACCGCGCGTTCTGGTTCAACACGCGCTCGTCCGCCAGCTGGGCGAAGAACTTCAACGTGACGAACTGCACCGAGGTATTCTACCCGATGAAGGACGGCACGGTGGAGGCGTGGTTCCGTCCTGCGGAGAAGCAGGCGGGAGAGACGGTACGCCTCTTCGACGCCGCCTCGCAGCACACGAAGGTGGGTTTCCTCCCGTTCGCGAACCGCGACGTCTGCTCGCTGATGTCGCTGGACTGGCGTCCGGCGGACGGAACGCTTGCGCTGACGATGCGTCCGCGCAAGTGGGTTGCGGGGCGCGCGGGGGAGATCGTCCCCGATTGCGCGACGAAGGCGTCCGGCACGGTGGAGATCGTCGCGGGCGAATGGAACCATGTCGCCGTCACGTTCACGCCGCGTGAGAAGGCGCGCGTGTTCGTGAACGGGCGCATGGCCATTGAAATGCCGATACCCGACTACGCGGGATTCGATCTGTCCGGGAAGAAGCCTAACCAGGAGGGGCCATGGGAGTTCTACGTCGGATCCTCGATGGTCGCGGCGCGGTTCGAGGCGCAGGGTGTGCGCGCGCTCAACAGGCGGGTGTTCTTCACGGGCACGGTGGACGGCGTTCACGTATCGTCCGGCATTCGCTACGCGGGCGCGTTCACGCCTTCGCGCGTATTTACCATGGACGCCTCCACGCGCGCGCTCTTCACGTTCGACAGGACGTTCGACGGCGCGTCGTCCGGCGGCATCGGCTTCATCCCCGGCACGTTCCGCTGCCCGAAGGACGTGCGGACGCACGAGATCCCCGCCGCGTCCGGCGGCGTGTTCGCGTATTACCCGGAAGTGCTGTCCGCCGACCGCGATCCCGCCAAGGTGCTGGACAGGGACAACTTCCAGGACCTTCCGACGGACGCTGACTTCGCCGCCGCGAGGCGTGCCGTCGTCCAGAGCCACGACGTGCGGCCCGGCGGCGAGATCAGGATCGACGCGCCGGACGGGCTGCTGACGGACTGGGTAGAGATCGCCAACTTCGGCACGGAGCTGCTGGCGAAGCCGATCGTCCTGAACGCGGGCGAGGTGGACGTACGCAGCTGGGGCGATTTCGCCGACACGCTCGGCGTGGGGTCAGGCTCCTCGCTCTCCGACCGCGAGAAGGCTGACCGCATCTTCGCCTGGCTTATCGAGAAGAACGACTACTTCATCGACCACGCGGCGCACTTTGTGCACGGCGGCGATGCGCCGTACAATCCCGAATTCCACGTCATTCGCCAGCTGATTTCCTACGGACGCTTCGAGTGCGGCCCGCTCAACCAGCTCATGCACAACGCCTGCTGCGTCGGCGCCGGAATCCCATCAAGCGGCGTCTACGGATACGGACACGGCTACATGCAGGTGTTCTATGGAGGCGAAAGCCACATTTACGACCTCTCAGCGCGCACGTTCTTCCCATCGATGGACAACGAAGGCGCCGCGTCCTTGGAAAGTGCCAACGACTGGCCGACGCCGTTCTTCCGGGCGGGAGGGACGCCAGCGTATTATCTGCGCCTCGCTTCTCGCAGTTTCGGTGGTTTTAGGTATCCGTTGCAGCCGCCCCGTGCCGGACTCGTCCTCCGGACAGGCGAGCGTCTGCGGATGTTCCGCGCCAACGCCGGGCTTGTGAACGACCTCATGACGATGGGCGAGGTCAACGACGTGGCGCTCTGGCGCAACGCGCCGAAGGAGGTCTACAACGCACAGTGCGGCACGAAGGCCAAGAAGCCCGTCTGGCGTATCGACAGGTTCCTGCCGGACTACGGCAACTCCGTCCTGGCGCTGGACTGGAAGGCGGACGATTCTCCGTCTCCTTTCGACGCCGTCAGCCCGGATTCGTTCGACTACCGTATTTCGTCCCCTCATCCGACGGTCGCGGCGGACTACGGAGCCTGGAGAAAGGACGGCCGTCCCGTGCCACTTTCCATTTCCACCAACGGCGGAAAGACGTTCAGACGGCTTCCGCTTGGCGCCGACGGGCGTGCGCACCTGACCTACCTCGTGCGCGGACGCGAGGGCTACCGCATCCGCGCGGAGGCGCCGCTTGCCGACGTGGCGCGTTTCCGCGCGCGTACTGTGTTCCAGAACAACCCGCGCGTCCTGACCGGCGAACTGAAGCCGGGCGCGAACGTGCTTTCGTTCAAGGCCGACGGAGGCGATGCTGCGCGAGTCTCGTTCGGATACCGCGTTTCGGCGGGGCGCGTGGACACGCCCGACGCCGTGTCGTTCGGCGCGATTCCCGGCATGGAGACGCATCTCGTCGTGCGCGACGGCGCGCCGGCGGGCTTCACGCGTGAGACGCGCCGTTCTCCGGAGGGCGGCGAGAAGAACGTCACCGTCCTCACCGCGCCGGGCGCGCGGCTGATCGTCCGTCCGCAGAGCCTTGCGGCAGTCGGCGACACGGTCCGTTTCCCGTGCGACCTGCCAGCCGGGCGCTATGCGGTGATGGTGCTTGAGCGCTATGCTTCGCACGAGCCTTTGCCGTACGCGCCGCACGTCGTCATCGATGTCCCTGGCGCACCGGTGGAATGCAGCCGGCCGATCAACGACGCCGTGATGCTGCACAAGCAGGAGTACGGACGCGAAGGGGGGCGCGGGCTTTGGAAGTGGGATTTCCCGATCAAGGGCGGCTATCCGTTCCATCAGATGGCGGAGGTGGAATTGCCTGCGACGAAGGAACTTTCCTTCCGTCTGACGGAGGCGCTGCACAAGGGGCCGCTTGAGATCAAGGCCGTTCTTGTCCTGCCATGGCCGGAACGCGAGCTGCGTTGCGAGATTCTGAAGCGCCTGTGCGGGCTCAGGACTACGCTGATGCCTGAAGACGTTGGGTTGCAGCTCTCCGTCCTCAAGTAGCGTCAGCGCGCACGGCCGTCCAAGGAGGCTTTTCGCGTCGAGTGGCCGACGACGAGTTCCGCGTCGAGCAGGATTTCGCGGGGCGGGAGCGAGGGCGTGGCGATTCGTTCCAGTAGCATCTTGAGCGCGGTTCTGGCGATCGAATCGCACGGTTGCCGGATGGTGGTGAGCGTGGGGGTGACGATAGATGCGTAGCGCAGCCCGTCCACGCCGGTCACGGAGATGTCCTCTGGCACGCGCACTCCTAAAGTGCGCAGCGTGACAAGGAGATCGGCTGCGGTAGCGTCGTTGCAACACATGATGGCGTCGGGGCGGCAGCGGCGGAGCAACGCCTTGACGGCGGTGGCGTCGCGGGGGTCGATCTCGTGGAGGGTGTTCCTCGCGGCGGGGATGCCGTGGTCGAGCATCGCCAAGTTCACGCCCTGCGCGCGCTTGCGGCAGGTCGGCGCGGAGTTAGGGCGGCAGAGGACGTGGATGCGCCGTGCGCCAGCGCCAATCAGGTGCTCGGCGAGCCTGTACCCCCCGCGCACGTTGTCGATCCCCACGAGGTCGAACGAACTGCGTAACGGCGGCACGACCACGTCGCGATCGATCAGAACGATCGGGATGCGCGCCTTTCGAAGGATGGAAAGAACCTCGGTCGTGGTCACGGCTGTGTTCTCGGTCAGTTCGATCGGCTCGAACACCACGCCGGCCACGCGGCGTTCGGCGCAGTCGTGGGCGGCGCGTAGGGCTTGCACCGTCCTGATGGCGGGGTCTGCCGAGGACGCCTCGCCGCAGAGCGTGGTGTAGCCTGCGTCGCGCGCGGCGCGGATGAACGTTCCGCATATTTGCTGGAATATCTCTGTCATCGCCATGCCGGGCACGATCATGCCAAGTGTGCCGACCGGCCTGCTGGCGGCAGCGGAAAGGTATGTGCCGGAGCCGTTGCGCGTCTCAAGCACGCCTGTCCGCTTCAGTTCCTCGAGAGCGTTCCTGACCGTGTTGCGCGACACACCGAAACGGCGTATCAGCTGCTCCTCGCTCGGAAACTTGCCGACATGGTCAAACTTCCCGTTGAATATCTCCTGACGGATGACATTCAACAGATCGCGGTATTTGGGAATTGGCTTCATTCGCCAACAGTATAGCATACCGCTGCCTTGTCGGGCGTGTCCGCCGCCAATAAAAAGCGAAAGCCGTACCAATGGCTTTTTACGGAGCCATCAAGTTTTCGCTTGCGGTGCTGCCATGGCGTGTACTAGAATAGCAACGTCTTAACAACTCGAAAGGCATGTGATGAGAAAGAAAGCGTTCTTTACAGGATTGTTGGTCTCCGTCGTGCTTGTGGCGACGGCTGAAAACACCCCCTCGGCAACTCTAACGGACGGTCTGGCGGCATGTTGGCACTTCAATTCGTCGAATACGTTGCTGCGCGACTTAGGGCCGCACCGTACGGCGTTCGTTAACATGGGCGGCGTGACGTTCGATGCGAACGAGAGCCCGTATGGGAACGGTTCCGCCTATTTCAACGGTTCTGCCTATCTGCAGCTACTCAACGGCGGCTATCCGCCGGATGGCCCGGTCGGATCCGAGCCTTTCACCTTCGCGTGCTGGTTCAAGGCTGATCCCGTCATCTCAGGTGCTCGGCAACTTTTTGCGTTCGGGCAAAACTCGAATGGGAATATCGTTGGCTTCCGGCTTGAATCCGACAGACGAAAATTATTGTCATACCTGTGGGGCCCTGGCGTAGACAGCTACGTATATCCTACGGACGGAACCGATTCGTTTGCCGGTGGTTGGCATAGCGTGGTGCACGTATGGGACGGTACAACATTCAAGATATACATCGACGGCGTCAGCGCCGAACTGATACCGAGTAACAATACCATGACGCGAACGGCCGCAACGGCTCCGGACATCATCCCCTATACGTTCCGTCTTGGATGGAGCCTCAACTCTAACAAATGGGGAGGCTGGATCGACGAGGCGGCGCTTTGGAACCGTGCGCTGACCGCGGATGAAATCGCCGCCTACATCTCCGGCGGCGTGCCCGTCGACGAAACCACATTCCCTGGAAACGACTATGTCATCACAAGCGCAATGGACGCCATGCCATCTCTGTCCGGCTCCGACAAGCTTACGGTCAACATCCCGGTCGGAACGGTCTTCAATCTCTCTGGCGACAACTCCGGCTGGCATGGCGTGCTGGATGTCGTTCAGGGTGTCGTGGTCATACCGAACGCGGCGACGCTCGGCAGCTCGGTCATATACTGTACGAACGAGACGTTTGCCGCGAACGATGCCAACAACGCACGGCTTGAGTTTGCCGGATCGATGACTGTGGCGAACGAGATTCATCTTGGCACGGAGACCACGGTTTCTTACGGGCCTCGTCTTCTCGTTACTTCCGGCGACGTCGTGCTTGCCGGGCCCATCTACACCACCAAGAGCATTCTGGGCGTATCGAACGGGACGCTGACGTTTGCGGGTCCAGTCACATGCTCCAGCGGGACATCCTATAAAGACGGAGCGTACCTCGTGTTTAAAGATGCCTTGCCCTATTATGACTCCCGCATCAGGGTGACGGGGAGGCTCTTAAATTTTGATACGCTCTTCGTACACGGCACCGGTACCGGCGTGAGGTTCCTGACGCCGGGCCAAGGAGTGAAGTGGCCAGTTGCAACGCATGGCGGAACGATCGTATGCGACGTGAACAATGTCTTTCCGTCTGTAAACATAATTTCCCGCAGCATGTACAACATCGACATGTCCTATCTGGACTTGAACGGCACGTCGCAGCGCTTCAACAACAACGACCAGCAGGTGTGGGACTCTGGCCTGCGCGTACGCAATTCGAACGCGAATGCCAAGGGCACGTTGATCGTCACGCAAACGAGGGAAAACGCCGCATCTAACCTGACGGCGGTCGGTCCGCTCGATTTCGTAAAGGAGGGAAGCGAGATGCTGGTCATTACAAACCATTTTCACATTTCAGGCACGCTTGACGTTGTGTCCGGCACGCTGAAGTTCACAGGCCCTCAGACGACCATCGCCAGCCAGGTGGTCGTGCGTGCGGGAGCGACGCTAGACCTGGGCGGCAACGCATATAGGTGCCGGGAGCTGTCGCTTCAGGGCGGAGTTGTGCGCAACGGTACGCTCATGGGAATTACCAATGTCCTTGCGTCAGGTAGCGTAGGTGCTACGATTGCGGGCGGCGTGACCGTAAAGGAAGGCCCGGAAGCGGCTTCGCTGGAGGGAGGGTTGGCGACAGGACATTCGACTCTCACGAACGGCCTTGTCTGCTGCTACCATTTCGACTCGGCCGATTCTCTGTTGCAGGATTCGGGGCCGTACGGCTACACGCTTGCGAACTGCTGGACAAACGGCAGTTACAGGGTCAATGCCTCGCTAGGGGCAGTGACGTTTGACGCAAGCAATGGCCGCTACGGCAGTGGTTCCGCGTTTTTCGCAGAACACGTGTTCCTTACCTATCCTGGCGGCTATCCCGCCAAGGCACCGCGCGGGCGAGCTCCGTTGACAATTGCGTTCTGGTTTCGGCTTGTTGACGGTAGCAAAGGGCGGGGCAACCGAGGTCTGTGCTACTTCGGCAATGCTTCCAATGGTCACGGACTTGGCATGGTGATGTGGAACAACGCAACGGGGATCCTGAACTACATGTGGGGGCCTCTCAACGACATGTATGTCTCGCCGACCGGCGGTGAAAGCGACTTTTGCGGCGTCTGGCACAGCATGGTGCAGGTCTGGGACGGCAGCCAGTTCCATGTCTACATCGACGGTGCGGAGAGCGCGCAGACGCCTCGCGAGGCAAGCTGCACCCGGACGAAGGGAACGCCCATCGACATCATCCCGACCGTTTTCTTCATCGGTACAGGATACAACAACCCTTATCTGGCCGGTTGGATGGACGAGGTGGCCATGTGGGACCGAGCTTTGACGATGACGGAAATAGAGGAATACATTGAAAATGGCGTATATCCCGACGAGTCGCGGGACCGGACGCCAGCCGTTCTCAAGGTTGATGCCGGAACCGTGCGGCTGGCCAGCGCATCTGGTGATGATACGCTGGTGACGTTGGACGTCGGCGCGAACGGCATGCTTCAGCCGATTGGCAGCGAACTCAGGTTTGGGGGAACTCTCTGCGCCGGTGGTACGATGGCAGGCGACTTGACGCTGAAAGACGGCGCGATCATAAGCGCCGAGACGAATCGCACGATGAATGTTTCTGGTGTCGTCACAGCCATCGGCACCGGCTCCCTTGTGCCGGAAAGTGCAGTTGCCAGCATCCCCGCCGTCTGGACCCCGTTCACGGCCACAGGCGGCTACTCGGGAAGTTTCGCGGGGTGGACGGTCGGCGGTGTCCCTGGCACGGAATCGCGTTTTAGGATCGACGGAACGCGCCTTAACGCGATTGTCTATCTTCCGGGGACGATCATGATTGTCAGATAAAAGGAGCAAGTGCAATGGACATGCAGACGACAAGGACCCTTCGCTTGGCTATGGCCGCAGTCGGTCTGGCCGTTACGGCAAGCGCCGCCGACAAGGTGACAGTGAGGTCGCTGCTGGCCGAAATGACCGATCCCGACGCAAATACCTATCTGCCCGCGCCGCGATACACGACCCGTCTTTGGTCGAGCCATGACCGCCGGACGACGACGCCTGGCGCTGACGGATGGTTTGCGAACGACGACCACAGCAAGTTCATCCGCAGCGAGACCGTCGATGGCCGCACGGAGGACGTGATGCTGGACGTGAATGGCCCCGGCGCGATCACGCGCTTCTGGATCACGGTCTCGGACAAGGCGGGCGAGGGAAAGATACGCGTCTACATCGACGGCCGGCTCGCCGTCGAGGACAACTGCCTCAAGCTTGTGAGCGGCGGTGCGCTTTGCGCCGCGCCGCTTTCCGATTCGGTCCCGCACGAGTCGCCGTATGCAAAGCGCGGGCACGACCTCTACTTGCCGATTCCCTACGCAAAGTCGTGCAGGGTCGCCTATGTGCGAGAACCCGGAACGAAGGGCGCGTTCTACTACAACGTGGAGACGCGCGCATACCAGGCCGGCACGGAGGTCGAATCGTTCTCGCTGGACGTGCTGCGCCGGGAGAGGGCGGCCATTGACGCCGCCAACAGGAAACTTGCGCGCGGACTGAACGGCGCGGACAAGCCCACAGACGAAACGCTGTCCTTCGACGGCGAGATTCCCGCCGGCGCTTCCGTATCGCGCACCGTCGCGCGGGCGGGCGGCGGTGCGATCCGCCGAGTCTCGATGTCCGTGGACTGCGGAAAGAAGCCGCAGGCGCTCCGTTCTACGGTCATTGAGATGTCCTTCGACGGCGAACGCACGGTGTGGGTGCCGGCGGGCGAGTTCTTCGGCTGCGGGTATACGTACGAGCCGTATTCCGGCTGGTTCACCTCGTGCTCCGGGGTCGGGCGCATGGAGAGCAGATGGACGATGCCGTTCGAGAGGGAATGCACAGTCACCGTGCGCAACCTGGGGGACGCTCCCGTCGTCCTTTCCACGACGGCCATCGAGGTGGGCCCCTATCGTTGGGATCCGGCGCGTAGCATGCACTTCGGCGCATGCTGGCACGAATACGCCGACGCGCCGTCGCGCAAGGGTCCCGAGAAGCTTCAGTACGACTACGACTATGCGGAGCTGGAGGGCGAAGGCCTGTTCGTGGGCACCACGATCGCCATCTGGCAACCCACCTCGAAATGGTGGGGCGAGGGTGACGAGAAGGTGTTCGTGGACGGAGAGGTTTCGCCAGCCTACATCGGCACGGGTTCGGAAGACTGCTATGGTTACGCATGGGGCAGTTACAACATGTTCGACCATCCTTTCATCGCGCAACCCGTCGGCATCGGGAAGGGCCGTCCGCTGAACCAGGACTTTCCTCGCCGGAACGCGGTGAACATACGCAACCGCGCGCTCGATGCGATCCCGTTTACGAAGTCGATTAAGTTCCACATGGAGATGTGGCATTGGGCAGAGGACGTCAAGCTCGACTTCGCCCCGCTTGCCTGCTGGTACATGCGCCCCGGCGGCCGGGCTAACCACGGCGCCGATCCGGCGGCAGTCCGGCGGCCCGTGCGCGTGGACGATCCGCTGCTTCCGGCCGAGCTTCCGACGACGGCTACGCTGTTCGCGGACTTCGAGGACGGCACATACGGCGCATGGAAGGCGGCGGGCGAGGCGTTCGGTCCTGGTCCGGCGCGCGGCGTGCTGCCGTTCCAGAATCCGGTTAGCGGCTACAGCGGGCGCTACCTCATCAACACATATTACAACAAGGATGACACAAAAGGGACTCTCGTC
>JAEEGH010013976.1_pt1 | contig 17709 bp, 10 predicted proteins | sample 9134181 | NCBI WGS metagenome assembly JAEEGH01 (sample SAMN16246544, study PRJNA631951) | gut metagenome | biome: gut microbiome; feature: rumen; material: DP-attached | host: Bos | place: Iran: Karaj | collected 2018-10
CAAGTAGCCGTCAAAGGTCGCTTCCGTCACATAGGTGGAGATCTCGACCTCCGGGTTTTCGTTGCCCTGCCGGATGATACGCCCTTCTCGCTGTTGCAGGTCGGACGGTCGCCACGGACAATCAGCGTGGTGGAGTGCAATCAGCTTCTGCTGGACGTTGGTGCCTGCACCCATCTTTTGGGTAGAGCCGATCAGCACACGAATCTGGCCGTTACGCACTTTCCCAAACAGCTCCTTTTTCTGCTCTTCGGTCCCGGCAGAGTGGATAAAAGCAATCTCTTCCTCCGGGATGCCCTTTTCCATGAGTTTCTTTTTCAGGTCGTCGTAAACATTGAACTTCCCGTCGTTGTGGGGCGTGGAGAGGTCGCAGAACACCATCTGTGTGGAGCGTTGGTCTGAGGTGCGCTGCCAGATTTCAAACACGTTGTTGGCGCAGGCGGAAACCTTGCTGGATTCGTGATCGGGCAGCATTTCGTTCATGAGCCGCTGATCCAGCGCGAGCTTTCTGCCGTCGTTCGTGATGAGCAGCATATTGTCCTCATCCGAAGAAACCATCTTATTCCTGACCTTCTCAGCGCGCTCGGACAGGCCTGCGACCATATCCTTCTGCGTCTGCGAGGGCTTGAGCACCACGTTGTGGTAGTTCGCCTTCGGCACGGGGAGTTTCAACATATCTGCCGTCTGAATATCGGCAACGGTTTTGAACATGGACATGAGCTCCGGCAGGTTGTAGAAACGAGCAAACCGAGTCTTACTCCGGTAGCCGCTGCCCTCTGGGGCCAGTTCGATAGCCGTGACCGTTTCACCGAAGGTCGAGGCCCAAGCGTCAAAGTGAAGGAGACCCTGCTGATCCAGCGCGGCGTATTGGAGATACTTCTGCATGGTGTACATCTCGACCATCGAATTGGAGATAGGTGTGCCAGTTGCGAACACCACGCCTCTGCCGCCGGTCAGCTCGTCCAGATACCGGCACTTCATATAGAGGTCGCTCGACTTTTGAGCCTCGGTCTGGCTGATGCCGCCGACGTTCCGCATCTTGGAAAACGCCGCGAGGTTCTTAAAATAGTGCGCCTCGTCCACAAAGACGCGATCAACGCCCAACTCCTCGAAGGTCACAACATCGTCTTTCCGGCTTTGATCATTGAGCTTTTTCAGCTTCGCTTCCGCAGCCTTTTTTGCCTTTTCCAACTGCTTGACGGTGAAGTTATCGCCTCTATTCCGTTTCGCCTCGGCGATGCCCTGCACGATTTCATCAATCTGCTGCTGGAGCATATAGGTCTGCCACTCGACGGACATAGGGATCTTCTCAAACTGGCTGTGGCCGATAATGACCGCATCATAATCGCCGGTGGCAATTCTGGCGCAGAAGCGTTTCCGGTTCTTCGTCTCAAAGGACTTGCGGGTGGCCACCAGGATATTGGCTGCGGGATAAAGCTGGAGATACTCCGCTGCCCACTGTTCCGTCAGGTGGTTAGGGACAACGATCATGCTCTTATGGCAGAGGCCGAGTCGCTTGCTTTCCTGCGCCGCAGCCACCATCTCGAAGGTTTTGCCTGCACCGACGACGTGTGCCAGAAGTGTATTGCCGCCGTAAAGGATATGGGCAATGGCGTTCACTTGGTGAGGCCGAAGCTGGATTTCCGGGTTGATGCCAACAAAGCTCAAATGGGAACCGTCGTACTCGCGGGGACGGTTGGAGTTGAACTTCTCGTTGTAGAGCTTGCACAGCTTCTGACGCCGGTTCGGGTCCTGCCAAATCCAATCGGCAAAAGCCTCTTTTATCAGAGCCTGCTTACCCTGTGCGATTGCGGTCTCTGTTCGATTCAGTACGGCGACTTTCTTGCCGCTGTCATCCTCGAAATAGTCAAAAATCTTGACGTCCCGCAGGTTCAGCGTCTGCTCAATGATCTTGTAGGCGTTGATTCTGCTGGTGCCGTAGGTGCTGTTGGCCTTCACGTTGCCGCGGTCAAAGGTTTTCCCCTCAATGTTCCATTCGCCAGTGAACTGCGAATATCGCACCTTGATGTTCCACTGACAGTAGCGAGGCGTGGAGAGCAGATAAAACATAAACTGCTCCACGATCTCCGGGGGCAGCCAGGTCGCGCCGAGGCGGACGGAGATTTCCGAAGCAGTCAGGTCAACCGGCTGAACACGCTCCAGCGCCTCCACGTTGGGGCGATAATCGGCAGGACTCAGCTCTGCGCTGCGTTTTGCAACAGCGAGCTTTTCCCTAACATTCCCGGACAAATACTCGTCAGCCGGAAGGTACTTCTCTCCGCCCCTGCCGCCAAATCCATACAGCGGGTTCAGGAAGATAACGCCCTCCAAATCATCCACGATCTCAGCCTCGGTTTTCCCGGTGAGCTGCATCATGTAGTCCATATCCACCTTTGCCTTTTCAGCCAGTGACAGTGCCAGCGCCTCCGATGCGGTATCTACTGCGGTAATGACAACACGCTGTTTGATCGTGCGCCTTGTAAACATATCCGCCTTGCGGACAAACTTTCCCTCGTCATCCAACACCTCCAGGGAGGAAAGCAGGCTGGCGGAGTTGTCGTCAGCAAAGACGGACTTGTTGGCACGGGCGTTGAGAATGCCGTAGGAGGAAACAAAGCTGTCATACAAGCGGTTCAGATTCTCCCGTTCCCGCACGATCATCTCTTCCGGGTAATCCTCAGTCTGATACTCAATGAGCCTCCGCACAGAATCCCGGATACCGATCATACCCTTGATGCGGTTTTCCCCGGTGAGAGAAACGTCCACCAACTTCATAATACTGTTCTGCCGGTAGTAGAGTTTTCCATCCACCACAGTGTAGCTGAAATTGCGGACGTCCGGGTCGGCGGGAATGGTGAGGTCTTCTTCCTCGTCTGTCACTTCCTCCAGATCAATCGCCGCATAGTCGGCGTGGATGTTCTGCACGGCAGCGGAAAGCAAGTCTCCAAGAGCTTGGCCTTCATAGGGAACACAGGCGGAGTCCGGGCCAAAGGGGCCGCTAATCATCTGCATTTCGCCGAGAACCATATCCGGGTGATCGACAAAGTAGCGGTTCATGCGGACGCCGTTGGCATCGGTATCCAAGTGAACCCAATCCGGCTCCTGATCGATAAGACGATCCCGCTTTTGCAGGAAGATGATGTCAGACGTGACGTCTGTGCCGGCAGCCTTTTTGAAGGTATCGTTGGGCAGACGGATTGCTCCCAACAGGTCGGCTCGCTGAGAAATGTACTTGCGGACGGCAGGGTTTTCCTTATCCAGCGTACCCTTGGAGGTAATGAAAGCGATCACGCCTCCGGGTCTGACCTTATCCAGTGCTTTGGCAAAAAAGTAGTCGTGGATCAGGAAGTTGTTCTTGTCATAGCGTTTGTCCAGGAGCTTGAACTGCCCGAAGGGGACGTTGCCGATGGCGGCGTCAAAGAAGCTGTCGGGGAGGTCGGTGGACTCAAAACCCTGCACTGCAATAGACGCCTTTTGGTAGAGCTGCTGGGCAATGCGGCCGGAGATGGAATCCAACTCCACGCCATAGAGCTTGCTGTCCCGCATGGAGGCGGGCAGCATTCCCATGAAGTTGCCGATGCCGCAAGAGGGCTCCAGAATATTGCCCCGTTGGAAACCCATCTGCTCCAACGCCTGATAGATCCCGCGAATCACCGCAGGCGGTGTATAGAACGCAGTAAGCGTTGACTCTCTGGCGGCGGCGTATTCGTCCTCGGTGAGAAGCCCCTTGAGTTCCAGATAGTGGCTGCTGGTTTCCTCAAAGCAGGAGGCAAGTCCGCCCCAGCCGACGTACTGAGACAAAACCGTCTGCTCCTCCGGTGTGGCAAGCCTGTTCTCCGCCTCAAGCCGCTTCAAAAGGCGAATCGCGGCCACGTTGTTTTCGTACCGCTCGGTCGGAGTGCCGACGCCAAGATCGTCCGTCCCAATCTGGAAGTCATGACGGTTTGCGTCTTTGATTTCAGGGTGAAGAACAGCAGGGCGAAGGTTCCGGCGCTTTTCCAAAGTTGGAGGCGCAAGGACTGTTTCTTCAGCGGGTTTTTCTTCTGTTGCCGGCTGTGGAAGATTGATGGGGTTGGGATTTCCTTCTTCAAAGGCAAACACTTCCTGGCCAGTCTGCTCCGAAAGCTCTACGGCAAGGAGCGCTTGCTGAATCATCTCATCCGTTCGATCCTGCTGAGATTCCGCATTTTCATCAGGATCGTGGGCTTCCTCCATGTCCTGGCGCAGATGGGTTTCCTCTGCCTCTGCAATCTCCTCGTCCGTGAATTCTGTCAGTGCATCGAAATCCAGATACTCCAGTTCCTTGGAAATCAGCTCTTCCAGGCTGTTGTAGCTTCTCCGTTCCACCAGCACATCCGCCGCATAACGGTCAAGATGGAATTCCAGAAGGTCAACGGAAATCTGAACGGGTACGTCTGCATCAGTAACAGTCGTAAAGGCAAGGTCAACCGTATGCAGGTCGGAGTAGTCCGCATCCTGCCCAAACTCCCGTTGGCAGTATTCGTTGATCGCGGCCTTTGCTTTTTCGAGCCAGCCATCGTCCGGCGCTTCTTCTGTCGGTGCAGTTTCTTCCTCCATTTCGTTTTGAGCCGGTTCCATCTCTACCAGCACGTAGTGGCTGTCATTCAGCGGATTCTCTGCCACCATGCGATCAAACTCCGCGCGGGTCAACTCCTTGTTGATCAGCGGGAAGGTCGGGTCGTAAAGGCGAACCTCGTCCTTGCCCAGATAGAGAAGCTCATACTGCTGGGCTCCGAGATATACCGTATCGCCAAGGGCAAAGCGGTATTCCCGAGGAGGCGGGGGCGGCGGGTTCAGTTCGTCGTAGGTAGGCTCCAGTTGCCGGAACAGGGCTCCGTTCAGTTCCTCCAGTGCGTTTTCACAGCGCTCTGTCAGGTGCGTATTCTCGGAGATAATGCGATTCAAGGCGTCGCGCAGCAGGGGCAAGACGAAGTTGTTTTCTTGCAGGGTGTGGGTAGTCTTATCACCGGAATAAAGACGACTTGCACAGTCAGAGAGGACGTAGAGGTTCAGAAGGACTTCCTTGTTTCCGAGCTGGGTCTCAAAGTCGTTGAAGTCATGGATCACGCTCATGATCCTTTCCCCGACCGCTGCACGCTCCTGCCTGAGCGCCAACTCCAGCCGCCATGTCGGGAACCTGTCCTTTTCAGCGGCGTTCAAATAGCGGCCTTCCTGGATCAGCTCTTTGATGCGCTTCTCTACCTTTGGCCAACTCAAAAGGAGATCTGCGTCCGGGTGAATGATGTTGCCCAACCGGAGACGAATGCCCTTGCTGTCATGGTCCTCGGAGATCTCCCGTCCAATGACGGCGGGGTAGGCACCACCTGTGCCATACTCGTTCTTCAGGAATGATACGTTCTCCGCGGCGCTCTCCTGCTTGAGGTACTGTGCGTAGATGCGGAATTTACCCTCGCTGACATGGCTGCCGCCCATCAGAACGGAGTCGATATCCTCCTGAGAAATGACAAAAGCGGAGGCTTGTTCAACCTCCGCTTCTGCGATTCTGTTCTGTTGTTCTTCTTCGGATGGCAATTCGTCATCCGAAGGAGGCGTTTCTTCGTCTACGCGAAGATCAGCTCCCGCGTCACGATCTCCTCCGCCTGAGCCTTGATCGCGTTCATCCTGCCCACCCAGGCCATCTGATCCGTCGCCTTCAGCTGCTCCGTCACGCCCTGCGTCTTCGCCATCTGACTGGTCAGGCGCTCCATCATCTCGTTGGCCTGCCGGTCGATCTCCTCCAGATGCCCGTTCAGGGTTCCCTTCAGGAGCATCCCGTCGAAGATCCCCCGATGATGGTTCCGCAGGTACTGATGGCGCATCGTTCCGTACTTGCCGATTCTCGGAGCCTCCGGAGCCTCCAGATCGGGAATCAGGTAATCGCCCTTCTGCGTGTAAGTCAGCTTGTTCATGTTTTTCGCTCCTTTCCGTTTTCAGTCGGTTGTTTGTTTCTTCGGCTTTATCATAGCCGAAAAAAGGGCTTTTTGCAAATGTGCGATTCTCGGTTCTCTCCGCCTTTTCCAGTGCGCGAACCGTAACGCCGATCTCCCGCAGGGTCATTTCAGAAATGTCGCTAACAGCGTTGCCGAGGATGGTGGCCACGTCCGGCGTATCAAAGTCCCGGATGTGACTGAAATCCAAAGCGTCCTCATAAATGGAGGGATCGTAGCCGCACCGTGTCAGCAGCATATAAATGATACTGCTTGTCATCGTGCGTTTGAGCTCTACCTCGACGTTGAACTCGTCCAGTTCCTCCAAAAGGCTGCCCTTGGTGTTCAGCTTCAAGTCCAGGAGATAGTCGGTGATGTTGTCCTCGACCAGCACGTCCACAACGGCTTTCAGAAACTCCGGGAAGGTCTGCATCTGCTCCCTCTGGACGCCGAATGTGTCCGCCAGTGCTTCCATCACAGCAAGCTCATGACGAAACTCCATTTGCCATACCGAAACTGTCCTTCCGGCGTAGCTGTTCGTGTCGCTGACATCGAACACATAGCGCAGACGGGGACGGGGCGAGGTGGTATCCAGCAGCGCAATGCCATGGATTCCTTTGTTGACCCAGCGTCCGAGCCGGTTCCAGACTTCAATACTCGCGCAGGCGGTGGCGTCCGACTTCTGCTCATGGATCAGAAGCTGTTCCACAAAGGAATACTTATAGTTGTTGGCGGCGGTACGGAGAAAAGCAAGGTACTTCGGCTGTGAGGAAAGCACCTCGGTTTTCAGCCATTCCGCCGCGTTTTTGGTGATCTCGTACTTGCTTGGCATATCATTCCTCCAAATCAGGTCGTTTCAATCGCTTTCCACATCGAATTCAGAAGAGCAGTCTGGCCGCAGTCGAGCTTTGCGCCGTTGAGCATAGCGCAGGCGGTGTGCTGAATCCTGGCGCCCATGCTCATGAGCCAGCGGGCAGTGTAGCGGATGTCGTTGTCATCGCTGGCATAGAAATAGCCCTTGAAGTCTCCGCAGATCGGAACACCAGCCAGCCGCAGATTGTGAATGAGATACTGAACCGTTTCCGATTCAATGCTGAAAATGTAGGCGAGCTCGCTGGACTTGATCGCGCTCTCCCTGCCGGTGTGGAACATCTTGAGAAATGCAATAAAATCCTTCTGAAAGTTCTTCTCTTTCACCATTTTTTACTCCTCCTGATCTTTCTTTTATCGTTCTTGTGTTTTTGTGCTTCTGACGGGTGTGGGGAAGGTCCATCCATAGACCTTCCCAATTTCGTCACCCAGGCGGCGGGTCACGCGGGTAATGTCTGCCCTCGTTGCCGTTCCTTCGTACAGTTTGTTTTTCAGCCGGTCCATCTGTTCTTCGGTTGTGCCTTCCTTCCAGGCGCGGTACAGATAGTGGTTCGTGCCATCGTGATGGTAGGCGTCACAGCGCAGATCACCCTGACGATCCACAAACCAGGTGTTGTAGTCGCAGTCACTGTACAGGCAGTCGCGGATGTTACCGCTGAGGATTTCCTTATAGCCGGAGCGCCTGCCATACCAAAGGCCGAGAATGGCGATTACAAGAATCGGCTGGCCCAACTGGATATTGAGATTGACACGCTCGTCATCCAGATCGTCGGCATTGCGCTCATACATCATGGTGTAGCGTTCATCCTCCGACAAATCAGGGTACTCGTCCTCCAAATCTGCGCGCCAGTCCTCATAGTCCAGATCATGATCCGACCAAATCAGGTGTTCGCCGGGGTTCATCTCGCATCACCCCTCTCAGTGCGACTCTCTTTCAGCAGGATTCCGTTTTCGTCATAACTCTTGGGGTCGGCGGCAGGCACGTCCCAGCCGAACATGGAGCCCGCGGACATGGCGGCCTCCTGCGCATTGGTCACGCCGCCCTCACGGTTGCACTCGTCCACAACGCGGCGGTTTTCCTCCTTGCCCTGGTTGGGAAGGTCGGCGGGATAATAGCCCTCCTCACCACGCTTGATGAGAATGATTTCCCCGGTGGAGGCCAGGGTGCTGTAGCACTGCTTCGGCAGAGAGTCCCGGATGGGGATGACCTTGGTTCCGTTTTCCTCCATGCGCTCCGCAAACTCACAGATGTGGTAGATGTTGCCGCGGGTGCCAAGACCCACCTCGATGTGGTAGTCGTCGATGTAGCGCACGGTGCGCTCGATGTAGTCGCCCTCTGGCCGGGTCATACGGATCATGCCGCCGTCCGGGATGCGGAACTTCTCCTTGTAGTGGGGCGTAATAAAGCGGATGCCCCTGGAAGCATCCGCGATGTGCCTATCCAGCCACTTTTTCTCGAAGCAGTAGACGTAGAAGTTGTAGTCGCCCTTGGTGGGGTTCAGCCGCATGACATAGGCGTAGTTCTCGGTGTTGACGCGGAAGGCATACTCCGTCGTGTAGTTGCCCTGCATGGCACTTGCGGGGTAGGCCGGGCAGCAGGCGGCCATGGATTTGCGGTTGGCCAGAATACCCTGGTATTCCGGGTTCTCCCGCAGGGCGTTAATCACCTGGTCAAACTCTTCCTTAAATTCTGCGGTTTTCTTGGAGGGATAGTGATCCTCCCATGAAGTGTAGAAGCCGTTGCCGCTGCTGTCGAAGTCGCCCCGGAGCCGCCCGATACAGCAGGTATGCATGTTCAGCTCATGACTCTGGGCGTAGGTGTAGATTCGCTCCTGCTCCGTGGCAGGGCGAAACTCCAAAATTGGGTTCATGGATTGTCCTCCTTCTCGTTGATTCGTTCGCAGGTGACAAGCACCCGTCTTGTGTTTGGATAGGTACAGGTAATAATTGAAAGCAGATCCTTTCCAGGCTGAATGCGGATCTGCTCCAGATCATTGGGGGAAATTGTATCCGTGGCAATGACGCAGTAGGTCAGCGTCTCCCAGGGGTTCGTCACATACACAAGGTCGCCGACTTCCACCTTTTCCAAGGCGACAAACGGATGCAGGATTGCATTCCAGGTACGATGGCCGGCGATGACGCTGTTGGTGCTCTCGCCGCCAATGGGCATAGAAGTCTGTCCAAGAATCGCGCCGCCCCGGTTCAGATTTGTACTGTCCGCGCCGAGGTAAAGGGGCGTCTCAATGTCAGCAGAAGGAATGGAAAGGCAGGCAAAAACCTCCTGCTCCCAGCCGTACTCTGCCAGATCAAGCGCCGGCACTCTCATGCCCTGGGCGGTCAGAGTCGAGTCCTGAGTCTCAGGCAGGAGTGTGTTGTAGCAGACGCAGGCTTCCCATAGCTCTGGAAAAGCCCTTGAGGTTTCCGTGGGTGGTGTGCTGTCAGGATTGAGAGAATCTTCCGGTGTGTCAACCGCTTGACCTGGCCCCTTCTGCTCTTCAGCCCGGTATCCCTCGAAGCGGCGTATTACACTCTTTTCTGCCTGCCGGAAGGCGGCGGTCTGAACGGTGGGATAGAGAAACACACTCAGGCCGCAGAGGAAGAAAAGACCCGAAAGGATCATCAGCAGCTTACGCTTCATGGCGGTTCCTCCGTTTCTTTCGCAGAAAAGCAATCAGCAGGCCCATAAGGATCACACCCATGGCCAAGCCTCCGCCGATCATAAGCCCCTGCTTGTAATTCGCTTTCCAGGTGGATTCCGCGGGCGTTGCTTTTTCAACGGTCTTTACTACAATCTCCGCTTGCTCGCAAGAGATGCGAGTACCTCGCACCAGCAAACGATGGCTATTGACTCCAAACGGTGTACAGGTAATCAGTGTACAGAGGTCTTCGTCGGGAACTGTCAGAAGAAGGTCGGTTTCATCCGGCAAAACGGTATTGATCTCCGCAACCTGATAGGCCAGGGTCTCTCCGAGAACATGGAGATAGAACACGTCCCCGAGGGTAAGCTGATCGAGATCGGAGAACAGCCGCATACCGGCGACCCCGGAGTGTCCGGTCAGAACGGAGTGAGAGCCCGCGCCGCCGATGGGAAGCGAGCTGCCAATCAGGTGGCCGATACCTTTCTGCAAGACTTCTTCCTCCGTTCCGTGGTAGATTGGAAGATTTAGCTCCAGTTTTGGAATTTCCACATAGCCCATCAGCCCGGAACCCGTCAGATCCAATAGTTCGTTGTAAGAAACAGACGCGGCCTCCACCGCGTCTTTGTCGTATCGAATGGGTTTCAGACCTTCGTTGTAAACCTGTGCTGCCGACCGCGCCTCGTCGTAGACGCCGGAATCCAGTTCCTTGACCGCGCTTTCGTATTCGCTCCGCACAACGGAGAGATATTGGTCATTCACATAGTTCGCAATCAGAGGATAGACTGTCATTCCCACCGCAAGGAGCACCATCAGCACGGTGAGAACTATCAAAATCGATCTTTTCAAATAATCACCTCGCGGAAGAAATGTCTTGCGCATGGGCGGCCCATGAGAGCCGCCCATGTAACGGATGGGTTACCGCTTGTTCTTAGAGGGCTTCTTGCTCTTCATGGCGAAAATCAGCGTTACGCCTGCGACGGCCAGCAGGAGCAGGCCGAAGGCACCGTACATCCAAACACCATCATCGCCGGTGACAGGAAGGTCGGGCGTCCGGGTGTTGATAACCGTCAGGGGCACGATAGCGTTGACAGAGCTGTTGTTTTCCAGCATATCCACGCGATTGCCGTTGACGGTGGCATAAGCGGTCAATGCGTTAGCGCCAACTGTCCTGCAATCAACTACGCCAAACGTAGTAGTGGCAATGACGATTTCAATGGAGTCACGCAGCAGGGTGTAGCCCTGGGCGGTGTGGGTCTCTGTTACGGTGTAGGTATCATCCTCCACACCCCAGATCGACAGCTTGCCGCTTTCACTGTTGGGGACAAAGCTGGTGGCCTCAGTCTCAGTAGCAACATGATCGGTCACATAGTATAGGCCATCCTCAGCCTGCTCGGCCTTGAGCCAGTAGCCGTCTGTATTGTTGTAGACGGTAAAGGTGACTTCGGTGTAATCGCCGGCATTGTCGCTGAAGCGCTTATTGACCTCAATGCCGTAAACGTACACCGTGCAGTCGTCGCAGAGCGTATCGTAGTAGGCCGTGTTAGTGCGACGCCATTCCAGAACCACTTCATTGGGGTTGCCGTTGTCGCCGTAGGTCACAGAATCGTCGGAGTTGACGGTAGCGGTGTAGGTGATGCGGATGTAGCATTCGGAGTAGCCGCTGTAAATGGAGTTGCTGCCGTAGACGGAGGCAGCGCTGTTAATCTCGTTCAAGCCAGCTTCGGTCATGGAGATGGTCATAACCTCGCTGTCTTCCTTGCCGTCAGCATAGGAGACGGTGAACTTGAGTTTCTCATCTGCCTCAGTCCACTCGGTAATCTTCTCGGTGCAGTCAGCATTGGTAAACCATTCCAACTTCACATCGCTCTTGTTGTAGGTGATACCCTTGGAGAGGGTATCGACGAAGGTGTAAGTCGTGAGATAGGAGGCTTTGGAGGTAATGACGGGCAGGCGGGAAATGATCTGATAGTCAATCACATCTCCGTCAGAAGCAGTGCCTACGGGGGCGTAGCCGTCGTAAATGTCCTGTGTACCATTGTTTTTTCCGGTGTCTTCCTTGGATTCCCGCAGGGTCTTTTCAAGGGTCGGGAAGCCGGTGGCGTTCTTGGGGTACAGAACCAGATCGTAGTTCCACTCGCTGCCATCAATGGTAGTCATAGGCAGGGACGCGAAGAAGGGAGCCGTCGTATTGACAACATCCTCGGGAACACGGGTTTCTACCACAAGATACAGGCCAAGCTCCAGGTTCCGCGCTTCGCTGTGGCCGTAGGCGTCGGTTTCGGGCATAGCCGTGCCGCCTTGGGTCTTGGCCACGTTTTCCAGAGCGTTTTTCACCTCGGTGGAGTTGGAATCCAGCTTGCCGCGCAGGGCATTGATCAGCGTATCGGATTCGTAGTAGTACCAGGTGGTGCCACCGATAACCGTAGTGGCAGGAGCGTAGGCGTCTGTTGCCGTCAGTCCGATGGCTGTAAGGAAGGCCATATCCTTCTTTGTGCCGCGCACGCCGTAGAGAACCTTGGTAACGCTTTCACCGTCCACGATGCCGGAGAAGGTCTCAATGCTCGCCACCCGCAGGTAGGTGAACTCTACACCTTGGATAGCGTAGGGATTAAGAGCCTGCTCTGCTGCATCGTTTCGGAGGCCGGTGGAGACGTAGGACTCAGCGCTCCACGCACCAGCGGCGGCAGCGGAGGTCATGTCGTACTTGTAGATACTCAGAGAACCCTTCTTCGTGTAGTCGATGGTCGCTTCGGGCGTGGACGCGGCAAAGGCGCTGACGGAGAGGGAGAAGAGGACGGCCAGAGCCATCATGACGGAGAGAATGCGCTTGATGTTGTTTTTCATAGTGTTTTTTCCTTTCTTCATTTGATGATTTGTTTGTTGAGAAAAAGAAAACAGAGAACGCTGCGGGAGCGTCTCTGCTGCGGTATGCAGAGCGAAAATGGCTCGTTCTCATGGCTTTCAAGTTCATTTGTCAAAGGGATTGTCCGGATCAGGTTCAACGAGAACCGGATAACCTCGCTGGGGCTTGGAATAAGAGTTCCTCCCATTTGAATAAGAGCTTCCCCCGCCGGGATAACCGTTTCGTCCGTTGGAGAAAGCATTTCCCTGATTGCGGTATTCGCTGCCTCCGTTGGGCGAAAACTTTTGCTGGAAAGCGTCCATGATCATGTTGTTCACCTCTGTGCGCGCGGCAGCAGAGATAGGATGGGCAACATCCTCATAGGTCACATTTCCGTTTTTGGTATAGCTCTTAAACGGCATCTTTACGAAAAGCCCATTCTGTCCTTCCATGACCAAGATATCATGGATCGCAAAGGCGCCGCCAAGCGTGATGGATACAATTCCCTTAACACGGGAGTCCGGCTTGTCGATGATGCGGTCGATCCTCACAGTAAAGAATGACCGTTGTCCCTGCTGGGCAGCGTCATTCGGAGGATTGTTGTATGCGGGCATGAATTTCACCTCCAGTCGGTGTACACGATGATCGTGCCATTGTTTCTTTTACTCTGCGTACCGGGGGAGAATGTCGGAGTCCTCGATGTCTACCGGAACGCATCTCGGCAGGCTAGGCTCCGTGGAACTGGCCTGCGTAGTCTGCACCGGGAGCGTGGTCTCCTGGACGGTTTCAGGCTGTTCAGAAGTGGGCTGCTCCTTTTTGGGCGTACAGCCAGAGAAGGCGGCGGTAATCAGCAGGGTCGCAGCGAGAAGAAATGCAAAAGTCTTTTTCATAGAGAAATTCCTCCTTTTCATCGTTTCAAGTGTTCTGTTCATTGGTTTTGTCTTTTTTCCGAAGAAGCATCAACAGTGCAGCCATGCAGAGCAAGGCAGTTGTTACACCGAAGACCGTTACGCCAAAGCCGTGTCCGCCCGTCATGGGAAGCTGGTACTCCGGCATGTTTACGGCGGTAAGGGTCACAACATAATCCTCACTTTCGGGAAGCGAGCCCTCGAAGGCAGGGGCGGAGAGCAGGCTATAACCGGGCAGCGTTGCCGTCTCTGTCAGCCGGTACAAGACCGGGCCTTCGTCCGTCTCCACGCAAAGCCCGTTAAAACACGCAAGACCATCGCCGCCAGTAATAAGCTTTCCGTCTGTCAGCCCGACAGAGGTACATCCACCTAAGGCGGCAGGTTCGTCTTCTCCTCGGCTGGTAACGGGATTCCAACTCCCGCCGTTGTCCGTGGAATACTCCAGCAGGAAAGTTACACCGGAAAGGGGCTGTCCCTTCTCGTTGACCTTTCGGACAGTGATTTCTCCTTCGGGGATGTAGACAGGTTCGTTCTTGATCGTAACGGTCAACGTACCGCCGCCATCAAGGCCGGTAAGGGCAATTCCGGATACCGTGCAGTCCCCGTTCTCATGGGAGACCAACTGCTCTCCTGAAAAGATCAGAGTACATGCTTCGGTTGTTCCGCCGCTTGTTGCAAAGGTAATGCTTTCCGGCCAGACGTTCCCGGCTCCGTGAAGAGACAACACCTCGCGGAACGCATAGGTTCCGTCGGTCAAGCCCTTAAACACATAGTTTTTCTCCGTGCCGGTTGCGTGATAGTTGCCGTCTGTCTCATAGACCCGTCCATCCGAATCAGACTTTCCGCGCCAGGTTCTGTCGGACGTGCTGCCGTTCTTAAACCGATAAAGATTGAAGCAGTAGCCCTCCACATCGCCGCCTTCCGAGACCTTGTTCATGGCCGCAGTTCCAAGGGGAATATTTCGGAAGGTTACGGTGTTCGTGCCGGCTTTCAACGTAACGGTTTGCGTTCGGTTTTCAGCAACATAGTTGTCTGGGACGGTCTCCGTCACAGTTACTGTCGAGCCAATTTCCAAATCCGGCACATTTAGCTTGCCCGAAGGGTCTGTTTGCCCGCTGAAGAGCACATTGCCGCTGCTGTCCGTCACGGTAAACGTGATTCCGCCAACCTTGCCATCTACGCAGGTCTTCTGAATGGATAGATTGGTCGTAGTGTTGGCCGTCAGCTTGAAGTAACACGGCACCGGGTCCGGGTTGGCCATCTGAGAAAGAATCTGCCCTTCGTGGTGATTGCTGTTGGATGTTCCCCAGATTACGGGAGATGCGTTCTCCGTGTCCAGAATTTTTCCCTTTGTACTCACAGTCAGATCGGCATTTTGGAGCGCAGCCGCTGTCGCAGTTACGGTGAGCGTGTTTCCGGACTTCGTAAATGTCAGTCCGTTTCCGTTCGTGAATAGGAAATCATTGTTGATGGCGTTGTTGGTGTCCGTCAAAACAACCTTGTACAAACCCGTTGTTGTATCGTAGGTCATTTCATGCGTTGGGGCCTGAGAAAGCTTTTTGGAGGTAAAGCTTGGTATCAACTCGTGGTTGACCATTGAGGAGAGAATGGAGTCATATCCGCTGATATAGGCAGCCCGTAGCGTTCCAGTGTTATCATTTGGATTGCACAGGTTCAGCACGAAGTTGTATAGGCTTTCGTTTGAGCAAGCATACGGCTTGGTTGCACTTCGATATCCGACAATAATCTCCCAAATGAGCACCTGGGTAGCGGCTTCATATCCATGGAGAGTCAATTTTGTCGAGCTATTCAGTGCATTTGGTGCTCCGTAGGCAAGAATGAGCGAAATAGCGTTTCGCTGGCTGTCGGAAAGAAACTGATCCCACACGTTCAGTTCTGCGCCGCCTGCAATTTGGGAATAGACGGCACTTGGCGTTGATTCTGCCTGCGGTTCAAGACAGTATGCCATCTGACCATTCAAATAATGGTATCTAAAGCCGGTAAGCTTAATGTTGTAGGTCGTCTGGCTGGTATCATTGGGATATCGAAAAGAAACGGTAAAAGCATTTCCGGCACCATAGAGGATCACCGGGATCTGCAATCCGTAACTGCTTGCCAGCACTTCGTCCCTTGGCTGGATTTGCTCCAGTTCCACAATCGTGCCGGTGGCTTCTCCTTCACCGGGATCAATTTCTCTTGGTGCCTCGTTTTTCTCTGCGGTTTTGCTTTCTTCCTCCGGTACGGGTTCTTCACAAGGTTCTGTCTCCTCTTCGGATTCGGGTATGGGCTCCTCTGCCGCAGCTGAGACCTCAGTAGTTTCTTCGGTTTCGGCTGCGACGGTTTCTGTCTCTGCCGCATAAGCTCGAAATGCGCCGCTGGTTGGTAATATCCCAAGCAGCAGCGCAAGGAGCAGAAGCAGCGACAGTGTTCGTTTGAGTCGTTTCTGCATTCTGTTTTTCCTCCTTCAAGATGTTTTGGGTACAAAAAAGGCACGGAACTCTCTCCGTGCCTTTCTTCGCATGATTCAGTTGTACGATAGGGTGTTATCCATAAAGAACCACAATGTAATACTTGTCGGTGTCAGGCTCGTAACTTGCGTGGATATAGCAACGGTATCCCTCAATGGTATCGCCATCAGCGGTCAACATATCCGCTGTGTATTGGATATTTCCAGCTACCCGCTGCTTTAGAAAATCCAGGCTATACCCACTGCCATAGTAACCGGGATAATAACCGGAGTTTGCCAGCGTCATGGATCGGTCTATCGTAAAGCCAAGGCTTTGTGCATAAGCGCAACCGTAGTCGATCACGGCTTGCAGGTCAAAGACTTCATGAATCTTCTCGGTGTAGTTGTCCCGGTAACTGTCACCGCAACGAGAGCATTTGTGTTCGGTATAGCCCTCAGAGCTGGTGGTTGGAGGAACAACGGTATCCCGGTAGTCGTGTCCGAGTGCTGGGGTCGTGTTGGTCGTCTCCGTCGTACCGCATCGGGAACAGGTTCGCAAGGTGTAGCCGCCGCTGGTACAGGTGGCTGCCACCGCTTGCTCCGTGAAGCTGTGGCCCAGGGCATCGATGTAGCTGTCCTTGTAGCTGTCTCCACAAGAGCATTTGTGTTCCGTATAGCCCTTTGCGGCGCAGGTAGGAGCAACGACCGTTGCCTTGTAGCTGTGGACGTGGACGGGCTCTGACGGTTTTGGCGGCTCGGTTGGCTTTGGCTCCGTTGGCGTTGTCGGTTTCGGCTCGGTCGGCTGGGGCTCCGTAGGCTTAGGCGCTTCGGTCTCTGCCGGAGCCAATGCGGTGGTTTCCGCCGGGAGAGAAGCTTCCACAGTAGTTTCCTCCAAGGCGATAGTCGTCTCGTCTTCCAGAATGGCATCCGTCACGGTCTCGATTGTTTCCGCTTCGTGGATTGTGCTTGCTTCAGTCTGTGTTGTTATTGTCGTTCGAGTCTCCCCGGTTTTTGCTGGTTCGCGTGATACTGTTGGCGCTCCATCGTTGACCGCGCAGGCTGCTAACAGAAGAAGCAGACTGCACAACGCGACAATCAATCCAAATCGTTTCATACTCTGAGCCTCCTTGTCTGGATTTCTGCTTCCAGCATAGCATTCTACTTGCTGAGAAGCAAGTCTGCGTTGCGGCTGGAGCTACTCCGCAATCTGATACGTCCAGTAGCTGCCAGATCGTTCCTTGCTGAGTTTTCCATCTGCCGTCCACTCCCGCAACAAGCGGCTTGCAGTGGCGGTGGAAATCTGTAACAGCCGCTGGAGATCCGCGTTTCGGATGCTGCCGCGCTTCCGCAGATACGCCTGAACAACGATCCAGCGTCCCTCAGGCGAGTGAAGCCGGGTATCAACCGCTGTGCCTTCGGATGAGGTTTGCAGCCCTGTGTTGGTCTCCTGCGCCTCCAGAAGCGCGGCTTTAATGGCAGAGAGCATGAAGAAAATGAAATCTGTTGAGTTGGCAGCCTGGTTAGCCGCATTGATGGCGGCGTAATACGCAGACTGTCGGTCATGGATGATAGACTCCACTGGGAGCCAGGCGAACAGGGGCTGCCAGCGAGACAGAAGAAGCGTATGCCAGAGACGACCCATCCGCCCGTTTCCGTCTGCAAAGGGGTGTATCAGCTCAAACTCATAGTGAAACACGCAGCTTTTGATCAACAAAGGAGATGGGCTTTCCCGAACCCAGCGAAGAAGCTGCTCTACAAGACCCGGCACATACTCTGGGAGCGTTCCGAAATGGAGAACCCGCCCCTCTGAGTCCACGACGCCAACGTTTCCGCTTCGGAACTGTCCGGCTTCTCCGCTCAGTCCCCGAAGCATAACGCCATGTGCTTTCAGCAGATCTTCCACGGAGAATGGATTCAGCGTTTCAAGCCTTTCGTAGATTTCATAGGCGTTTTTGACCTCTGCGATGTCCTTCGGCGGTGCCAGAACCCGTTTTCCGTTCAGAACAGCAGTCACCTGTTCCATGGTCAGTGGATTCTGCTCGATGGCCAGAGAGGAGGA
>JAEEGH010013979.1_pt1 | contig 17707 bp, 19 predicted proteins | sample 9134181 | NCBI WGS metagenome assembly JAEEGH01 (sample SAMN16246544, study PRJNA631951) | gut metagenome | biome: gut microbiome; feature: rumen; material: DP-attached | host: Bos | place: Iran: Karaj | collected 2018-10
TACAGTCCTGTGCTATTTGTACTCGTTCCTCTGTGCTTAACTTTTTCTTATTTGGCATAGTAATGCTCCCCCTATGATGACAGTGTTTTCTTATTTCACTGTCTCTCATAGAGGGAGCATATCAGATATGGGCGGGGCGCTTTTTCTCAATCCGCAGATTTCTTTTCCTGATACAGCTTGGGATAGGCCTTTTGATCCCGCGCCTTCAACAGCAGGGCCGCCGCCGCGGAGCTCAGCGTCACTCCCAGAATCAGCACCCAGGTCCAGGTGGAGCCCGCGTGGTCATAGACCTGGCCCACGGCAAGGTTGATGCCGCCGGTGACCGCCGTGTAGGCCACGCTCATAAGGCCGTTGATCCGTCCCCGGTGGCTGGCGGGAATCCGGGTGGAGACGTAGGGCCCCTCCGAAACCGTGGAGAAGATTTCGCCCCAGGTAAAGACCAGCATCGCCAGATAGTAGCCCGGAATAAAGCCCAGAAGCAGCAGGAAGATCATATAGCCTCCAAAGACGAGAAGCCGTCCCGTGAGCATCTTGCCGGTGTCCCGCATTCTGGAAAAAATCCGGGTGATCAGCGGCGTGAAGATGACAACGGTGATGCAGTTCAGGCTGGTGACCGTCCCGAAAATGACGGCGCCGTCGTCGCCGTGGACCCCGGCCATGTCCAGGGGCATGATGTAGTTGTACTGGGCGTAGGCGGCAGAATAGAAGGTGCCGCAGAGCAGGTAGAGGAGCAGCAGCGGATTCTCCTTCAAAACCGCAAAGACGCCGGCCCCCTCTTTTTTGGCCTGATAGGCAGACTCCTCGCCGGTATCCTCCACCGGCGTCACGTCCTGAATCAGCACCGCAATGAGGACCGTTGACATGGCGATGGAAATGCCGCTGATCAAAAAGCTGAGCCACAAATAATCCTTGAACAGGATCCCCGCGATGGTGGGGGAAAGAACCAGGCCGAGATTTGCGCCAAGATAACCCAGCGAGTAGGCTCGCTCCCGGTCCCTGGTGGCGGACAGATCCGCAAAGAGCGCGTCATAGGCGGGTCCCTCTACGCTCTGAAACAGACCGGCAAAGACAAACAGCAGGATGGTACCCATCCCCAGGGGGATTGCCGAGCTGACGAGGAAGCAGAGAATGCTGACGCAGTCGCAGATCACAATGAGCCATTTTTTGTTGAAGCGGTCGGTGAGCCTGCCGCCGATCAGGTTGGCAGGCAGCATAATCACGCTGGAGCCCACGAAAAAATAGGAGATTTCCGCAGCCGAGAAGCCAAGCTTCTGGCTGAGAATCATGGTCAGGACGGGCCAGATCATGGCGCCGAGATTTGTGACGACTCGGCCAAAGAAGAGTACGTAGATCTCTCGCCGCAGCCCGCGGTATTGATTCAGTAGTGTCATTTTTCCTCTTGCCGTACGCGCTTTATGGCGCAGGCCAATTCGTTGTTACATAATCCGGATGGCCCGGCCGGCGGTTTTCAGGGCCGATTCATCCAGCTCGCCGCTGTCCAGCACAAGCCGACCGTTGACAAAGACCTTCTCGATGCCGAAGGGCTGCTCCCGATCCGGGACGCCCTTTCGAAGCGCTTCTTCGTCGAAAACCGTCAGATCCGCATAATATCCCGAGCGCAGGTAGCCCCGCTCCTTGATTTGGAAGCGTTCCGCGGTGGCGCCGGTCATGCGGTGAATCGTCCTGGGGAGCGTATCTCCCGCGCCCAGCAGGGAATCCCGGAGGAATTTGGGAAAACAGTCGTAAATCGCGGGATTTTGCACCCCGTGCTCCTCCACCCAGGCGTCGGTCATATACAGGCAGTGCTCGTTGTGCTCAAATTCGTGGATAATCTCCGGTGTGGAGTAGGGCCCCATATTGACCCGGCCCTTGAAGCCGCTGAGCTCGCAGAGCTTCAAATAGGCTTTGAGGTCGCTGGTTTTTTCCTCCTTTGCGATCTCATGGACGGTTTTTCCCTCGTATTTCTCATTGCCCGGACCCAGGTAAGCGATTTGGATGTCCCGGAAGCCGAAGCCCAGCAGCTTGCTGGCCGCCCGCACAATCACGGACAGCTTGAGCCTGGTTGCCAGGCTGCTTCGCTGTTTGGGGCTCATGCCCTGATACCAGGCCGGCAGGATAACGGAGATGACAGAGGTTCCGATACATTCGTTGTAGATGTCAAACATCAAGTCCACGCCCTCGGCGCGAAGCTGCTCCATCATGCGCAGAAGCTCGTCCTTGCCCTTGAAGGAGCTGCGGCCTACGAAAATGGCATGGGAATAGTGCAACTTCAACGGGGTGCCCCGGGCAATCTCCACCAGCTCGTCAAAGGCTCTGAGCAGATGGGATCTGCCAAAGAGCTCCGGATAGGCCAGGGACACCTTGCCCTCTGCCCGGGGATGGACAGTGAGGGGCCTGTCGTATTTCACGCAGAGGGCGGCCACCTTTTTCAGCTCCTCCAGGTCCGCGTAGAGGCCGGGCTCGTACATCAGGCCCAGAGAAATGCCCGCCGCTCCCTGCTGCAGGGCCTTCTCCAAAATGGCCAGCATGGCGGTTTCTTCCTCCGCCGTCAGCTTTCGGTTCTCATTGCCGCCCACGGCCGCCCGGGCAGAGCAATGGCCCGCCAGCTCCGCCAGATTGCAGGGCATGCGGCTGTCCACGGCGGCGCAGTATTCCTCCACCGTACCGTAGGCCCCGGTGGTATCGGAAAAGCCGAAGAGGCCGCCGCCCAGCTTGTCCACTGTTTTGCAGCCCGGCTCAAAGCCCACGGCGGACAGGCCGCAGTTGCCTGCCACAAAGGTGGTAATGCCCTGCCGGATAAAGGGGGCGAAATAGGGCAGCGGGTCCCGCTTGATGGCAAACCAGTCGTTGTGGGAATGGCCGTCGATAAAGCCCGGGGCAACGGATTTTCCCCCCAGGTCGATGATCCGGTCCGCCTGCACGTCCAGCTTGGGTCCCACAGCCTCGATCCGGTCCTCTGCCAGCAGGAGCTCTCCAAAATAGGCGTCGCTGCCGCTGCCGTCATAGATTTTCGCGTTTTTGATCCACGTTTTCATCTGTTCTATCTCCTTTTCTTTCTCTTTGGCTCCGGCAGCTCCGGGAGCATCGCTTCAATCAGCGCCGCCAGAAAGTCCCGGTCTTCGATCCGATCCACCAGAAGCATCTCCGACCCGCCCTCGTAGGGAAGCTCCCGGGGGGCATCCGGCAGCAGGGCCTTCGCCGCCGGGACAGGCTTCACCAGAAATCGGTCGTCGTAAATCCCACCGAAGATTCGTCCCCGGCAGTAGAGGATATATTCCCCCATCATGGCCCGCCAGCTGACGTCCGGCACGTCGGACAACTGGTCCAGCACAAAGTCAAGATACGCCCTTGCGGAAGCCATCGCCTTCCTCCTTTTGATCCTCCAAACGCCTTTTTTGTCCACGTCAAAGCAGGATGCTTCCTCTCTTATCCGGAAGGCCGCATTCAACGGGCAATCAGGTCCGACAGCCGCTTCCCGTAATAGAAGTCGTGGGTCAGCCGGTCGTACTCCTCCCACAGGGGCAGCGTACGGCAGACAGCTGCTCTTGGACAGGGCTCGGACTCCTTGCTCAGGCAGGCCACCGGAGCCAGGGAGCCCTCCATCAGATCCAGAATCTCTCCCACACTGTAGTCCTCCGGCTCCCGGGTAAGCCGGAAGCCGCCGCCTTTGCCGCCGGTGCCGACGATCAGACCGCCGCCTACCATGGTTTTCACCAGAATTTCCAGATATTTTTTCGAAATCTCCTGCCGCTGGGCAATGTCCTTCAGCGGGGCAGGCTCCTGCCGCCCGTGTTCCGCCAGGTCAATCATAATCCGCAGCGCATAGCGTCCCTTGGTGGAAATCATCCAAACTCCCTCCATTTCCTCTGTTTTGTTTATTATACTTCAAAGCAGGGGCGGAAAGCAAGGAATTTTTCATTTATTTGCCTATTGACACAGTAGGTTAATGGTGTTATAGTATGGGCAATTCCGTTCCTCACCCCAATTCCAATCCAAATCCACAGGAAAGAAGGACGACGAATATGGCGAACATTTATCAAGGCGCACTGGGTCTGATCGGCAGCACGCCTCTGATGGAGGCAGCAAACCTGAAAAAGCGGCTGGGCCTGGAGGCCAGGCTGCTGGTAAAGCTGGAATACTTCAATCCCGCAGGCAGCGTCAAAGACCGGGTGGCAAAGTCCATGATCGAAGACGCGGAGGCCAGGGGTCTGCTGAAACAGGGCTCCGTCATCATTGAACCCACCTCCGGCAACACCGGCATCGGCCTGGCAGCCATCGCCGCGGTGAAGGGCTACCGGATCATCCTCACCATGCCGGAAACCATGAGCGTGGAGCGCAGGAACATTCTGAAGGCCTACGGAGCGGAAATTGTGCTGACTGAGGGTGCCCTGGGCATGAAGGGCGCCATTGCCAGGGCCGAGGCGCTGGCGGCGGAGATCCCCGACAGCTTCATTCCCGGGCAGTTCGTCAATCCGGCCAACCCGGCCGCCCACAGGGCCTCCACCGGTCCCGAGATCTGGAATGACACCGACGGACAGGTAGACGTCTTCGTGGCGGGCGTGGGTACCGGCGGCACCGTCACCGGCACCGGAGAATATCTGAAAGCCAGGAATCCGGCGGTCCGGGTGGTGGCGGTGGAGCCCGCATCCTCTCCCGTTCTCTCCCAGGGAAAGAGCGGCTCCCACAAGATTCAGGGCATCGGCGCGGGCTTCGTTCCGGCAGTGCTGAACACCGGCGTCTACGACGAAATCTTCCCCGTGGAGAACGAGGACGCCTTCGCCGCGGCAAAGCTGCTGGCAAAGTCCGAGGGCGTGCTGGTGGGCATTTCCTCCGGCGCGGCTCTGCACGCTGCCATTGAGCTGGCCAAGCGGCCGGAAAACAAGGGCAAGACCATTGTGGCCCTGCTGCCCGACAGCGGCGACCGCTACTATTCCACGCCGCTTTTCACCGAGTAAAGAAGCACGAAACAGGATTCCGGTCACGCTGTATACAGACGGAATCCTGTTTTGAAACGAAAGGAAGTTGTATGTTAAATCAATTTTCCAGAACCCAGCTGCTGCTGGGCCAGGAGGGAATCCAGAAGCTCCAGCAGTCCCGCGTCGCGGTTTTCGGGATCGGCGGCGTAGGCGGCTACGCGGTGGAGGCGCTGGTCCGAAGCGGGGTCGGCACCCTGGCCCTGATCGACGACGACCGGGTTTGTCTGACGAACCTCAACCGCCAGCTGCACGCCACCCGCAAGACGGTGGGCAAGTACAAGGTCGATGCGGCCGAGGAACGCGTCCACGAAATCAACCCGAACTGTACGGTTCACACCTACAAAACCTTCTTTATGCCCCAGACTGCGGAGGAATTTGATTTTTCCCAGTATGACTACATCATTGACGCCATCGATACCGTCACCGGGAAGCTTGCCCTGATTACCCGGGCCCAGGCTGCCGGTACGCCCATCATCAGCAGCATGGGGGCAGGGAACAAGCTGGACCCCACCGCTTTTGAGGTGGCGGATATCTACAGCACCTCTGTCTGCCCTCTGGCGAAGGTGATGCGGCGGGAGTGCAGAAAACGCGGCATCCAATCCCTGAAGGTGGTCTATTCCAAAGAGCTGCCCATCCGGCCTCTGGAGGACATGTCCATCAGCTGCAGGCAGCACTGCATCTGCCCGCCGGGGACGGCAAGAAAATGCACGGAACGCCGGGACATCCCCGGCTCCACAGCCTTTGTGCCCTCGGTGGTGGGATTGATTATCGCCGGGGAAGTGGTCAAGGACCTGGCCCGCGTTTAAGCGGGCCAGGTCCTTTTTTCATGGTTCCGAAGTCTCCTCCACAATTGACCCGCACAGATTGAAGCGGGCAAGACGGCCCAGCGCGGCGTCAATGGCATGCATCAGCTTTTTTGTCTTCCGAACGCTCTCTTCCAGCCAGATATGCTTCACGTGCAGGGTGCCTGTTTTATGGTCGGCCGCCGCTTCCAGCCGCCCCGCGAATCCTTCCCCGTACACGATTGGAAGCACGTAGTATCCGTATTTCCGTTTCTCGGCTGGCGTGTAGATTTCCCAGGCGTAACGAAAGGCAAAGACGGCCTCGATGAGCTTTCTGTCCCAAAGAAAAGGGTCAAGGGGGGCCAGGAGCTCGCATCTTGATTTGAGCGGGGCGTTCTCCTGCAAGGCCTGTTCCAAAAAGCAACTGTCTTCCGCACGGGCGTACAGCGCGTTTTTCAGCCCGGCCACCCGCGCGGGAATGATTTTCTCTTCCTGCTCCAGTGCCTCAAAGGCCAGGTTCCTCTGTTCCGTTGTCATGGGAATTCCGAGAAACGCGTCGGAGCGGCGGTTTGGCAGCATTCCCACCGCGCCGATCCGCCGCAGGACTCTCCATTTGATGTGCTCCATTTCTCCGGAACAGGGATTGGGGGCCTGAAGCAGGCGGGCGGGGAGCTGCGCCTCCGCGAGATCGTAGAATTTCCGGGAGCCCTGCTTATGATGGATTACCAGCCGCCCGTCGGTGTACATCTGCTCCAGCACAGAGCGGGCCGCTTTGGAGTTTTTGTGCCAGTTCCCGCTCCAATGAATTGCGGAGTGCCAGTAGAGCTCTCCGTCGATGGGAAGGGTGTCCGCACTGACCGGGCCGTTGGCTTTGATGTACGCGATTGCCCGATCCTCCAGCTCCGCCAAACCCGCAAATTGGCGTCCGTGGGCATAGCTGCGGGCCCGACAGGCCGCAAAGTACGGCCAGTCCTCCGCCGGGAAGATTGCAAGCTCTTTATCCGGATAGTCCACAAGCATACGGTCGGCATACAACAGCGCCTGTAAATCCGTTTTCCGAAAGCCTTTGACCCGGGATTGCAGGGTCAGCTCGGCGTTTTTGCCGCAAACGTCAACCGGGTCGAATTGAATGCATCCCGCCTGTTTCACATAGGCAAGGGCGCCGTCTTTTCCCGCAAATCGGTACTCTCCCAGCAGACCCTGCTTTAACAGGAGAAACCTTCGGGCTTGTTCCAATGTCAGCTGTATTTCTCTCATTTCACTCCGCTCCAAGAACGCCGGAAAAGGCTTCCCGGGCAAAAACAACGGTTCCTTCCGGGTCCAGAACCTCAATCACCGCATCATCCCCGGCGCCCTCGCTTTGGAACACGATCCGGTACCCATCGGCCAGTTTCAGGTCGTTGGCGGAATAAAGGGCCTGGTCCTCGTCAATGATCCGGACGATCCAGGCCTCCGCCTCATGGGAGCCCGTCAATATAACTTCCGTCGTTCCGCCTGCCGCAAGCTTGCCGATGGTGGGCGTTCCCCAAAGAGTTGTTTTCAGGTTTTCCGCCGTCTGGGGCAGGATCCAGATATCCGCCCCCTGTACCCGGTTTTCAAACGTCACACAAAAGCGTTCCTGCGCAACCATGCTGTTGTGGGATTCCACGTGCAGGGTGACGTCGTGCTCCGGCATGGTGAAGCTGAACACATATCCGCGCTTGTCGTCATAGTCCCGTTCCAGCTCCACGCTCTCGTCGTCCAGCCAGAAACGGTAGTCCGTATCCGTGGCGACCATGCCATAAGAAACGGTGACCTTTTCTCCCGCCGCGTACTCTGTCCTGTCGCTCTCAAAGCCGTAGTTCGCAAAGAGCAGCTTGTGTTTAGGCTCGCCGCACCCAAAGAAATGAAGCATCATCATCGCCCCCAGCAGGATTACAAGCAGTTTTTTTGTTGGGTTCATTATTCCCCCGTCCCTCCGTTTCTCTTCCATCCTTGTCCGCCAACGGTTTTCCCGGCCTAATACTGAACTCCCATAGAAAGATTGAAAAATGTCCCGAGCAGGAATTCCGCCAGACGAGGCGGAGGACGCAGGCGGGCTTGACGCCCGGCAAGGACGACAACGAAGTATGGCGCAATTCCTGCCGGAACAGGTTAAAGGTTTCTATGGGAGTTCAGTATAAGCCTCCAGGAAGCGCAAAATCCGTTCCTTGTAGTCCGGGGCCGTATCGTAGGCGGCGTGGCCGTAGCCGACGTACATGTAGAGCCGGAAGTCCGGCCTGGCGTCCAGCTTTTCCGCGATTTCCATGGTGGCGTCGGCGTCCAGCACCCTGTCCTCAAACACGCCGATGGTCAGAACCGGGCATTGGATTTTGTCCAGCGCTCCGGTGACGTCGAAGCCCCTGGTCCCCTCGGCCAGAATGATAAATCGAGTCAGATCCTCGTCGGTCACGGTTTCGGCGGCTGCCAGAAGCGCGTCCCGGCACTGGGCAAAGACGGCCTCCGGGTAGAGCGCCCGGCCGAAGGACAGATACAGTCCGGTCCGGTCTCCGGCCTTTGCCAGCCGAATCCACTCTTCCAGAACCCGGTACTGCTCCTCCCGCACCCGGGCAGAGCTGGAGCCCAGAACCAGCTTTCCCACCAGCTCCGGGTAGTCGATGGCCATGGTCAGGGCGATCATCCCGCCCTGGGACGCGCCGAAGACGCTGACCCCCCGCAGTCCCAGCAGCCGGAAGGCCTCCGCCGTATCCCGGGCCATATCCCGGATGGAATAGGGGATGGGAAGCTCCGCGCGCCGGTCGAACACATAGATCGTGTAGGCGTCCTTCAGGGGGGCGTACGCGGCGGCGATGGCCTCCGCGGCCCCCATGACGCTTTGGACGCTGAGCCCCGGAAGAATGGCCAGGGTTTTCTGTCCCCTTCCAAAGCGGAGATACCGCATGGAAAAGTCCCGGGCAAACACGGTTTCCATTGTCATTTTGATCTCCTTCTTCCGGATACGACAGGGTGCAGACAGTCATACCGAACGGCAGATCCGTCCGGCGGGCGACTGGTATCAGCCCTTTGCTTTGGGGTATTCGTTGCAGAGCAGTCTGTAGGGGGGCTCGTCCTCCTGGATGGTGGGGAACCGGCCCACGGGCGGCTGGAAGCGGTTATCGGTGTTGTCGTCGTTGCACTGGCTGACCTCCCCCAGGAGGACGGCCCCGGTCCCAGGCTCCACGCTGAAGTCATGGTACAGGCGCTGCTGAATATGGATACTCTCTCCGGGCGTCAGACGAATCCGGGTCCCCGCCGGTACGGAATAGGTGCGGCCGTCGGTGTGTACGGTCACGTCGCTCTTCTCGTCAATGGATTCGTCCGGATTGGAGTTGTAGACCCGGATGAGGACGTTGCCGCCGCCCCGGTTGATGATGTCCTCCGTCTTGTACCAGTGAAAGTGGTTGGGGCTGTACTGGCCCTCTTTCAGGTAGAGCAGCTTTTCCGCGTAGACCTTGGGGTATTTGTCGGTCATGGCGCGATTGCCGTTGCGGATGGTGATCAGAGACATGCCCACCTTGTCAAAATTGCCCAGGCCGTAATCGGTAATATCCCAGCCCAGCATGCAGTCCCGCACCTCGTCATATTCGTCGGAAGCCGCTTCCCATTCCGCGGGGGTGAAATGGCAGAAGGGAGGCAGATAGCAGTGCTCCCGACGGCACATTTCCTCCATCTCCCGCAGAGCCCGATTGATCTCAGATCGTTTCATTGTCCGTCTCCTTTCCCGTTCAGAGCAGTTCGGATAGCGCGTGAATCTTCGCAAAGGGGGTTTCCACGTCGGAGGCAGGATTGGCCGCAATCAGGATCGGCGTGATGCCCAGCTCCGCCGCCCCCGCCAGGTTTCGGGGGCCGTCGTCGATAAACACGGCGTTCTTCCCCGCGCAGCCTGCTTTTTGCAGGGCGTCCAGGAACATCCGGTGGTCCGGTTTGAACACCCCCAGGGCGAAGCTGTAGGTGGAAAAGGAAAAGTACTGCCGCACCCCCAGCGTTTGCAGTTGGTTTTCGATGCTGGGCCAGGTGTCGGAGATGAGCCCCAGGCGGTGGGTCCGGCTGAGGGTCTCGAGCACCTGCTTCGCATCCGGATAGAGGCGGTAATTGTCCATGTTCCAGGTGCGGTCCCAGGCCGCGGCCCGGATGGCCTCCTGAGACAGATTCAGCCCCAGCTCGTCGGAGACAATTTGGTAAAAGCGGCCAACCTGCTTCGCCTCCTCCGCCTCGTCCCGCATCCGATGGTTCTGTTCCAGATAATCAAACCCCGTCAGCAGCGCGTGCCGGATCTCCTCCCGGCTGCGCTGCTTCATCTGTTCCCCGGCATATTCCAGAAACTTGTTGGTAAACATCCAGTCCCCGGAGGCCGGATAGTCCAGGGTATAGCCCACGTCAAAGAAAATGACGGATTTATCCTTTAGCAGTTCGTGCATCGTTTTCTCCTCCCCGCAATCGTCCCTGTCCAGCTCACAGGATTTCCCTTATTTTGTCTATTATCGTCCGGTCTGCCGGAAGCCAGGCCACGGAATCCAGTCGATCCTTCGACAGCCAGCAGGCGGCCTCGTGCTCCTTCAGCACAAGTTCTCCCGCCGCGACCCTGGCCAGATAACAGCCCATGCTCAGGTGGAAGTCCGAATAGTCGTATTCCACCCCGGTCAGAAAGGCTTCCACCGCGATTTCCGCGCCCAGCTCCTCCCGGATCTCCCGGATCAGGGCCGCCTCCGGCGTCTCGCCCGGCTCAATCTTTCCGCCGGGGAACTCCCAGTAATCCTTCCAGTCTCCATACCCCCGCTGAGTGGCGAAGATACAGTCCCCGCGGCGAATCACTGCCGCGACAACGCGGATCGTTTTCATCTCGTGTTGTGATTTCCTTTCAACTGTTTTTGTCAAATTCCTTGACTTCCCGGCGGGAAAGGGTTACGATGCTCTTGAAATCATCGCCGCCCGCTCCGATCCGGGCAAAGAGAAAGGGATGCGTCATGCAAATGATACAAAAAGACTTCCACATGCACTGCCGATTCTCCACGGACTCGGAGGCCCCACCGGAGGCCATGTGCGAGGCGGCAATCGCCAGGGGCCTGACCGAGATCTGCTTCACAGACCACCAGGACCTGGGCTTCGAGGAGCCGGGCTGGTTCCGCTTCGATCCGGAGGCCTACTTCCGGGAGCTGGAGGCGGTAAAACGAGCCTACGCGGACCGGCTGCAGGTCCATATCGGCGTGGAAATCGGCCTGATTCCAGACAATCCCGCCCTCGCCCGGGAAGCGGAGGCCTTGGCCAGGGATTATCCCTGGGAGTTCATCATCGGCTCCACCCACCAGATCCCGGTGGAACTTGACGGCCGCACATGCTACGTCGACCCGGCCGACCCCGCGGACGCGGCCCGGTCCTGGTATCATTTCCCCACGGTGAAGGCCCTCATGTCCGTCTACTTCGAGACCGTCCTGAAAAACCTGGAGCAGTTCGATTTCTGCGATACTCTGGGGCACGTCGACTACATGTGCCGCTACGTCCCCAAGGACCTTCCGCCCTACCGGTATGAGGACCACGCGGATCAGATCGACCGGATCCTGCGGGCCGCCGTCCGCAAGGGTACCGCCATCGAGGTAAACACCGGCGGCCTTTACAAGGGGACCGGTAAGACGAACCCCGAGGAACGGATTATCCGGCGGTATCTGGCCCTGGGCGGCAGGAAGCTCAGCTTCGGAGCGGACGCCCACCGGCCCGAGCACGTGGGCTTCGGCTTCGACACGCTGCCGGACTACGTGGAAACGCTTCTGTCCGGACGGTAATCCGGCAGCTCTGTGTTTGGGGTCATTCCAGCTTGCCGTTTTCCCGGAGAATTTGCTCCACCAGGGACACGCATTCAAACACCAGCCCGTCGCAGTGGGGCTTCTTCTCCCGGCCCAGCTCCTGATTCCTGCGGAGCAGCTCCGCGCAGTCCAGCATGCCCGCGTGGTTGGCCCGGAGCGCCTGATAATAGTCTGCGGGATTGTCAATTCCGAACAAGCCCAGCACCACCAGACCCCCGGCAATGGCCCCGCAGGCCGAACCTCGCTTCAGACCACCGCCGAAATTGGCGCAGATTCCCATGGCCTGGGCCTCGGTAAGACCGGCCTCCTCCGCAAAGGGAATCACCACGGCTTGACCGCAGTTGTAATGGGGCGTCACGATTGCCCGCAGCTCCTTCGCTTTTTCCAGATATTTGCTCATGGAATTTTCACTCATTTCTTTCATGGGATTCTTCCTTGCAGTCCTCTCCTTCCAGCTCCGGAAGGGCAGGGGCCCGGAAAAGCTCCTCCACCAGTTCCATTGCCGCCGGGAGATTTTCGCAGGGGACATAGAAGCGAATTTGGTCGAACATCGGCCCCACCCGCAGGGCCATCCCGGCCCCCAGGGCGCTGCTGCTGAACACGGGGATCCGGTTCTGCTCCAGCACGTCCCGCAGCATCCCGCCAAACATCGGGTCCGTCTCCGTCAGAAAGCAAATATCCTCCGGCAGGACGCCCCGTACTTTTTTGCTTCCGCAGGCAGGACAGCTCCCGCCCTCAAAAACCACTTTACAGTTTTCGCAATACATCAGCGCGCCTCCATTCCATCGACAGAATTCAAAAATCCGACGCCCGGGGAGGCAGGGAGCCTGCCCCGGGCAGTATTTGTCTTCTCAGCGGGCGAACGCCGGCTTTATTTGTCAATCCAGAACTTCCACCAGCTCAATGGTGAAATTCAGTTCCTTCCCCGCCATCTCGTGATTGGCGTCGAAGGTGATCGTCGTCTCGTCCTTGGCTATTACCGTCACGGGAACAGGCTGGCCGTAGGGATCCCGCAGATAGACCCGCTGGCCCACGGAGACCGCCTCCGCGCCGGGAAGCTGAGACAGCTCAAAGGTGTAAACCGCCTCCGGGTCGGACTCGCCGTAGGCCTCCGCCGGCATCAGATGCACCTGAACCGTCTGTCCAACCTCCATGTTGGCCACGGCAGCGTCATAGCCCGGGATCATCATACCCGCGCCGCAGACGAATTCCAAGGGCTCCCCCCGGTCATAGGAGGAGTCGAACTGGGTGCCGTCGTTGAAGGTTCCCCGGTAATGGGTCCGGACGGTTTTGCCCACGTTCCTGCCCTCCAGCCTGGAGCCGTGGCAGCCGCCGCAGCTGCCGCAGCCGCCCTCGTCGTGACCGCCGCAGCCGTGATCCTCGCCATGGTCGTGGCAGGAATGGCCCTCTTCATGGTGATGGTCGCAGTTGGCGCCGGTATTCACCAGCTCGCCCCGGAGATAAGCCTCCACCGCCTCGTCCGCGCTGCCGGAAGCGCCCGCGCAGAGCTCGATGCCCCGTTCCGCCAGGGCTGTCTGGGCGCCGCCGCCGATGCCGCCGCAGATCACCAGGTTGACGGCCCGGTCCGCCAGAAGGCCCGCCAGAGCCCCGTGGCCACTGCCGTTGGACGAAATCAGCTCCGAGGAGACCACCTTGCCCCCTTCGACTTCATACAGCTTGAAGGTTTCCGTGTGTCCGAAGTGCTGGAACACTTCCCCGTTTTCATAAGTGACCGCGATTTTCATGGTAAATGTACTCCTTTTTTATTCAATCGTAACTGCTCCGCGGGGCCGTTTCCGGCCGGTGGGGAGCAAATGATTCTCTATGCGTTCAGCAGGCCCAGGGACAGCAGAATCAGCAGCACGCCGGGCCACTGGCGTTTGGTGAGCCTTTCCCGGAAAAAGAGGGCGCTCAGACCCATGACCAGCAGGATGGTGGCCGTGCTGTAGCTGGGATAGGCAACGGTGGCCGGAAGCTCCTGCAGGGATCGCAGCAGCAGGTAGGAGGAAAAATAGTTTGGAATGCCCACCAGGATTCCCGCGGCAAACTCTCCCGCCCGGAAACCCTTGCCGGTCCGCTTCTTCTCCGCCAGGGCCAGGCCCCCGCAGAGCAGTACCGCCGTCACAAAGAGCCAGAAGAAGTAGAGACTGTCCTGGCTTTTGCTGCCGTAGGTGTCGAAGACCTTGGCCATGGCGTCGGCGCAGCCGCTGGCGCCAAGGGTCAGCAGCAAGAGGCCGAAGCCGCCCTTGCTTCGTTTTTGTGCCCCGCCGTCCGTCCGCAGGACGATGATCGCGGCCAGGGCCAGACCAATGCCCACAAACTGAATGGCGGAAGGGCTCTCATGGAAGAGCAGGATGCTGATGCCCAGGGCCACGATCAGGCCCAGCCGGGCGAAGGCGGAGCTCAGTCCGGCCCCGTTGGCCCGGATGCTGGACTGCATGCACACCAGCGCCAGCACAAAGAACAGGCCGCCGCCGATCCCGCAGACCAGCGTAACCCAACTGCCCGTGAGGATCAAGCCCTTGTCCGGCAGCATGATGAGCGAAATGACCACGCAGGTCAGATAATTTCCCAGCAGGATCCCGTAGCGGTTCCCCTTCTGATCCCGGAACCATTTGAGCACCAGCGCCATGGACGCGCTGGACAGGACGGCAAGCACCAGATACAGCATGTGGTTCTCCTTTCGGCCCGGACACCGGGCTGTATCTGAGATTATACCAGCAAACGGGACACAAATCAAGCGGGCTTTTCCCTCTGTTCCGTATTCCCGAATCCGTTTCCCGTGATTCCCGGAAAGAGCTCCGCCTCCGGCGTACCGCGGCAGCGCAAAACCGTGTTTTTTTCATGCATAATCGTGTATTCGTTTTGTATATGCAATCATTCAGATAGTTATTCATTAACATTGACAATGAAAGCCGGATATGGTATATTACTTTACGGTCAAAAGGCCCTCGGGCCTTCCCCAGTCATCCAAGAGTACTTTATACGAACGCAGACTTGACTTCCGTTTTGGGAGTCAAAAAGAGGAGGTACTATGCCAAACGCTTATTTCACCATCGCCCGTCCTGAGAACGACGCCTTCCGAGGCTATCTGCCCGGGTCCAAAGAACGCGCGGAACTGAAGGAAGAGCTTGCCCGCCAGTCTGCCAAGGTCGTGAAGATCCCGCTGATTATCGGCGGCAAGGAAATCTTCACGGAGAAGACCTTCAAGGTCACCATGCCCCACGATCACCACCATGTGATTGCCGAGTGCTCCATGGCCGGTGAGAAGGAGCTGACCATGGCGGTAGAGGCCGCCCTGGCCGCCAAGAAGGCCTGGGAAGAGATGCCCTGGGAGCACCGCTCCGCCATCTTCCTGAAGACCGCCGACATGATTACCGGCCCCTATCGAAAGGTTCTGAACGCCTCCACCATGCTGGGTCAGTCCAAGACCGTCTTCCAGGCGGAGATTGACATCGCCGAGCTGGCCGACTTCCTGCGCTTCGGCATCTGGTCCGCCCAGGAGATCTTCAAGGATCAGCCAGGCTCCATCCCCGGCATCTGGGACCGTCAGGACTACCGGGCTCTGGACGGCTTCATCTGCGCCATCACCCCCTTCAACTTCACCTCCATCGGCGGAAACCTGCCCATGGCTCCGGCCATTGTGGGCAACGTGGCTGTCTGGAAGCCCTCCCGCACGGCGGTGCTTTCCAATTACTACTTCATGAAGCTGCTGATGGACTGCGGCATCCCCGCGGGCGTCATCAACTTCGTCCCCTGCGCCGGTTCCGACATGTCCAAGTATGTCATCTCCCGGCCGGAGCTGGCCGGCTTCCATTTCACCGGCTCCACTGAGGTCTTCCAGAGCGTCTGGAAGCAGATCGGCGAGAACATCGCCTCCTACCGGAACTATCCCCGCATCGTGGGTGAGACCGGCGGCAAGGACTTCATCTTTGCTCACAAGACCGCCAAGATCCGTCCTCTGGCTGCGGCCATCATCCGGGGCTCCTTCGAGTTCCAGGGGCAGAAGTGCTCCGCCTGCTCCCGGGCCTTCGTGCCCAAGAGCATCTGGCCCAAGGTCCTGGCTGCCATGAAGGAAATGATGCAGGAAATCAAGATGGGCGACGTGCAGGACTTCGACACCTTCCTGGCCGCCGTCATCGACAAGGCCTCCTTTGACCGCTGCAAGGGCTATCTGGACCGCGCCAGGAAGAGCCCCGACTGTGAGATCGTCATCGGCGGCAACTGCGACGACTCCAAGGGCTGGTTCGTAGAGCCCACCGTCATCGTCTGCAATAAGCCGGATTATGAATCCATGGTCCAGGAAATCTTCGGGCCCATCGTCTCCGTCTACGTCTACCCGGACAAGGATCTGGAGAAGACCCTGAAGGTCTGCGACGAGGCCTCTCCCTACGCCCTGACCGGCGCCATTTTCGCCCAGGATCGGGAAGCCATTGTGAAGATGGAGAAGGCCCTGCTCCACTCCGCAGGCAACTTCTACATCAACGACAAGTGCACCGGCGCCGTGGTGGGCCAGCAGCCCTTCGGCGGCTCCCGTGCCTCCGGCACCAATGACAAGGCCGGCACGGCTCTCAACATGATCCGCTGGATGAGCCCCCACTGCACCAAGGAGACCTTCGTTCCCTCGGAGGCTATTGTATATCCCTATATGTCTGAAAAATAACCAAATCTTACAATACAACACATCAGGAGGAAGCCATGTTTAGTTCCAAGCAGATCATCGAGAAGACCAACCACTACGGCGCTCACAACTACGCGCCCAAGCCCGTTGTCATTGTGAAGGCGGAAGGCGCCGTCGTCACGGACCCGGAAGGGAACAAGTACTATGACATGCTGTCCGCCTACTCCGCCCACAATTTCGGTCACCGGCATCCGGAGATCGTGGCGGCGGCAAAGGCCCAGCTTGACAAGGTCACCCTGACCAGCCGTGCCTTCCACTGCGAGAATCTGGGCGATTTCTATGAGGCTCTGGCCAAGCTCACCGGCAAGGACATGGTTCTGCCCATGAACACCGGTGCGGAAGCCGTTGAGACCGCTTTGAAGACCGCCCGTCTCTGGGGTGCCAAGGTCAAGGGCGTGGAGAATGGCAAGCAGGAGATCATCACCTGCGAGAACAACTTCCACGGCCGTACCATTTCGATCATCAGCTTCTCCACCGACCCTCTGGCCAAGGACGGCTACGGTCCCTATACCCCCGGCTTCAAGACCATTCCCTACGGCGACGCTCAGGCCCTCCGGGAGGCCATCACCCCCAACACCGTCGCCTTCCTGGCGGAGCCCATCCAGGGCGAGGCCGGCATCATCCTGCCCCCCGAGGGCTGGCTCACCGAGGTCCGCAAGATCTGCACCGAGAACAATATTCTCTTCCTGGCCGACGAGGTCCAGACCGGCTTCGCCCGCACCGGCGATATGTTCGCCTGCTGGCATGAGAAGGTCGAGCCCGACATCTACATCATGGGCAAGGCTCTGGGCGGCGGCGTGATGCCCCTGTCCGGCATCGCAGCCAACGAGGACATCCTTGGCCTCTACACCCCCGGCTCCCACGGCTCCACCTTCGGCGGCAACCCCTTGGCCTGCGCCTGCGGCGTGAAGGCCCTGGAGATTCTCCAGCGGGACGATTACCCCAAGATGGCCCGGGAGAAGGGCAAGTACTTCATGGACGGCCTGAAGAAGATCAAGAACCCCGAGATCAAAGAGATCCGCGGCCGCGGCCTGCTGATCGGCGTGGAGTTCTACGGCGACGCCTTTGACTACGTCAAGGCCTGCATCCACGAGGGCGTGCTCTGCAAGGAGACCCACGATCACACCATCCGCTTCGCGCCTCCCATCCCCGTCACCTACGAGGAGCTGGACGACGCTCTTGCCCGCATCACCAAGGCTCTGACCAAGTAATTCAAGTAATTGTTCTATGGCGAAGGCCCCTGCCGCAATGAACCGCTTCCCGTCAAGAGGACAGTGAAATAATTAACGAAAAGTTCACAGCGCAGCGGCGCTGTGGCAACCGCAGATTTCGGTTGAATGCTTCGGCCTTCAACCGAAATTTGCGGTTTTCTTATGCTGCTTTGTACAGTTCGTGCTTCTGGATCGGCGTCAGGACGCCGAGGTTCCGCTGCAGGCGCTGGTGATTGTAGTA
>JAEEGH010013980.1_pt1 | contig 17705 bp, 10 predicted proteins | sample 9134181 | NCBI WGS metagenome assembly JAEEGH01 (sample SAMN16246544, study PRJNA631951) | gut metagenome | biome: gut microbiome; feature: rumen; material: DP-attached | host: Bos | place: Iran: Karaj | collected 2018-10
GTTGCTCGGACTGGCCGATGTCGAGATGGTATAGCTGTTCTGGCTGAAGTTGGCCACATAACTGGCGTCCTCCGTTACCGTGAAGCTGTATGTGGTACTTGTCGAGACCTGGCTTCCGTTCTTTGTCCAGTTCGTGAAGGTATAGCCCGTATTGGGAGTCGCCGTCAAGGTGCAGTTACTGCCACTCTCATAGGTTCCAGCACCGCTCACCGTGCCGCCCGCTGAAGGACTGGCCGAAGCGGAGATGTCATAGTATACAGTGGGACTTTCCCTCTTGCCAGCTATCGTAAAAGATCCTCCTGCACCATTATAACCAACGATTTTAAGATAATAATATGCAGCGTTACCTGTATTCGTGTAAGTAATGGAAGATAAAGTACCACAAGCATCATCATTATTTGCCTTCTCGATGCAAGATGCATTATAAAGATACAACTTGGTGTCGAAAGTAGCCGTCCCAGGACTACAAGTCTGGAATGTGTAGGTATAAGAGGGTAACAAAGCAACCCTGTATGTGCGACAACCATTTGAACTTATGCTCGAGCTTCTGGTTTGCCATTCATCATCACTAAGTATGTTCCATGTTTCATCATAATCAGGACAATCATTACAGGCAGGGGTAGGGTCGTCAATAATATTAAACACCTTTGGGTTTGCATACCCTCCATCACCAGCATCATAGGGTTCACCAAAATCACTGGCATCGGAATTTACCAATTTGACATATAATTTGGTGGTACCAGTAGGTGATATAACCCCTTGATTGGAAAATGTAAAGCTTTCCGATTCGCCCGAATAAAGCGTTGTCAAATCGCTTTTAATAGACATTAGATCTCCGTCTGATTGTTCTATATATAAACGAACATATCCCGTCCAGGTTTCACTGCCAAAGTTTTTTACACTGTAATTCACCGTCAATGGTTGCCCTTGTGTTACATTTGTCACGGTTGAACCATTTTGACTCAAAGTTATAGCACTATTTAAACGCAGAATAATATTCTTCATGTAATTCAAGCGTTGTATATAGTATCCAGAAAAATAAGAGATGTTATAGGTTCTGCCGGATGTTTTCCAGTCATTGGCACTGGATTCAAATACAATGACTTGGTTACTTCCATTATGTGATCTGTACAACATCACATGACTACCCGCATTGTTAAGGGCGTCCATGTTTCGAAAAGCACTGCTACTCGCTGATGTAACAAGTCCTTGACTAGTACAAATGTTGGGGATAGATGAAGTAGTTTTATGAGCCACTTCCCAACATCTGGAAACGTACCCACTACAGTCAACACCGAGAACATAGGTATCTGCATCTGCTGAATACGCATTTCCTCCACAAGTTGATGATGTGGTAACACGGTTTCCTGTGTACTTACCCTGAGAAGCAAGGGACTCAAAGTTCCGCCAACTTGTATATCCACCCCATTTATAGGGGACTCCAGTTTCTGTGTAGCCATAACTTGTAATAGGTGTTTTAATATATCCCGATCCGCCAACCCATGTACATGAAGTGGCCACATTAGACGATATAGGAGTCCAATCCAAAGTGCAGTATTGATTTGCATTATACCATGCTTGTGTGATGGTTCTCCAGTTTCCTCTCGTAGAATCATTATTTGTGTCTTCTCCGGAAGTTTCCATTTCAGGTCCGCTATGGAAATAGTCAATATTCTCGTCTGACAATACAGAAGGATCGGGAGTGTCTACATTGTTCGTGTTCGTATCGATTTTGAAAAAAGTGATACCTTCTTGGCCTGAAAATGCATAATACCAAGCATTGTCTTTATACAAGAACGGTTTGGATATGTAGGACAAGAAATTAATAGGAACCTCTACGAGGTTAATCAATTCACCGTTATGATTAACCACTAACAGATAGCTTTTCACAAAACTACCGGTACGATTGTACGTTGTTTGCAGGTTTATTGAAATAAAATCATCATCGACACTTATTTCATCAAGACAGGATAGTTTACCCTCCAGTCCTAGGGATTCCATCGTAACATTAATATTCCCCCTTTGAGAAGGTGTTTCATCATATAATGTGAAACTGCTTTCATCATTGTATTTTGGATAAATTTTGCAACCTCTTGCATGATGATAGTAGAATGTGTCGATTTCTTGCAATCCATCTGAAGTTACGCTGTAGGTATTTGCTTCGCATTCGTGGATAATTGGTTGTCCATCAACAGTTTTCAAATCCGTAATAATGAAAAACTCCTTGTTCGGTTGTTGGAAATCTTTTCTTTCATGAATAAATCCTTCTTGATCCATGGACAAATACGTTCTGTCTCCTACCACATGAAACACTCCATCATCATAATCAAACGCCCTGGCGGATATGGGCAATTTGATTTTATGCAATATCTGATTATCCGACAACGAATACACCAAAATCATATTTGATGCACCCGTGAGTACCGCCACAGTTGCTGTGTCTATCATTCTGAATGAAGTGATGGCATAATTTCGCTCTACCACTTCTTCATAGGTTGTGAAATCTTCACTGTAGGGTATGACACCTACAGTCTTTGCATTAATGACATCACTAATTGGGGCTGATGTCAATGATGCGGCTGTACCTTCAGTTTGTGCCATGGCTTTCGTCATACCTGCCACACTTAGCAGCAAAATGAACAAGATGGTTTGTACCACCATTTTTTGATGTAAACAATTGTTTTTCATTGCGTTTAATATTTAATTATACAATTCATTTGTTGATATTTCACGATTAATCGTTATTTACCTGACAATCAATTTTCTATAACACGTTCCCTTCCCTTCTTTAATGATGCGTAGTGTATAAACGCCTGGCACGTTCGGGGCGGTAATGGTGGTCTGGAGAGACATTGTGCGCAACGTCTCTATCTGTCCAAGGGCGTTGATGATTTCAACCTGCACCTCGCCGATTTCTTCCATTGTGCAAAGGCTAAACTTCTCGCCTCTTTTGACAGGATTCGGATAAACACTCAGGCCGTTGGCCCAATCGTTTGTGCCCGTCATGCCACGGAAACGGATGACGTATGGCTCCATAAGGTCGCCCAAAGTGGCATTGTTGCTGAAGTTGATTTGTTCGTTCGCGCCATGGATTTCCTCGCCAGTTTGCGTGTCATAGAGGCTGAAGGTGAGGGTCTCCACTTCTTCGCCCGCAACGGTCAGGAAGGCGATGTGGCGGCTCAGCGGCTCGATGTACATCAAACGCACGCTGCCGCGGCACTCGCCGTTGGCAAAGGCGGCCAGCTCGTAGCTGTCGCTTTGGAGTTCCTCATTGTCGAGTTCAACCACGGCGGTGACGGTCATGTTGTCGGGATAGGCGTGCATGTCGGGCACCCAATGGTTGTGCTCCGAGGTGATGTTCTCGGCAAGGGCCTCTCCCTTTGCATTGGTGGGATAGACGAGCGTGAAGCTGCCGCTGCCGTTCGACTTGTATAGTATTCCCATACCCGGTTCAATGGTCGACAGGGTGCCCATCCAGCCCATGCCATCATAGTAGTTGGCATAGCCGTTCTGGGCCTTCACCTGGTCGCCGCTGGCAGGCGTGACGTTTGAGAACGCCGTGGCTACGCTCATGGACGAGTTGACGGGATAGCCGATCCAGTTCCAGCCTGGGCCAACCGTGATGGGATGCTGCCCTGAAGTCGTCTCCAAACCGACCATGTCCACCGTGCAGGCTGCATTGGTCTTGATCTTGTACGTCGACTCGTTGTCGATGGCCGAGAGCATACCCATCCAGCCCATGCCTTCGTAATAGTTCGTGTACTGCTGCTGCGACTTGATCTGGATGCCGTTCGACCCAAGGCCGTCCTCCAGCATCTGCAGGCCGTCCATGCCTCCCTGCTCGATGTAGGTGTTCCACCAGTTCCAGCCAGAGGTGAAGTTTGACGTTTGGGTGATTTCCCCGCCGTTTGACGCGAAGTTGGCGACATAGGCGCCGTTGCCGTTCACTGTGAAGGTGTAGGTCGCACTGGTCGAGACTTGGGTCCCGTTTTTCGTCCATCTGACGAAGTGATAGCCAGTGTTGGCCGTGGCGGTCAAGGTGCAGGTCTGGCCTGCCTCGTAGGTGCCGCCGCCCGTCACCGTGCCACCGGCTGTCGGGTTAGCCGTGGCCGTGATGGCGTAGTATTCGACTGGACTTGGTTTGACAAGACAGTTCGACCAAATCGGAGAATCGCCACCGCCACCACCGCTAACTTCAACATATGCGCGAATCATCCAACCATAGCCGGGAACACCAGCTTCGGCAACATCCATCCATTCACTACCATCAAGGCTCACCCAACGGTTGTTGGCAACGCCAGAATCAACACAAGCATTGGCGGGATATGTGCCATACTCACCGAACACAACCCACAAATTCTGTGAAGGATCGATGGTAACAGGGCTGGAAAGCGTAATCTCATGGAAAGCATCGCCTCCCACGGGGGTCACAGTCTGAGTGTAAACCAATGTACCAGGAGCAGAGGTTCCACCTTGATAGATGTAAACCGTAATCGTGTTGGTATTGTAATCATTCTCGTACAAAGCGACTTTCGTCAGTCTGTTTTCGGTAATCATGCTGGCCGGGAACATGGTACCCCAGTAGATAGTGCCACCGCCAACACCAATGCTGGTGCCATAAGTGCCATCGTCATAATAAATCCAACCTCGGTTGTAATTCACCATCGGAGACTCGTTAGCATTGCTATTGTTGGCGACGGGGGCAACAAAAGCTGAAACGTCAATGGCATGGTTGTTCAGCGGGGCAGGTGTATTGTCCCAATGGATTTCACTCTCCCCCCTACCATTTACAACACTGACACCATACTTATATTCACCTTGGGCAAGGCTGGCCCACGTTTGGTCAATGTACTGATTGCCTGTTACATTTTGAGCAATAATTGTGGCATTGCTGCCGTCACAGTTGGCGCGATAGATGCTGTAATTGTTGCCACTGGATCCTCCTCCTGAAACAGATTCATTCCAACGCACCCTCACATACTGGCTGTTCTGGTTGTTGACATCGGGATAGTATTCGGCAATGACTGTTGGTTCAGGCGGCGTGACTTCTGTGAAATTAGCCACATAAGTAGCATTACCGTTCACCGTGAAACTATAGGTGGAATTCGTTGACATCTGTTGACCGTTCTTGGTCCAGTTAGTAAACTCGAAACCTTGGTTTGCTGTAGCCACCAAGGTGCATGTCGAACCTTGGGCATAGGAGCCGCCGCCGCTCACCGTGCCGCCATTAGTCGGGTTGGCCGTGGCAGTTATGGTGTAATAATTGACATTACCAATCACCACACTCGCCGAATTGGAGGCCTCTGTTTCGCCGCCATAATAGTTCGTTTTAACGTAGTAGGTGTAGCCGCCTGTGGCAAGGTTGTTGTCATTATAGCTTGTGTTACTCACATTGTTTGCAATGCTCGATCCGTTGCGATAAATGTTGTAAGTGTAAGTGCCGTCAGTGATGTAGGTCTTTATGCGCCATGCACAATTATAATTGGGATTGGCGTCGTAGAAATAAGTGGGAGAACTCCCCGCATAAAAAGCGTTGATATTGTGCTGCGTCAGGTCGAAACTGGGTGTGGGAAAAGCTTGTCCTGTATTTTCTTGCTTCATCACCACCCAAAGGTCTTGTGTTCCTGAAAGGATAATCGGATTGTCCGCCTCAAAGTCGTACCAACCAACCGATTGCACATCAATGCTCAACATGCTCATGGACAAGCCGCTGGAATTAGGTTGCCCGCTACTTGTTGAGCCGACGTAAACGTATGCAGAATATGTTCCCGGGTATTGCACGTAGGTCGAGACCTTGTACACCGCTTTGTTGGCATATTGGGCCAAGTCCGCAGCCAAATACCTATGGGCGTAATAAATGGAATTCCATGAGTAATTGGTGTTCCCGTCTCCGTATGAAACTGTAGCCGTAGGCGTTTGGGGGTAGCACCATTCGGGAGCAGTCCAAGAGAGGTTCACATTGTTGCCTGAGACCGAGGCCTGAAGGTCATCGACGATCGGCATTGGGTATGCAACGGTAACCGTAATACTATTGGAAGACAAGGACAACTCTCCATCAGAGTTGACACTGCGGACATAATAGACACTAGTGCCAAAAGGAGCTGTCGTAGTGTAAGAGTTTATCGTAGAATTGCCAATGTAGTTGTTGTCGCAATAGATGTTGTAGCTTGATGCTCCCGAAGCGCCTGTCCAACTGAGTGTGACGTTACGGCCGTTTTGGGTATAGGTCAAATTGGTGGGAATGGCCGTGTTTGTTGAAGGCTTGATGCCAATCACCGCGTCTTGGTTATAACTGTAGTTGTGACCTCCGCCGCCAGCTCCACTACCTCCAGGAGTCATGTTGTCAATACTGAAGTAGCCGTTATATGAGCCACTCCATCCCCAGTTGAAATGGAAATAATAACTGCCGTATGTGCCAGAGTCGTAACCGTCACAAACGAAAGAATGGCCAGAGGTATATGAACCGTTGTAGACCACAGGCCTTGAAGCGTTCAACTCCGTTCTTATCAAGGTAATCCACTGGTTGTTGGAATAGTCTTCGCGCTGTACGTATGTGGTACTTTGGCTGAAATTGAAGTAATTCCTCAAAGCAGGGGCTATTTTTATGGAAGAGGCACCACTTCCGTTTGTGCCTGTGCCATAGTTCATGTCAACACCGACGCCACATTGATATATCAGTGTGGCCACAGCATAGATTTGTGCTTGCGACGAATTGGAAAAGATTTGCGTGGGCATGTTGTTCCATTGGTAGGTGGTCTCGCCGAAGTTGGCAGTTTGTTCTCCATAGATGCTATGTGTGTAGGTATGTGAACCGATGCCGTGTACGGGAGCGTTGTAATACTTGATGACCTGAGCCATGGCTGTGGCCACGCATCCCGTATAGGAATGGCCGCCTGAACCACCCGATGTACTGGGGCAATAATAGTTATAGGGATAGGTTTGGTCCCAGGCAGTGGTAATCAGTGGGCCGACAACAATTCTTGACCTTTCTGGAGCTGGTGTTCCACTGACGAGGTCTTCCCATTGGCGGGTCACTTCGTAGGTGGCTTGTGTAAAGTTGTCCGTTACATACTGGATTTCGTCGTTATAACCTTGGAGCCAATATCTCACGTTGTCAGGAAGGCTTTCTGTGCCGAAAGTGCTCGTCAGCGAGTAGCCCAACACAGGCTGTACTCGGTCGTCCGCCGCCATGATGACGAAGCAGTGGTCGTTGCCGTAGACATAGAGATTGGGGAACAAGGCCCGGTCAACAAAGTCAACCAGGCTGATTTGAGGTTGGTTGACCAACTTGGCGCTCAAGAAGGTCTTAGCCGCTTTCTGGGCCGTCTCGGGTCTCACGTGCTCTGCAAAACCCGGCATGGCAAAGAGCAAGGTCAATGCCATGATGATTGTAAATCTTTTCATAGGTATGTGTTTTTGTGAATAAATACAATTATGCAATTAGTGTGGCAAAAATAACGATAAAATGCAATCGTTGACACAACGTTGCCAGATTTTTTGATGGAGAAACGCTTTACGTTGTTGCGAGGATCAATGGATTTATCAAATTGTAAAGAAGCAATACCTTACACATCAAAACAAATCGTCGCATATAATGAGATGCAAAGCATTGCATCTCAACAACAATCATTTCGCCGCCACCGATCTGAAGAAAATCTCCGCGTCTTTCCAAACGGTGTAATCGCGGGCATAAAGCAAGTTCAGCTGGTTGACGAAATCAGGGTCGGTGGGGCTGTCCTTGTCCAAATGCGAGGCTGGACTGTAAACGCCCTTACGAATCTTGGGCAGTTTTTGGGTCTCATCGGCGGGCGAGCAATACCCCACCCAGGTCTTACGGCCTAACAACACCAAAACAGCGTTTTTCAAGAATTTGACAGGCTGTTTCACCACCAATGCCAAAGGCAGCCAAAAAACGATGCTGAACAGACTCATCACCATGTCGAAAAGGCGTTTGTTGCGACGGTTGGCCACTGTGTCAATCGCCTTAATGTCAACGGTATAGAGGTCGCCACGTGTGTTGATGCTATTGCTACCGATGATGGACAGACTATCTTCAGGCGCAATCTTGTAATCAACATTGGTGGCGTGCCAGTCCACCATCTTGTCGATGATGACCTGGTGCGGCACGTTTTTCGAGCAGAAAATGACCTCGGTAATCTTGTAAATTTCAATGATGTCAGGCACTTGCGCGAGGTTGCCGATGAAGCCCTCAGGGGCCTCACCTTGCGCCTCCGAACTCACCAAACCGATGAAATCCGGCTTGATGGACGTACTCTCCAAAATGGAATTGACGCGCTGCGTCTCCTCGGGACTGCCGATGACGAGGAAACGTTTCTTCTCCGTCCGTTTCGATTGGAAGTTCTCGTTGCCCAACAGAATGCCGATGAAGCGCGTGAGACTCATCTCCAAGGCTAACCAAATCATACCGAAGAGAATCAAGGCACGCGAAAAACGCAGACTTTCAGGCAACAAAGCATACAAAACCAAGATAATCGCGCTGCCAAAAGCCACGCCGAGAACGGCTTTCCCGATATTGTAGGGCTTGTCGTAACCTCCAGTGAAATAAGTGCTTAACAGCCAAATCAGGATATAGGCGGGCAACACGGCAGCAAAGAGCAAGGTCGGGTAAGTGCCCACGCCTTCGTAAATGGTGCCGCGTCCCCAAAGGTAACTGATGGTCGCCAAGCCGCCATAACCCAACACCGCATCGAGGAAAGGAACCGCCACCTTGTGGAAAAACTGCGACACCAAAGCGAAAAACGCCTTGAGATAAATCGCCATATTAATAAGGAAAGAAAACGACTTGGCCCACGACTGGCCAAAATGCTTCTTGGCGAAAATCTCCATCGCGCGATAGAACACGAAAACGTAATTTACGCTGGTCTTCTTGGTGCTCTCACCCTTGTAATGGATGATGCGTGTCTCGGGGAAATAATAGTTCTTATAGCCACCCTGCGTGATGCGATATGACAGGTCGATGTCCTCGCCGTACATGAAAAAGGTCTCGTCCAAAAGCCCGACCTTGTCAAGTGTCTCTTTGCGCATCAACATAAAAGCGCCAGCAAGGATTTCCACCTCATTGGTCTCGTCGTTGGAGAGATGGCCCATGTAATATCTTGCGAAACGCTTGCTGTGCGGGAAGAGCTTGGCCAAACCAAACATCTTGTAGAACGCAGTTTTGGCCGTGGGCAGTCCGCGCTTCGACTCAGGCAGAAACTGTCCCTTGCCGTCCACCATCTTCACGCCGAGGCCGCCCGCATCGGGATGGCTGTCCATGAAGGCAAGACATTTGCTGAAGGTGTCGTCCTCAACCACCGTGTCGGGATTCAACAGGAGCACGTACTCCCCTATCGAAACGCGAATGGCCTGATTATTGGCCCGACTGAAGCCTATATTTTCCTTGTTGGCGATGACCTTCACTTCAGGAAACTTCTGCGCCAGCATCTTCAACGAGCCGTCGACGGAGTTGTTGTCCACGACAAACACCTCACCTTCAATGCCTTGCATGGCGCGACGCACCGAATGGAGGCATTGTTCGAGGAAATACTCGACGTTGTAGTTGACGATGACGACAGAGAGTTTCATCGGGGTTGGAATCAGTTGTTTCGGTTGGAGTCAAGATTGACCTTCACAGCCTTGATTTTCATGCCCTCTTTTTCCCGAAGGGTGTCGCTGATATTCTCCAAGCCGCAGGCGTTCAGGATTTTGCCTTTGAGGTCTCTGTTTTGCATCCAGCCCGTAAACCGTTCTGCACCAGGTCCGTAGGCATATACCAACACAGGCAGGCAGGTGTGGCTGCCCGTGGAATAGTCGAACACAACATTGGTATACTTGCCTTGTGGATCAGGCAAAGTCAGGCCACCAGTCTCATGATCCGCCGTGACCACCACAAGCGTGTTGCCCTTCTCCTTGGCATAATCCAAGGCCACCTTGACAGCGTAGTCGAAGTCCATCATCTCATCCATCATCCAAGTGGAGTCGTTGGCATGGCAAGCGAAATCGATTTGCGAGCCTTCCACCATGAGGAAGAAACCGTTTTCAGCACCGTCCAAGGACTTCAAGGCTGTCTTCACGGCACGAGGCAGGAAGTCGCCACGCTCAGCCGCTGGAGGCATGTGGTCCGCGTTGGCCATGACTGCATATTTCTTGCAGGTCATGTCGATGTCGGCGAGGGTGTCATAGACCTTCCAACCCAGTTCGTTCTCCATGCGCTCGACAAGGTTGAGGCTGTCCTTGCGCTGGTTGAAATGCTTCATTCCGCCTCCGATGATAAGGTTAAGATATTCGCTTTCAGCCATCTGCACAGCAATATCCTCATACTGCTTGCGCGCCGGCACCTTAGCATAAAACGTGGCTGGCGTGGCGTGGGTGACGTAGCACGAAACCACGATGCCTGTCTCCTTGCCTTGCTCGGCAAACACGTCGAGAATCGTCTTCACTGGAATGGTGTCAGGGTTCATGCCAACCATACCGTTCTTGGTTTTGTGGTCGCTGGCCAATGCCGTACCGCCCGCCGCCGAGTCGGTGATGTCGTTGCCGGCCGAATGCGTATCGACCACGCCAATGTACGGAAACTGCGAGAAGGTCAGGTCTTCACCCGATGCCAACATAGCTGCATACACCTGAGGCAGGGCCATACCATCACCAATCATATAAATGACATTCAAGGCTTTAGCAGGTTCTTGTGGCTCTTCTTTTTTGTTGCAGCAAGACGGCAACAAGCCCATCATAACAAGGGCAACAAGGGATAAAATAGTTAGTTTCTTCATATTAGCATTAATCTTGATTTCAGCGTTTTATTGTTTACGTGCCACAACTTTTTTCACGGCTTCCACGATGTCGGGAGTGTCTAAGTGATAGGCTTTCAGCAGTTCGTCGGGCGTGCCGCTCTGACCAAACACGTCATTGACGGCCACCATCTCCATCGGGCAAGGCATGTTCAAGGCCAAGACCTGTGCAATGCTGTCACCCAAGCCGCCGTTGCGTTGGTGTTCCTCGGCGGTGACCACACAACGGGTCTTCCCCACCGATTTCAGCACGGCTTCCACATCCAACGGCTTGATGGTGTGGATGTTAATCAGTTCCGCGTTGATGCCCATTTCCTTCAAAATGGGAAGAGCTTGCACAGCTTTCCAAACAAGGTGTCCGCAGGCAAAGATGGTTACATCGGTGCCTTCTTGTAGCATTTGCGCCTTGCCGATGACGAACTTCTCGTCCTCAGGAGTGAAGTTCGGCACTTTCGGGCGACCGAAACGCAGGTATACGGGGCCATCATATTCGGCAGCAGCGATGGTGGCGTTCTTGGTCTGGTTGAAGTCGCAGGGTACGATGACCGTCATGTTGGGCAGCATTTTCATCAGGCCGATATCCTCGATGATTTGGTGCGTCGCGCCGTCTTCGCCCGTGGTGAGACCGGCATGTGACCCCGCGATTTTCACGTTTTTGTTGGAATAGGCCACGCACATGCGGATTTGGTCGTAGACACGCCCTGTGGCAAAAGCCGCGAAGGTGCCCGTGAACGGCACGAAACCGCTCATGGCCATGCCAGCCGCCATGTCAATCATGTTGGCCTCGGCGATGCCCGTCTGGAAAAAACGCTCCGGGAACGCCTTGGCGAAGTCTCCCATTTTCACTGAGGGGGTAAGGTCGGCACAAAAGGCCACTACCTTGGGATTGCGGCGTCCCGCTTCGAGCAGGCCCTCGCCGAATCCCGATCTAGTATCTTTTTGGTTTTGAATAATGAAGTCCATATTTTTCTTTTTTTGTCACAAAACCCACAAAACTCTCAAAACCTTTCGTTTGGTGTGGCAGCTACGCAACCGCGTCGCCGCCGGAAAGCAGCCGTTCCGAATCAAGTTCGGAATGAGGAGCGTGCTTTCCCCTACCATGTTCGTTGTTTTGTAAGTTTTGCATGTTTTGTGATTAATAATCTCCTAAAGTTTCCTGTAATTGCGAAAGTGCGTTGGTGGCCTGCTCGTCGTTGGGCGGCGTGCCGTGCCATTTGTGGTTGTTCTCCATGAAGTCGACACCCTTGCCCATGACGGTGTGTGCCAAAATGAGTTGTGGCTTATCTTGATGGGCGTTCTTGCGGGCAAGACTCAGGGTATCAACGACTTCCTGCATCTGGTTGCCGTTCATTTCGAGCACCTTCCAACCGAAGGACTCGTACTTGTCACGCAGGTCGCCGAGGTTCATCACGTCGTCGGTGGAGCCATCAATTTGCTTCTTGTTGTAGTCGATGATGGCGACGAGGTTGTCCACGCTCTTGGCAGGCGCATACATGGCAGCCTCCCAAATCTGGCCTTCCTCCTGCTCACCGTCGCCCATGAGGACGAAGACAAGGTGCTGGTCGCCGTTCAGTTTCTTGGCCTGTGCCGCGCCGATGGCAACGGAAAACCCTTGCCCCAACGAGCCTGATGCGATGCGGATGCCTGGCAAGCCTTCCATCGGCGTGGGGTGTCCTTGCAGGCGCGTACCGAGACGACGGAAAGTGGCCAACTCGCTTACGGGGAAATAGCCACGCCGTGCCAAAATGCTGTACAGCATCGGGCTGATGTGGCCGTTGGAGAGGAAGAACAGATCCTCGCCGTTGCCGTCTATGCGGAACTGCGCGGGATCGATTTGCATTTGGTCGAAGTAAAGGGCTGTGACAACGTCAGTTGCGCCCAAAGAGCCGCCCGGATGCCCCGACTGACAGCCATGTGTCATGCGAATGATGTCGCGACGCACCTGAGAGGCGATTCTTTCCAATTCGTTGATGGTCATATTGAAAGCGTTTTGATTATATTAATTCTGACTGCAAAGCTACGGAAAAAAAATCATTCCATCTCAATTTCATCGACTTTGTTTCGTTTCCTGTCGTAGTCCTTCTTCGACTTATGCACCTTCGACGGACGCATACTGACCTGTTTGCCATACTGCTCGATCTCCTTCTCCCGGTCAGCCTTGAGCAATGCCTTCACGCTGCTGAATTGGCGCTTTTTGTTCTTTTTGGATTTCTTACCCATTTCTATTGATTTTGTGATATTTATCGCAAAAAACTACCGACTGAAATCTACCACCTCCCCGAATATCCACCTCCTCCGCTTCTTCCGCCGCCAAACGAACCAGACGAACGGCTTGAGGAATGGCTTGAAGAATGGCTCGAATAGCTTCTGCCGCTTGAAGATCCAGAAGAATAACTGCTGCCACCTGAATAATGGTACAACATGGGAATCGTCACCGCTTTCTTGAAGCTGTTTCCGCAATGCTGGCATTCGTAGGTCATCTCCCTCTCACCGCTTTGCGAATAGTCAGCCTCGCGGATAGTCTTGGTATTCACTAACTTAGATGTAAACGCACCACATGTCGGGCAAGCTTGGAACTTCGAATACTGACTCCCATGTTCTTTTAGCACAATCTTATGGCCATTGGAACAACGGTAAGGCGTAAACTTCAAAGCTCCCAACCTATTCTCCAACGCATGAACCTCGGGCAAAGCAAAACCGCCATCTTTCTTCAGCTCCAAATGGCACATAGGACACTGAAAATCACCACTTTGCTTTATTCGTTTCTTGAAAACCTGCCGATAAACCCAACCCAACCAAGGAGCCATCCAAGTGGCGATTTTAGTGCCTATGTTGTTATACGCCGCTTTATACACTTCCTTTGGGTAAATCGTCAGTTTCGCTAACTTATCGGCCGTCTTCAAAGCGCGATGGTTCTGGCGGAAACAAATCCAGGTGAGATACAGAAGCAAAGTGATGACAGATATCCAATCGTATTGCTGCTTCTCTTCAAGGTCGGGGAAACGGAAAGTCATAAAAGTGATGACGACGAATAAAATGACAAAGATGGAAAAACCGAGCGTCAGGCCACCGAGACAGCCCTTGCCTTCCCACGGCGACCCCGACCATGTGTTCTTCAAGCCATCGACATAGGTGGCACCATCTTCTTCAAACGAATGATAAGTATCTGAAACAGCACTCTTTTTGTTTCGCTTGTACAGCCAAAACACAATGCCGAGAATAGGCATGACAAACATAATCAACGCAAACAGCAAAAAAATAGGGCTAAAGTCGTCGTCAAGTCCGCCCGAGCCTTCATAGCTTTCACTAGGCAAGGTCGTTATCAGTCCCATGGGAATCTCGCCGCCGTAAACGGAAACGATTTCGCCCACTCCCGCACAAAGCCCGCCCTCGTAGTCGCCCTCGCGGAAATATGGCACGATGGTTTTGGTGAAAATGCGTTCGCATTTGGCATCGGTAAGGGTGGCTTCGGTCCCATAGCCGGTCTCAAACTCCAAGGCGTGTTGGTCTCCCACAAAGAGCAACAGCACACCGTTGTCGGTTTCTGCATCGCCAATACCCCAATGGTTAAACAACTGGGTAGCAAAGCGTTTCGGCTCAGCCTCGCCAATGGAGGACAAGGTCACCACAAAAACATCAGCTTGGTCGCGGATGGCGCTAAGTGCCGTGTTGATGTTCATTTCCGCGCTGTCCGAAAGGTAGTCATCAGGGTCGGAAATGTGGATTTCGTTGCTTTGCAGGCGCGTATTGGGCACAGTTTCTATGGTCCACTGCCCATTTGTAGCGGAAAAAAAGGCGAAAAACAGGAATATTAATAAGGTAAGCCGTCTCATCTGCAAAATATTTGAGCGAACAAAGATACAAAAAACACCCATTCCCGTACTTTTTATTATTTTTGCACCAAATTTCTGATTACCTATGTTTGAGGACGAAGATTTCGAAGACTATTTTGAAGAGGAACAAGACCGAAAAGCCGCCGTCGAAAAGTATGAGTCCATGCTGAAGGCGCACAACTCGGTCTACTTCGATAGCGAGGAGTTTGAATACATCATCGACCACTACACGGAGCAGAACGAGTTGAAGAAATCACGGCAGGCCGTGGAAATCGCCATGGCGCAGCATCCTGAAAGCAATTTGCTGAAAATCAAGGAAGCACGTCAATACCTTTTAGAAAACGACGCCCAACGTGCTTTTGACCTATTGCAGCACATCGACCACGATGAAGAGGAACCCGATTACTTCCTCACCCTCGGTTCATGCCTCGCCCTGCTTGGAAAATCGAAGGAAGCCATCGAGAACTATTGCAACGCCCTGCCCTACTTCGACGAAGACGAGAAATTTGACCTCTACAACGCCATCGCCTACGAATACCAGCGACTTGAAAAGTTCGACCTTGCACTCGCGTTCTACATGAAAGCCCTGCCTTTCGCCAACGAGCACGACACCATATACCACGACATCCGCTGTTGCTATTTCAGTGCCCAACGTGACAAGGAAGCCGTCGCCTTCTTCCAGAAGTTGGTCGACGACAACCCGCACAACAGCAAGGCCTGGGCTGGCATTGGCGACTGCTATCGCATGATGGGACAGTATGAAGACGCCATCGACCCATACGAATTCGCCCTCAGCATCGACCCTACCGACATCTGGACCAACACCCATCTCTCCGACATCTACTACGACCTTGGCCGTTACAAGGAAGCCGTAGACACGCTGGAAGAAGCCCTGCGCAATGGCGTGGAGACCTCCATGATTCACGCTGCACTCGGTGACTGCTATTACCGCCTCGAAGACCTGCAAACCGCAGAAGAGAACTTCCATAAAGCTGTGGAAATCAACCCGATGGTAGGTAGTGGTTGGGCTGGCTTGGGCTATGTGCTCAGCGACCGTAACCAAAGCAAGAAAGCCATCCGTTTCTTCGAAAAGGCCTTTGACTTGGAGCCTTGGGAAACCGACCATCTCTACTCCATCGCTGCCGAATACCGCAAGATGAACGAACTTGACCTCTCGATGGAATACCTGCGCAAAATCCAGGAAATGACACCTAACGACGCTGACGCCTATTATTATATTGCCGACCTCTATGGCGCAATGGATAAAATCGACGAGGCCATCAATACCTTGATCTATGGCCTGCAACAAACCGAAGACGACTCTGCGCTGTTGTATCTCTTGGCCTATGCCTATTTCGTCAAAGGCAGCCGAAATCTGGGGTTGGAAAACCTCGACCGTGCCTTGGAAGCCGACTTCGAGGCCTATCCCGACTTCCTTGACTTCGATCGCGAACTGCTTGCCAACGATGTGGAAATCATCGCTTTAATACAACAACACAGCCAAAACCAAAAACCTATTTCCGACTCAACCAACGAATAAAACCTCCGAATGAAGAATTACATCTATATTTTCCTTATCGCCATGGTGCCACTCATTGAGCTGCGTGGCGCACTGCCCGTGGCCTACGGCATCCATACCGCCAACCCTGACTTCAACCTCTTGATGGCCTATATCGTCATCGCCATCGGCAACATGCTGCCCGTGCCATTCATCTACTTCTTCGCCCGCAAGGTGTTGGAATGGGGCAAGGACAAACGCTACATCGGGCGTTTCTTCACTTGGTGCCTCGAAAAAGGCGAGAAAGGCGGCCAAAAGCTCCAATCCAAAGCAGGACGCGGACTCTATTGGGCCTTGCTACTTTTCGTCGGCATCCCGCTGCCCGGCACAGGTGCGTGGACAGGTACCCTCGCTGCGAGTTTTTTGGACATGGACTTCAAGAAAAGCGTCGTAGCAGTCGTTGGCGGCGTCGTGTTGGCCAGCGTGATTGTGGGCGTGATTTGCACTTTGGGATTTGGAGCCATATTTGGAATCGGATAAGACATGAAACGTTACGGACTTATTGGACACCCGCTAAAGCACTCGCAATCCAGGTTCTACTTCAACGAGAGATTTGAATACGAGGGCTTGGACTGCCTCTATCAGCATTTCGACATCAAATCGTTGGAGGATCTTCACGACATCATCGCAAAATATCCCGACCTCTGCGGATTCAACGTCACCATCCCCTACAAGGAAAGCATCATTCCGATGTTGGACGAGATAGACCCCATTGCCAAGGAAGTCGGTGCAGTCAATGTGGTGACCATCACAAACGACAAGCTGAAAGGCTATAACACAGACGTTTACGGATTTGAACAACTCCTTGAAAGAGCCATCAATGGCCGCGACACCAGCCATGCCCTGATTCTCGGCACAGGAGGCGCGTCGAAAGCCATACAATACGTTTTACGACAAAAAGGCATCCCCTATTCCACTGTCAGTCGCGACGCAACGAAGGGCGATTATACCTATGACAACTTAACCGATGAAGTTTTAATATCCAACCCTTTGATTATCAACGCGACACCTTTAGGCATGTTCCCGCAAATCGACAATTTCCCTGACCTGCATTATCAAGGTCTGACGCGAAAGCACACCCTTATCGACTTGATTTACAACCCGAAAGAAACCGCTTTCATGGAGCTGGGCCAGACATGGGGTGCCAAGGTGTACAATGGAATGCAAATGTTTGAGGAACAGGCGAAGCGGTCATGGGAATTGTTCAATGAATAATCACAAAACATACAAAACCCTCAAAATGGCTTCTTTAGTTGAGGAAAGCACGCCCATCATTCCGAACTTGATTCGGAACGGCGGCTTTCCGGCGGCGACGCGGTTGCGTAGCCGCCCACACCAAAATGAAGTTTTGAAGGTTTTGTGACAAAAAAGAAAATATGGTGAGAAATAAAGTAAAACGAGAACCCGAATACTTGGAAGACGTCGAAATCATCGACGCCGGCTCCGAGGGCATGTCGGTGGCCAAGCCCGAAGGTCGCGTGGTGTTCATCCCCTTTGGCGTGCCTGGCGATGTGGTCGATATTGAAG
>JAEEGH010013981.1_pt1 | contig 17702 bp, 10 predicted proteins | sample 9134181 | NCBI WGS metagenome assembly JAEEGH01 (sample SAMN16246544, study PRJNA631951) | gut metagenome | biome: gut microbiome; feature: rumen; material: DP-attached | host: Bos | place: Iran: Karaj | collected 2018-10
TGGCCACAAGAAATCGTCGGTTATCCAGATACGCTCGATCCCGAATCCAACATCTTTTTGGCCGATACACGCATCTTGACGATGCCGTGGTGGGGCGCGGAAAACCATGGCGCCGCCGCGATGATGATCATTGAGACGCATGACGATTTCGGCGTTGTATTCCATCATCCGGCAGGCGGCCCGACGCAGTTGGAAACGCGTTTCATTCCGCAACTTGGAGAATTTCGCTATGCGCGGCGAATTCGTGTCAAAGCATTCGCGGAAGGCAATTACGTCACGATGGCGAAGGCCTATCGCGAATATGCACAGATAACGGGCCATTTCATGTCGCTAAAGGAGAAAATCGCGCGGTCACCGAAAGTCGCGAAAATGATTGGCAGCGCAGTCATCCATGCAGGCATTCTGTATTGGTACCAGCCTGACACACGTTCCTACAATCGTGAAAATCCAGAGAAAAACTACCAGTATCTGCCGCCGAAAGACATTATCGAAAAGCTTGGCAAATTATACGATAATGGCCTGCGGGACGCCTACATGCATCTGGACGGATGGGGCTTCTGGGGCTATGATTCGCTCGAGCCGAATTCCATTCCCATCGGCGAAGCCGCAGGCGGAGCGGAGGGCGTGAAGGCCATCAATGAAAAATGCCATGAACAAGGCTATCTGTTCGCATTGCATCAGCAATATCGCGACTACTATGAACGCGCGGCGGGCTACAACAGCGACCATCGCGTTCGTCATTTCGATGGCTCCCATTGGCTTGGAAACTACTGGTGCGGCGGTTACAACGGCTTCATTTGCAATCGTTTCTCGCCGGATTACGTCCGCCGAAACAACCGCTATTTCGCAGCAGCGGGACTGAAATTGGACGGCACATATCTGGATGTCTTCTCTGTCGTCCAGCCAGACGAATGCACCCATCCAGAGCATCTCGTCACGCGGACGGAGGCGAAAAAATACCGTGCTGAATGCTTCGGTTACATCCGCCACGCATGGGGCGTCGTCAGTTCCGAAGAAGGACAGGATTGGACAATTCCGTACGTCGATTTGGTCCATCATCTGCCGTTCAGTTTCGCCATCGACGGCAGCGGCGACTGCCAAGGCGTTCCCGTGCCGCTTTTCAATCTTGTCTATCATGATGCGTTGATCACGCCATGGGCGTCGTCCCATCAGCCCAGCCCCGGCAGCTGGATTCCAAAAAACCGCATCCCCTACCTGTGCGGCTTGCTCAACGCGGGCATCCCCTATGTCTCATTAGATGCGACAGCGGAAGAAGTTGCGGATCTGCAACCATGGCGCGAACTCAACAAACGCGTCGCCCTGCTGGAGATGACGAACCATCGTTTCCTCAGCGACGACCGTCTGGAGGAAGAAACAACCTTTGCCGACGGCACAACTGTCCGCGTCAACCACCGCGATGGAACGTGGAATATTGCCGCTTCGCGGAGCTAAAAGCTGAAATACTAGGTTTCTAGGTTTCTAGAAGCCTAGGTTTTTATTCTTCAAGCAATTGCAACCACGTAAAAATCCACACGTCATTTGGAATGACGTTCGGAATCGTATTGCCTGGATTGGCGACCATCACCGTGTCCATGCCCGCCGCCTTCGCCGCCTGGAGGCCTGTCTCGGAATCTTCAAATACAAGACATTCTTCAATGGGAAGGCCGACCGTTTGCGCCGCCAGAAGGAAGATGTCCGGCTTCGGTTTGAACTGTTTCGCGTCGTCGCCCGTCACAACATAATCCATGATTCCTGTCAGATTGGCTCGCTCCAACGCCATGTCGATGAAGACATGTGGTGAATTCGTCGCAAGCGACAATATCTTCTTACCTTTATATTTATGAAGGAATTCGGGCACGCCCGGATAGACGATGGCGCGGAAATCCTCCTCCGTGTAGCGGCGTTTGAGAACCGTCACGTCCCACGGCGTCACATCCGTCCGCCCGAGCCGTTTCAAGATCTTCTCCGCCAGCCACATGCTGGTGTTGCCGACGAAATCGAGATAATCCTCTTCCAACATGTCGTAGTCGAGCATGTCATGGATGGCGCGGGCGAACGCGCGGACATGGAACTGCTCCGTCGCCACCAGCGTGTTGTCAAAATCAAACAAAAAAGCCCTGTATCGTGATAAATCCAGCTGACGCATCGTAAAAAACCGTCCTGACAAGTTGATGAATCTGTTTTGACATTTACTTTAAATAGTTTTGCGTTTTTAGCCAATCAGACCGACAAAAAAGGACCTCGCCGATGCTTCCGTTCAACAACGACCAATACCTTCAGGAACAGACCAAACATATCATGGAGCGCGTCGGCGATTCCGGCCAGCGGCTCTACCTGGAGTTCGGCGGCAAGCTTATCGGCGACTTCCATGCCGCGCGCGTCCTGCCCGGCTTCGATCCGAACGTCAAAATGCGCCTTTTGCAGAATCTCTCCGCGAATGCGGACATCATCATCTGCATCCATGCGGGCGACATCGAACGCAAGAAAATCCGCGCGGATCTCGGCATCACATACGACAACGACGCGCTACGGCTCATCGACGACCTCCGCAACCGCAACGTCAACATCGCAGGCGTCGTCATCACGCGATTCAACGGCCAGCCATCTGCTTTGGAATTTAAACGCCGTCTCGAAAAATACGGCATCGGTGTTTTCCTCCATCGTGAAATCGCCGGTTATCCGGAGAATTTCGATTTCATCGTAAGTGAAAATGGCTTTGGAAGCAACCCCTATATTCCTGTGAAGCAACCACTTGTGGTTGTCACCGGCCCTGGCCCGAACAGCGGCAAGATGGGCACCTGTCTGTCACAGATTTACCATGAATACCGCCTCGGCAACCAAGCCCATTACGCGAAATTCGAGACGTTCCCCGTGTGGAATCTGCCGCTGAACCATCCCGTCAACATCGCCTACGAAGCCGCCACGGCAGATTTGCAGGACGCCAACGCGTTGGATCATTTCCATTACGATGCTTACGGCATTGTTTCCGTCAACTACAATCGCGACCTGCAGGCCTTCCCGCTTCTCAAATCACTGCTTTCGCGCATCACGGGAAAGGAATGCCCCTATCAGTCGCCGACGGACATGGGCGTCAATTGCATCAAGGCCGGTATCATCGATGACGCGGCCGTCAGCGAAGCCGCAAAGCTTGAAATCGAACGGCGCTATTTCCGCATCAAGGCCGACTACATGCTCGGCCGCGCGGAGGAAAGCACATTCAACCGCATCGTCGAAATCATTGGCAAATCGAAGGTCGATCCCGAACAGCGCGACGTCGTCGTCGCTGCCCGTGAAGCCGCCAAGCAGGCTGCAGAACGCGACAAAGATGCACGCGGCATCCATTGTGGCGCCGCCATCAAACTGCCCGACGGCACCATCGTGACCGGCAAGAATTCGCCGCTCATGCACGCCGCCGCCGCCATGTTCATCAATGCCGCCAAGCATTTGGCGGGCATTGCGGACAGCCAGCATCTCCTTCTGCCGGACATTCTAGAAGCTGTCGCCAATTTCAAGGCGGGTCTGGGCTCGCTCCGTCAGTCCAGTCTGAATCTTTCCGAAACGCTCGTCACGCTCGTCGCCTCCAGCAACCGCGACAAATATGCGCAGGACGCCATCGGCTGCATGTCGCAATTCCAACAGTGCGACATGCATCTTTCGCACATCCCCAGCACAGGTGACGAAGACGGCCTCCGCCGCCTTGGCATCAACTACACCTACGATCCTGTGAAAGCCACGAAGAATTTGTTTAAGTGATGTAGCTCCTAACTGGGACCTATGGGACCTATGGGACTTCTGAGACAAAAACAATCATCCCAGTTGTCCCAGTCGTCCTAGTTGTCCCAGTCGTCCCAGTAAAAGATTTTTAGCACAAAAAAAAGGCCGTTGCTTGACACAACGGCCCTTTTCACATTCTTATACCAATAATATTACTGGTGGAGCATCGGGTTCTGGTAGAGGTCGTAGGAACCGAAGTCGCGGGTATTTAGACCAGCGAAACGACGGGTTTCGCAGTGACCATCCAGGAAGACGGCGTTGTTCTGGTTGCCGTTGTGAACGGACTGAATGCGGTTCCACAGGGAGCCCTGTCCGTTGGAGTCGCCGCCCCAGTCCCACATGTTGTTGTTGTAGCCGTAGTTGTCGATATGGGAGATGATCTGCGACGGAGCCTTGTAGTAGGACTCGTTGACGCGCTTCTGATAGGTACGGGCAGCGCCGTCCGATCCGCCATTGCCGATACCGACGATCGTGCCGTAACCGAAATTAGTCCAGGCAGTGTTACGACCAGCGCAGCCATACAGAATCTTTTTGTCGCCGACATACGGATAAATGAAGCAGAAAGACGCCCACTGGCCTTCGCCGACGGCGGCTTTCAGATCCGTGTAAAGGCTCGCATTGGAGGTGTACATCAGATAGTCGTCATTGTCGTCCGCGTACATGCGGGCAGCCGTGCCGATCTGCTTGAGGCAGGACGTGCAGGAAATCTGGCGGGCCTTTTCACGAGCCTTCGCCAACGCGGGCAGCAGCATGGCGGCCAAAATCGCGATAATCGCGATGACGACCAACAGTTCGATCAAGGTGAATTGGAGCACTTTCTTCATGGTTGTTTTCCTCTTTGTTTTGAGATTTATTGGGACAAAAAAGTTAATTTAGTATTAAATTATAGTATGGGGGGGTAAAAGTCAAGCAGGAAAATGGAAAAAAATACAAAAAATCTTTTTTGGGCGACCAGATTAAAAAACCTTTGCTATAATAAACACCAAAACAGCGAAGATATTTTATGGCAGCAGATTTTTTGTTGCCAGCTACTTCATGCAAAGGAAAGGATTCAAGGGGTCAATGCGATACAAACAAGTGGTTTTAGGCCATGTCTTTTGCTTTAAGCTTTAAGCTTTCAGCTTTTAGCTTTAAGCTTTTAGCTCTAATACGTGCCCAATTTCAGGCCGTAGTCCACGAAGAAGCGGTAGGAATCGTAGTTCGTGGATTCCGGAACGGAATGGTCCGTATGGAGGATGAAACCGTAGTTCTGCTTGACGAATGGAATCTTCGACTCAAGCTCGCGGCGGATACCGTCGATGTCGTTGCTGGCGACAGGGCGGACGTCCAGTCCGCCCATGAGGGCGATCTTCTCGCCATATTCCTTATATATACGGAGCAGATCCATACCGGCCTTCACTTCCATGGCTTCCAGGCAGTCGATGCCTGCGTCGATCATGCCAGGCAACAGTGGTTCAATGAAGCCGCAGGAATGCATGATAACTTTTAGACCAAGGCTGTGGCAGTAGTCGATGATCTTCTTGTGGCCAGGCAGAAGGAGTTCGCGATACATTTCGGGACTCATGAACGGATGTTGGCGGAAGCCCATGTCTTCATACAGCCAAATGCCATCCGGCTTGCCTTCTTCCGCGAAAAGAATTTCCATCAGATTGATGTTCAGATCCGCATAGGTGTTCGACATGTCGATGATCCATTCCGGCTCCATGGCCATGCCGATCAACATGTTTTCATGGCCCGCGATGGGATGCATATTTTCAAACGTCGGCACGCCAGACCAGCAGAAGAAACGGCCTTTCTCTTTGCAATGAGCCTTCCGCTGGCGGTAGCCGTTGAAATTGATGCGACGGCGATCTGGCGTAAGAAACGGTTTTCCAAGACGTTCCCAATCCGCCTTGTCGCTGATTTCATAGCCCAGATGCTCTGGCGTGCTGGCATGTTTTTTATGCGTGCGCAGCTTTGCGTGGTTGCGGTTGAGAACGAGACGTGTGTCTTCATCCTCTTCCAAAACGATGTCCTTTTCGTCCGGATGGAGCGTATAGTCGAACGTCCATAGCGTGTCCATGTCCATGTTGAAATGGTCGATGACGGATTCGCCCTGCTTCATCTTCCCTTCGGCGACCCAATGCGGGACGGTCAACCCCCAGAATTCCTCCGAGACGGCGATGCGATCCACGCTCTGGTGGTTCAGCTGTCTGGTCATTCGTTCAATGCCGTTCATGGTGCACTCCTATATCGTCCTGCGGGCGATGCTTATGGCTTATGGCTCATGGCTTATGGCCTTTGCTTTAAGCTTTTAGCTTTTAGCTTTTAGCTCCGCGAAGCGGTTTATCGTCCGCAGCACTGCTTGTACTTTTTGCCGCTGCCGCACGGGCATGGATCGTTGCGACCGACCTTCGGCGTCTGGCGACGAACGGTGATGCTCGCCTGCGCGGGCGCCGTCGAAATTTCGGATTCGCCTGTGCCGCCGAACTGATCGAGACTCTGATGGACTTCCTGCGTGTTTTCCGTTCTGCGCGGCGTTTCCTGCTGCGCGATCTGCGTCTGCAACGTGAAACGGAAGACATCCTGACAGATCTTGCTCTTGATCTGTTCCATCAAGCCGTCGAACACTTTATAGGCCTCCGCCTTGAATTCGACGAGCGGGTCGCGCTGTCCGTAGGAGCGTAGCGACACGCTCTGCCGCAACGAATCGATTGTGTAGAGGTGGTCCTGATAGAGATCGTCGATGGCGGTCAGCATGATGTAGCGTTCCACAAAGGCGATGGCATCCGCGCCTTCAGCCGCTTCTTTCTGTGCGAACGCCGTCTCTATGCGGGACATGATTGCCTTGGAGCATTCCTCCGAATTCGCGTACTGCGTCGCGAAGAGATCCGGCGGGAAACCAATCGGGAACGTGCGGATCAGCCATGCCTTAACATCCGTGAAATCAACGGGTTCGCGTTTGATGCGGGAGGCATAGGCGGCTTCCACATGGTCGCAAATCGCCGTATAGACGTAATCCAAAACGAGATCCTTCGGATTGTCCGTCGTCAGAATCTGCTTGCGCAGTTCGTAAATTGTCGCACGCTGCTTGTTGACGACATCGTCGTATTCCAATGTGCGTTTACGGATGGCGAAATGCTGTTGCTCAACACGGCGCTGTGCGTTTTCAATCGTCCTGTTCAGCAACGGATGCTCCAATTCTTCGCCTTCCTGCAGGCCGAGCTTCTCCATGATGCCGGAGATACGGTCCGAACCAAACAGACGCATCAGATTGTCTTCCAACGAGATGTAGAAACGGGAGGAGCCCGGGTCGCCCTGACGTGCGCAACGACCACGCAACTGGCGGTCGATTCGCCGCGAGTCATGGCGTTCCGAACCGATGACATGAAGACCACCGACTTCCTTCACGCCCGGCCCGAGCTTGATATCCGTACCACGACCAGCCATGTTCGTCGCGATTGTCACGGCGCCCAACTGACCTGCCCGCGCCACGATTTCGGCTTCACTTTCGTGATGCTTTGCGTTCAAGACGTTATGGGCGATCCGCTGACGCTGCAACATACGGCTCAGCAGTTCGGATACTTCAACAGAAATCGTACCGACCAGAACAGGCTGTCCCTTCTGGTTGCATTCCGTAATCTCTTCCACGATCGCCTTGTATTTTTCGCGCTGCGTCTTATAAACACGGTCGTTGAAGTCTTTGCGCAAGCATGGACGGTTCGTCGGAACGACAACAACATCAAGATTATAGATGCTCTTGAATTCGTTCGCTTCCGTTTCCGCCGTACCAGTCATACCGGCCAATTTTTCATACATGCGGAAATAGTTCTGAATCGTGATGGAAGCCAACGTCTGCGTCTCACGTTCGATTTGCACATCTTCCTTGGCTTCAAGAGCTTGGTGCAAACCTTCGGAGAATCGGCGGCCTGGCTGCGGACGGCCTGTGAATTCATCGACGATGATGACTTTGTTATCCTGCACGACGTAATGGACGTCGATTTCGAACAAGCAGTAGGCGCGCAGCAACTGCGAAATGTTTTGGATAACTTCCGACTTTTCGTCGAAATCATCCTGCGCTTTGCGGCGCTTTTCGATCTTCTGGTTATCATCTAGCGTTTCATCCGCATCGATTTCGGAGAAAATCGCGGGGAGGTCTGGAATGACGAATGCATCCTTTTCGCCCGGGCGGAGGAAATCGCGGCCCATGGCGGAGAGATCGGCCTCGTGGCTCTTTTCGTCAATGGCGAAATACATCGTGTCTTTCACCTTCTGGAGGAGGCCACGGTTGTTGTCGCTATGGAATTCCAAATCCTTCTTGTCCAAAGCTTTGCGGATACTTGCATCTTCCATGAGGCGCATCAGTTGCTTATGCTTCGGCATGCCCAACTGAACCTTCGCCAGCAACGTGTAAGCTTCATCCTCTTCCTCTTCCGTATGGTCCGGCTTGTCCAGAATGTTTTTCGCCTGCTGAACCCAGTCGCTCATGAGTTTCATCTGGCGGCGGTATAATTCCGCGACGGACGGTTTCAATTTGTCGTACATGTGCGTCGATTCCTTCGCGGGCCCCGCGATGATCAACGGCGTACGGGCTTCATCAATCAAGATACTGTCGATTTCATCGACGATGGCGTAATAGTAATCGCGTTGGACGAGCTCCTCCTTGCGGGTGGCCATACCCATGTCGCGGAGGTAGTCGAAACCGAATTCGCTGTTCGTGCCGTAAGTGACGTCGCAATTGTACTGTTCGCGGCGTTGATCCGAATTCATGCTGTTCTGAATGCAGCCGACGGTGATGCCGAGCCATTTGAGCACGTGGCCCATCCATTCAGAGTCGCGTCGGGCCAGATAATCGTTGACGGTGACGAGCTGGACGTTGCGGCCCGTCAATGCGTTCAAATACAGCGGCATGACGGCGACGAGCGTCTTACCTTCACCAGTCGCCATTTCGGCGATGTTGTTCTGATGCAACGCGATAGCACCGATGAGCTGCACGTCGAACGGAATCATGTCCCATGTTAGAATATGGCCTGTGACTTCCACCTGCGTGCCCATCAAACGGCGGCAGGCGTCTTTCACGACGGCGTACGCCTCGCAGAGGAGATCATCCGTCGTTTCGCCTTTTTTCAGACGCTCTTTGAATTCGGGCGTCTTGGCCTGCAACTGTTCATCCGTCAGCGAATGGTATTCTTCATACAGCTGGTTGATGCGCGTGACCAACGGCTGAATCTTCTTCAGCACTCGCGCATTACGGCTGCCAAAAATCTTTTTTGTGATCCAAGCTAGCATGTTGTGTATTGTTCCTTTTCACGAAAAAATCCGGCGATATTCTCTCCTCCGGCGGGCGTCTTCCATCATTTCGAGCCGGGCTTGTAGATTGGCACGCCCTGCTTGCACAGCGGGCATTCCGTCGCTTCATACGTCGGCAGCTGCAATTTCAGCAACGAAACCATCGGAATGCCGAAATCGACGTCGCCTGCGGAACGGTCCACGAGAACCGCAACGCCGACGGGATTCGCGCCATGTTCGCGCACGAGATCGATCGTCTGCTGGACGCGGCCACCTTTCGTTACGACGTCTTCCGCCACGAGAACGCGTTCGCCTTCATGGAACGAAAAGCCGCGGCGCAAGACGAGATTCGAATCGTCGTCTTTTTCCGCGAAAACGGCCTTTACGCCCAATGCGCGGCCCACTTCCTGTCCGACAATGATACCGCCGATAGCGGGACTGATAACCGTCTCAATCGACATGTCTTTGAAAGATTCCGCCAACGCCGCGCAGAGCTTCGCCGCGATCAGCGTGTGCTGCAAAAGCAACGCCGCCTGAAAGTAGCTGTCGCTATGCAATCCGCTGCGAAGCAGAAAATGGCCATGCAGCAGTGCGCCGGTCTCTTCAAAATCTTTGATGATTTCACTCTTTTCCATGTGTCCCATCCATGCGCTTTGTTAGTTGCGCTATTTTTTGTTGTGATTTGGATTTCAGCGATTACGTTATGTGTTGGCGTTTTGACGCCGCGGCTCGCCCCGCCCGTCCAAACTAATCCCGCAAACTGACAATATAATCTTTATTCTCCTTATTTCTATAAAGTAATGAAAAATATGCTTGACAAGTTTCTTTCATATCTGCTTTTTTCAGTATTTTTTGCCATCTATTCACTTGGAGCGGCTGAAATCACAGCGGCGGAAGCGGACGCAGCCGTCCGCCAACTTTGGCTGGACGGCTTTCTCAAAATGTCCCGCGCCGCCCAATTGGCTGATCAGGGAAAGCCTTTTCCCGCCATGCAGGGCTACAACGACGCGATGAAACTTTTCGAAGATGTCCACAAGCGTTTTCCGGAATGGAACACGGTGATGGTCACCTACCACATTTCTTCCTGTCGTCTTCGCATCCAGCAGCTTGAAAAGACCATCCTGCCGGACTTGAAAACACTTACCACTGAAGAACTTAGAACACGCCTGAAGGAAGAGATCAACCGTAACGCCGCTCTTTCCATGGAGTTGCAGGAAATCCGGCAGGACAGTCGCTACACCATTAACGACACGCGTCTCCACGATCGCGAGACGTTGATTACCGCCCTTCGCCAGCAAATTTCCGAACTGGAAGTGAAGCTGAAGCTTGAACAAACAAAAGTCTCCCGCATGAAGACGGATGAAGATTTTGCAAAACTGCACAACGAACTTGCCGAACTCGCGGTAGTCAAACAACAACGTGATGAAAAAATCACCGCCATGACGCACGATCTCGAAGACGCCAACAAAAAAATCGACTCGCTGGAAAAACAGCTTGCCGAAGTGGATAAATGGACGGAAGCGGCCCATTCGACGGATGCCGTCAAAGACGAAAATGAACAGCTCAAACAAATCATCGCGGATCAGAACAGGAAGCTCATCTTCTTCCAGGAGAATGTCGCCCTCTATCTGGAGAACAAGAAGGAAATCGACAAGCTCGAAAGAATGGCTTTCGATCTAGAAAACAAAAGCGACATTTCCTCCGCCGCGCGTTATTGGCATACCATCTCCAACAAATATCCGGAAGCGCAAGAGCCCGCCCTGCGCGGCGCTTATTGGTATTGGGCCATCGATGATCATGACAACGCCAACATGCTGTTGGACCGTTACTTCACGACGACTGGCCGCAACGCAGATGCCATGGTTCTCATCGGACGTATCTGTCTGGACGAGAACAACTGGCAACGTGCTTTGGCGTTAACCTCATGGGCCACTGTCGCCGCTCCGGGCAACGTCAACGCGCAGTTCTCGCTAGGGGCGGTTTTCCTCTCCGCCGGGCAGCCAGCGCTTGCGAAGGCATGTTTCCGCAAAGCCATCGCTTTGGAGCCGGACCATGGCGAATCGCTGATGGCCCTTGCTATTATTTACGCCACTGTCGAACCACGCAACTTAAAGGACGCCAAAGAGTTCTATGAAAAAGCCGTCGCCGCGGGACAGCCGCGGGACGCTGCATTCGAGGCCGTCGTCAAATAACTTAACGAAACATAATCATGAAAAAAATCTTTATCATTTTCGCCTTACTTCTTCCGCTGTTTGCCATGGCGGATCTTGACAACGTCCGCAATGAATGGATGAAAGGCTATACGAAACTGGAGGCCGCCGACAAGGCGGCCAAGGCGAAGCGTACGCAAGAGGCCATTCCGCTCTATCGCTCCGCGCTGGCCGTTTTCGAATCGGTCCAAAGGCGTTATCCGCAATGGAATCCAACGTTGTTGAATTACCGAATCAATTACTGCCGGCAGATGTTGGAACAACTGACGAGCACACCAGAAGTAAAGCCGGAATCCCTTACGCCTAAGGATCTTGTAAAACTCAACAAGGAATATACCAACACGATTGCGCAATTGTCGGAGGAACGTCGTTTTCTGGAATCGCGCGTTGAAGTTCTGACCGAATCACTGGACAGGGCGCGGGCGGAAGCGGCGAAAGCCGCCGGCGTCGAGGCAAGCCTCTCAGCCGCCTCATCGAGTCGTAAGAAATTGGAAGAGACCAACAACCTTCTTCAACTTCGGCTCCGTGAAGCGAACAGTGAAATAGAAGCCTTGAAACGTGCGTCTTCCGCCGACAGAGATACACTAAAAACTGTGCAGAAACTCCAGAAGACAGAAAATTTGCTCCGTCAGTCGCAGACTGATTTAGGCAAGTTGACGGAAGATTTGAAGAGCTCCCGCGACAAAGTGGACGCCCTTAACCAGGCGTATGATAAGCTGTTGCGCGAAAAGAACGACCTAAACAACGAACTCGATAAAATCCGTAACATCGCGCAAAACAGGCTGACCGACAATGAATCCCTCCAGACACGGCTGAAGACGGCTCAGAAGAATGCCGCGGAGCTTGAAAAGACGCTGCAAAAACGCGAAGCCGCATTGGAGAAGCTGAAAAAGAAAGGAGGCAAGGATAAAACAGAGGAAGGCGGCGAACTGTCGGAAGATCTGCAAGTCGCTCGTGCCAAGAATGTTGCGCTCAACGAAGAACTGCTGACATTAAAAGCCGAACACGACAAATTGAAACGTCAGTTGCAGGCTTCAGAAGAGCAACGGGTCAGACTGTCGGATCGAATCACTTCAGACACGCAGGGCGTGAAAGATTCTGTGAAAGACGAGAAAATCAAAGGCAAGCAAGTGGCTCAGTTGCAGAAAGAACTGGAAGAAGCCCAGACCACCGCGAAACAGCTTCAGCAGCGATTGGACGCCCAAATCGAACTCACCCGTAAGCAGGAGGAAAACATCACCGCCCTAACGACCGATGATTCCGGCAATCCAAATCTCGCCCGTAAAATCATCCTCCAAAAAGCGCAGATCGACAAATTGGCGTCCGAAAACAACGCCTTGAACGAACAGTTAAAAGACGCGGATCCGTTGGCGCGCAAGAGTTTAGCGACCATTAGCAGTCTCAATCAGCAAATCGCCGACGGCAAGAAGAAGCTTGAACGCGCCACGCAGGAAATCGCCGAACTCAAGGCCAATCGCGACAAGCAAGCAGAGGAACAGAACGACGCCATCAAGAAAGCCACGGAGGAGCTTGATTCGCAGAGGCCAGACCAAGGCGCACAGGATATTGATGCATGGAAAACACTCTACGAGAAGAACTTCGCCCTTGCCAAACAAGCGATCACCAAAGAGGCCGAATCCCATGCGCGAATTCGCCTTCTGGAAGACCGTTATTTGGAGGCGCAGGAGCAGTTGGATGAACGCGAAAAAGAATTGGTCGCCGCACAAAATGCGTTGACCATTGCGGAAATTGCCACCCGTGAAGCACAGTCCAAACTCGCCGCCGCGGACATGGCCGCCAAGACGGCGGCCGGCCAGACGGGTGCCGCCAAAGGGCTCACAACCTCCCTTGCGGACACAACGAAGGATCTTCAAAGCAAGAATCTTGCAATCAACACGTTGCAGTCGAAAATTTCTGTACTGGAAGCGCAATTGCGCGATGCGGATGAACGAGCCACGTCACAAACTAAAAACCTTTCCGCTCTTGCAGACGGAAGCGACGACAAGACCAAATGGGTGGAGCATATCAAGCAGCTCACCGCAAGGCTTGAACAGGAGCAGAAACATCGCCGCGCCCTTGAAATGGCGCTCGCCGAAAAGGAAACCTCCGTGCAGGATGTGACCCAAACCGCCAATCAGCCGAAAATCGACAACGGTCCAGACATGCAGGAGGAACGCCGCCGCCGCGAACGCGAAAAGGAAGCGGTTATGAAAGGATATCTGCGGCAGGCCATCGACGCGGAGAAGCAGGAGAAGGTCGAAGCCGCCCAGTGGAACTATCAGAAAGTTCTTGAAATGGAGCCGGAAAACCGCATTGCCCTGCAACGTCTGGGCATTATTGCGGCTAATCTCGGCAACGATCAAGATACTATCAAATATCTGCAACGTGCCTTCCGGCAAGACCCGGACGATCCTGACACGCTGTTCGCTCTTGGCTATTCGCTGATCCGTCAGCAAGAGCCAGACTGGGCCGTTTCCATGCTCGCCCGCGCCGTGGCGCTTAATCCGAAAAATGCCGATGTCGCAAGAACTTATGGCATGGCATTAGCAACGCTTGGCTGGACACAGGCCGCTGAAATTCAATTGGAGAAAGCATATAATCTCAAGAAGGAAGACGCGGAAGCGCCATTGGCTCTTGCAATCCTTTTAGGCAGTTCCAAGCCGCCGCGTATCGATGAAGCCAAAAAATGGTATCAGATCGCCATCCAGAACGGGGCGCAACGCGACCCCGGATTGGACGCCGTTCTAAAATAATGATTAATGATTAATGATTAATGCTTTTCAAAAGGAATCTCATCGTCTTTTGTCTCTGCTCATCTCATGTTTCTCATCCCATGTCACCCTCTCTCTCTCTTTCCTTTCCCACAGAGGAGCGCCATGGTGTTATCATGACGCATTATGACATGAAATTTGAAACACAAAATGTGAGCAGAAGACGCAAGACGACAAGAAAAAATTGAGTAATGATTAATGACTAATGATTAATGACTTACCACCGACGACGCTAGAGCGTAGCTCTCTCCAAATCACTAACCACTAATCACTAACCACAAACAACTAATCATCGGCCGCACTGGAGTGCAGCCCTCCCGAAAGGCCGCACTGGAGTGCAGCCCTCCCGAAAGACCACACTGGAGTGCAGTCCTCCCGCTATTCCTGCGTTTTGCGAGAAATGACGTATTGCGGCAATTTCGGCGGTTCGTCAGGAGCTGTCTCGTCGCCGATGATGAGCTCCTTCTCATCGATAATTTGGTCGATGTGAATCGTGGAGCGCTTCTCATTCATCAAATCGAAGCTCGTCCCCTTGCGTTTGAACGCCGATTTCGTACGGCCGATTCGGCGCATCAGATGTTTAGGCGACTCTTCATCGTCACTGTCGGTACAATTTTCGTCTGATTTTTCATCATCGTCTTCATCGTCTTCATCATCATCGTCGTCATCGTCGCCGCCGATGATATCGTCGATATCGATGTCGATGTCATCATCGTCATCGTCGTCGTCATTTTCATCGTCATCATCATCAATGTCATCGTCATCGTCATCATCGATGTCGATGTCATCGTCGTCATCATCATCGATGTCGATGTCATCGGTGTCGTCGTCATCGTCATCGTCGTCGTCATCGTCGAAACTTTCATTGTCAGTATCCGTGACATCGGTGAAATCGTCGTCATCATCGTCATCATCGTCATCATCGTCATCATCGTCATCATCGTCGTCATTACCGGTAATCTTGTCCATCAAAGCCTTGGCTTTTTTGGCGGCCTTTTTGGGCGATTCGGCTCCCAGCATGACAGAAAACACCCCTTCACCGCAGGCATCATATGTCATGAGGCCTTTAACGAGCAGGAAGGAAATGAACGCGACCATATCATCCATGCCTTCTTCTTCATGGCCGCTGACTTCTGAAAACGTAACATGATGATAATAACGGAGGTCTCCGTCATCGCAGTCCATTTCCAAGGCACCAGGAATCAGACTGTAGTTGATTCTTGTCAAAAACTCAGCCACAGAGCGGATGTGCTTCTTAACCGATGTGTCAGAATTGACAATGATCGTCAGAGACTTGTCAAAAACAAAAATCTTCATCTGAATGTCCGCAAAGAAATACACAGGATGCCATTTGATGGTGAATAAATTAATATCTTCATCATACTGGTATTTCCAATCCAATTTTTTGATGGATTTATTTACTAAGGCAATGACTTGTTCTTTGATCAACATAGTTTTTCTCCTTTCCTATTCCGCTACAACCTGGGCAATAGAATGTCGCCTTGTTGCGTTTCCCGCAAAATAAACACACTCCGGCCCCTCATTAATAGAAATACATCGGGGAGGGACCAAAAAAAAAAGCCCGTCCTGTCTTCGCCCGAGGGCAAATGAGAGGCGGACTGCAACGCGCGAACGATTTTTCAATGGCCCGCAGCGGTGAAATTCCAATCCTCTCCCCGATGGATGCTAAATTCAAAATGTGATTTTCAACATACATGCCTTCCCTTACAAGATCATCTTTTGTCAATTTTCTTTGACTAGAGGCAATCTTGTCCACATGCAATTAACATAGCATGAGTTTCAAGGCCGTCAAGCGATTCCAAGAAAAAAAATCAAAAAAATTAAAAAAATCTGTCTTTTTCGTCCCCTTCGTCGCTTTCGTCTCTTCTGTCCTTTCACTGGAAAAATTTTGATTTTTTTTCTGTTCTTCAAGGAACACTGTCGAAAAAACAGCGGTCATAGAGGACGTTGAAAATGGAAAAGCCGGCACTTTTTCATTGGACGGCGCCACGCCTCGGGAGGGGCATGACGCCAGACGAAAGAACCGTTTGTTAAATAAGGAGAAAAAAGTCATGAAAAAATTAATGCATTGCGCATTGGCGGTATTGTTGGGTGTGACGTTGTTCGGCGTGAAAGCGGCCGCGGAGCCGTCGGAAGCATTGAGAATGGCCATGCTGGTCGAAGACGCGTTTTCAGAAGTGGTTGATAATTCGAAATCTGCCGTTGTGACGATTCTGAACAAGCAGTATCGCCGCGGACCGCAGATGATGGGCGATGTACCGCCTGAACTGTTCATGTTCCCCCAGTTCCGCGGCTATCGTCGTCAAATGCCACGTAATGATGAAAAACGCCTCATCACCGGCGGCGGCTCCGGCGTCATCATCGACGAAAAAGGCTACATCGTTACGAACAACCATGTTATTAAGGATTATGACTTCCTCGAAGTCAAATTGGCGGACGGCACCGTCTATGACACCCAAAAGGATAAAGATGTCATTACAGTCGTTGGCGTTGACGAAGAGTCCGATCTCGCCGTCCTTAAGATCGAAGACAGCAAGAAGAAATTCCATGCACTGACGTTCGCGGATTCCAGCAAGCTACGCATCGGCCAGTGGGCCATCGCCATCGGTGCACCGTTCGATCTGGAGCACTCCGTGACCATCGGCCACATCAGCCAGAAGGAACGCCAGAATATGCAGATGTCCGCTTTTGATGACTATATCCAGACGGACGCCTCCATCAACCCCGGCAACAGTGGTGGTCCTCTGCTGAACATCAAAGGCGAAATCATTGGCATCAACCAGTTTATCGTGACGGGCGGCATGTCCCGCGGCAACGTCGGTCTCGGTTTCTCCATCTCCAGCAATCTTGTCAAGCAGGTGGTCACTGCTTTGATCGACCACGGTGAAGTGCAACGTCCATTCCTCGGCATCTCCATGCAGGAGATGAACGATGAGCTAAAAGAACAGTTCGGAGTCGATTACGGCGTGATCGTCAGCGAAGCCCTGCCGGACACCGCCGCTGAAAAGGCTGGCGTGAAGGCTGGCGACGTTATCCAGAAGGTCGGCGGCAAGAAGGTCAATTCACCCCATGAAATGCTTCTGGCCGTGACCTCCTTCAAAATTGGTGACAAAATCCATCTCGATGCAAAACGCGGCGACAAAGACATCACGTTTGACATCGTCGCCGGCAAGCGCGACACCAACGCCCTCTATTCCAAACGCGGCCCGCGCGGCGGAGAAGAAGAGAGCATCCAATTCGACAAACTCGGCTTGGAACTTCTCGAAAAGGATGGTCGCGTTTCCATTGAGGAAATCCTGCCAGACGGTGCTGTCGCATCTGCTAACAGCAAGAACGACAATGGGATACGTGAAGGTGACTTCATCATCGAAGTGAACCGTCAGCCCGTGCGCAGCATCGATGACGTTGTCGCCGCCATGAAGGCCTCCCACAACAATACGGTCGTCTTCCTGATTGAGCGGAAGATCCGCGGCGATCAGCCCCGCCGTTTCTTCGTGGCAATTCCGATTAAAGACTAAATGACGAATTAAGAGATGACTTGGCCGCTGAATTATTTTATTCAGCGGCCTTGTTTTATATAGTGCCTTTTCATAACTGGCATTCTACATATAGTGTTCTTTTTATAGAAAATAATTGTTCCAAAAGCCTTCCAGAAGAC
>JAEEGH010013984.1_pt1 | contig 17702 bp, 19 predicted proteins | sample 9134181 | NCBI WGS metagenome assembly JAEEGH01 (sample SAMN16246544, study PRJNA631951) | gut metagenome | biome: gut microbiome; feature: rumen; material: DP-attached | host: Bos | place: Iran: Karaj | collected 2018-10
ACCCTTTGCAGCCTGATCATTGATAGTCCGTTGCAGATTAGTAAGACTAGATACTCCCGATCCTGATCCAAGAAACTTTTCGGTAAGCACTACCTGAATAACAACATACATATCCCCGTTCTGTCCATGTGCCCTTATAGCCTCCGCATCAAATCCAAATCCTGCCATAATCAATCCTCCTATATGATTCCTTTTTCTATCCAGCCTCCGCCGAACATATCGTAATTAACTTCAGCCTGTAGGGATATATCCATCTCATCAAAAGCGTTATAAATCGTTGTAAGGATATATCTACGAAGTGATTTTATCTGCGTTTTTGTCTCCTTTAGTTTCGCGAGCACATGACTCAAAACATCAAAGTCAATTTCTAGAAGTCGATTTCTTACAACTTCATACGGATATGCTCGTCCATTGATCCATTCAACTCCGTCGGGAGGTGTCGTAATAGCCATATCCGCAATGATATTAATAATTCCATCGATCATTCCCTTACGATTCTTGAACAGTTCATCACGAATCAGTCCTTCATATCTGACCTTGAGCCTTATAAGATTTATATAAGACTCTTTATAATTGATCTGTCCGTCAGGTCCCATCGTCACGCATTTGACTATTGCCTGCTTGGGAAATTTGCTTTTCATTGCACTGTAAATTAATACTTTTAACGGCTCCTCAATTCCAAGACTCGACGTGACAGAATAATCTCCGTTCGTAATCTCTGTTGTATTCTCTGTATTTGTCCCCCGTTTTTCCGTAATACCACCCTCGTTTTTTCGTATAACCTCCCCTCCATTTTCCGTATGGGGAGATACGTTATTTCGTATGGGGTCATACGATTTTTCGGGGGAGGTGGTACGATATTTCGTACCACCCTTATTGGAATCCTCATTATTACTGGATTTAACGGTTATTTCTACAGGTGTTATTTTTACCTCCTCGTTTTCAATCTCAGACCTTTGGACCGTCGGTCCTGAAGTTTCCTGTGTTATTTCATCCCTGCTTATCTCAGCAATTTTCTCCGGAAAGATATCTATATACATCACATTCATAAGCTTAGTTTTATTTTCCAATGTGATATCGCGGAATTCTCTTCTTATGAGTCCCTGCTTTTCCAAACGGTCCATAGCCTCTTTTACAATACGTTTTTTTATTCCGTACTGATTTTCATATTGGCGGTATGATCTCTGCAGCAGATCTCCCTTAAAACGTTTCTGAAGTCTGCTGACAAATCCGGTAGCTTCATCCCTCACTTCCATCGGACGATACCAATACACGATATCTGACAGTAAAGTAACTGCCACAAAATCAGGCTTCCCGGTATCAAGAAGGATCCTCTTATACCATATAGGCGGAGTGATATTCCCGGTGAAAGGAATCTCACCCATTGAATCTACGGCAGAATTGCCACTGGACATGATCCCCATGATCACTGACCTCCTTTTTCTTTCCACTCATCAAGAAGACGAATTATAAATTCTTCAATTGTCTCTGCAGGCATCTCATCCGGAAAATATTCCGAAAGAATATCTGCCTTAAGTACGACTTTTACAGGCTTGGGATCATCCGATATCAGAATTTCCCTTAGAAGTGCTTCCGTAAGCTCCTTATTCACGGAATACATTTTTATCTTTGCTGCTTTTCCGGGAGTTATAACGACCTTAAACTCCGATATAAAGATCTCGATCCATTTCTGTTCAGAATCAGTAAGATATGAAAGTTCAACACCTGAGCGGATCGGAAGTTTCTTTGTATCGACATATCTGAGAAGAGTGTCAGACAGATATGAAAGTGCAATATACCTTTGTACCGTTCTCCCACATTCACCGGCTGCTTCTCCGATTTCCTCAAGGGTATTTCCCCCTGCAGATCCCTGATGCTTCATAACATCGAATTTCATTCTGTAAGCATGTGCTTTTTCACTTGGGAGGATATCTTCTCTTTGGATATTCGAATCGACCATGGCCACAACCGCCTCGTCATCGGTCATATCTTTTATTACCACCGGCATAGTTTCAAGACCCGCAAGTTCACAGGCCCTTTTTCTTCTGTGTCCCGCAATGATCTCATAACCGCCGTCATCTCTCGGGCGGACGATTCCCGGCATCAGTACGCCGTATTGTTTGATGCTCTCAACTGTCTCATCCATCTTTTCATCATCAAGGACCTGAAAAGGATGGTCCCTGAATGTATGAAGTTCCGAAAGAGGCACCTCCGTGATCGCAGTACCTTCGCCGCCTACGAGATCATCAAATGTATTGAGCTGTATCTTTCCGACTACAGATTTATTCATTCCCGATCACCTCCCTTGTCAGGGATCTGTATGCACGGGCAACCTTCCCCCTGGGATCATGTTTATAAATGCTGATCCCAAGTGCGGATATCTCCGAGGCTCTTACCGAATACGGGATATTGTTTTCAAAGAATCTTACCTTCCCGCCGTAACCATCCGTAAGCAGCTGGATTATCTCTTTTGCATAATTTGTCCTTCCGTCCACCATAGTCATCAGAATGCCCTCAATTTTAAGTTTTGGGTTGATCTTCCTCTTGACCCTCCTGATGGTCCTTATGAGCTGTTCAAGGCCCTTGACGGGCAGATATGCGGCCTGTACCGGTATAAGGATGCTGTCGGCCGCGGCAAAGGCATTTACGGTCATCATACCGAGTGATGGCTGGCAGTCTATGATGATATAGTCGTATTCTTTTCTGACCATACCGATATATTCCTTCAGAATAGTTTCACGGCTCATGACATTTACAAGCGAAACCTCCATACCCGATAGTTCAATATTACCCGGCATCAGGTCGACTCCCTCGTCATGATGAAGGATTCCTTCATAAGGATCCAGTTCCTCATCGTTTATTATCTTTCCGAGAACTGTAGATATCGTATAATCCATAGAATCGGGTTCTCTGTATCCAAGACTTGCCGTCAGGGATCCCTGGCTGTCCGCATCCAGGAGAAGAACTCTCTTTCCTTCCTCTGCAAGTCCTATCCCGAGATTCTCTGCGGTCACAGTCTTGGCTGTCCCGCCTTTTTGATTTGCTATTGCGATCACTTTGCACATGTCCGGCCTCCGTTTGTGATATGTTATTTGTTCTTTTTACCTTCTTTTCTCTTCAGGTTCCTCTGTTCTTCCCTGAGATCCTTAAAAGTCAGATGCTGCCTAAGTTTGAGGATCCGGTTTCCGTTCTTTAAGATGCCGGAAGCCCTCATCAGCTCGCTCGATTTCGTTCCCAGAAGTCTCTCCCGGTATTTCTTGATCAGGTATGAACTGTTGGCCCTGATCGTTATCTCCACATCGGATCCCGTAAGTCTGTACTCACATTTTTCCATCAGACATCTTCCTCCACTTTGAATTTCTCTACAAAATAAGGCTCGAACACGCTGTCATCAATCAGTACGATGTTATTTTTTCTGTATAAAGCCCCGCATTCTTGTGCCACCTCATATAGTGACCTTCTTTCGATTCCGTATTTTTCTTCCGCTGCATCGATCTTTATGAACTTCCTTTCTCCGTTTCTCTTCTGAACCAGTCTTTCAAGGTGTTCAAGAGTCTTTAACGATTCATTAGTCATGTTGTTTTTTCTCCTTTTTCCTTATTTGCAGACGAAAAAAAGACACTCTCTCCCAGACTTTGCGTCTTCTTGAAAATGTCTTTTTTAACGGTTCTATTCGGTTATCTGACGTCCGACACCGCAATTGGTGTCAAAACGGTGTCAACTTTCCAAGTTTGAAAAATTCAGCCCAGTATCCATGCGGGTTTCAAGGTCATCCTATCAGCCAGTCGTACATGTCCTGATACTTGCCTGCGGAGACTTCCCAGGAGAAGTTCTCGGCCATGGCACGGTCGACCATCTTGTTCCACTCACGGCGGCGGTCATAGTAGATCTTTTCCGCGTAGCGGATGGTGTGGAGCATCTCATGAGCGTTGTAGTTGACGAAAGAGAAGCCGGTTCCGGTTCCTTCATACTCGTTGTAAGGCTTTACGGTGTCCTTGAGGCCGCCTGTTTCCCTTACGATGGGAATAGTTCCGTAGCGAAGTGCAATGAGCTGTGAAAGGCCGCAGGGCTCGAAGAGCGAAGGCATAAGGAATGCATCACTCGAAGCATAGATCCTGTCGGAAAGTTCATCGGAGTAATAGATGTTCGCGGAAACCTTGTCGGCATATTTCCAGTCGAAATGTCTGAACATATTCTCGTACTGTTCGGAGCCGGTTCCGAGGACAACTATCTGTACATCGTCCCTGCAGAGCTCGTCCATTACGTAAGCGATGAGATCGAAGCCCTTCTGGTCGGTGAGTCTGGAAACGATGCCGATCATCATCTTCTTTTCATCGACGGTAAGACCAAGCTGTTCCTGGAGTGCTCTCTTATTCTTGGATTTTTCCTTACGGAAGTTGGCTGCATTGTATTTCTTTACCAGATATTCATCCGTCTCGGGATTGAACTTCTCATAGTCGATACCGTTTACGATTCCACGGAGGGAATTGCTGCGCGCCCTGAGGAGACCGTCAAGACCCTCTCCGTAGAACTGGGTCTTGATCTCTTCGGCATAGGTATCGGATACGGTCGTGACCGCATCGGCAAATACGATACCGCCCTTAAGAAGGTTGGCATCCTTGTATGATTCGAGCTTATCAGGTGTGAAGTAATAGTCGGGAAGTCCCGTGATGTTCTTTACGGTCTTGACGTCCCACTTGCCCTGGAACTTGAGGTTGTGGATGGTGATCGCAGTCTTTATCCCGCGGTAGAATTCACCTCCCGCAAAACGCTCCTTGAGATAAACGGGGATAAGGCCGGTCTGCCAGTCATGGCAGTGGATGAGGTCGGGTCTGAAATCAAGGATGGGAAGTGATGACAGAACCGCCTTGCAGAAGTATGTATATCTTTCGATCTCATATCTGGGATCGTCGTTATAAACCTTGGGTCCGCTGAAGTAGTATTCGTTGTCGATGAAGTAATACGTAATCCCGTCAACGACCGCTTTGAAGAGACCGACATAGATATTCTGCCAGTTGTAATCCATGTAGAAGGAGTCGATGTACTCAAGTTTGTCCTTCATCTCCTGCTTCATGCAGGAATATTTGGGCAGGAAAACCCTTACATCAAAATACCTCTTGTCCAGATACTTGGGGAGAGATCCGACAACGTCTGCCAGTCCTCCCGTTTTGATGAAAGGCACCCCCTCAGATGCAACAAACAAAACTTTCTTCATGGACTCTAGCCTCCGAAACGATGGAAATCATTGTGACAGATAATAACGGGTCATCTGCTTTCGATAGCCTGTCTTAAGTCTTCTTTCATATCGAGTACGGCAAGTCTGGATGCCTCAGCATATCCTTCTTCTCCGCACTTAGCGTACTGTTCCTGTTTATATGCAGCGATTATGCCGCGTGATGAGTTGACGATTGCACCGAGTCCGTCGTCATTGAAAAAGTAAGCAAGATCGGATCCCTTGCCGCCCTGTGCTCCGTATCCGGGAACAAGGATGTAAGCCTTGGGCATGAGCTTTCTGAGAATCTTGCCCTGCTCGGGATAGGTGGCTCCGACTACTGCACCGACCTCGGAATAACCGGTCTCGGGATCAATGGTGCTCTGTCCCCACTCTACGACCTTCTCGGCAACATGCTCATAGAGCGCTCTTCCGTCAATGATCCTATCCTGGAATTCACCGCTGGAAGGATTCGATGTCTTGACGAGGACGAAGATTCCTTTCTTTTCGGATTCGCATACCTTCACGAAGGGAAGGACACCGTCTGAACCGAGGTAAGGGTTAACGGTCACGATATCTTCGTCGAATGCGGGGATGAGGTTATTACCGATCCTGGTCTTGCCGATATGTCCCACCGCATACATTTCTGAGGTTGAACCGATGTCACCGCGCTTGATGTCTCCGATGACCACAAGGCCCTTCTTATGAGCGTAATCAACGGTCCACTCGAAGACTTCCATTCCGGGGATTCCGAGTTGCTCGTACATTGCAACCTGGGGCTTTACTGCGGGTACGAGGTCTGCGATGGAATCGATTATTCCTTTGTTATATTCCTTGAAAGCAAGTGCGGCTCCTTCGAGAGATTCGCCTGCCTCCTTGAATGCCTTTTCCTTGATGAATTCTGGAACGAAGTTAAGGTTGGGATCGAGGCCCACAACGATGGGAGCCTGGGTTTCTTTTATCTTCTTTACAAGTGTTTCGATCATTTCTTTCTCCTATACCGGGTGAACGGAGGAACCGTCCCCCTGTTTACCTGGTTTCCAAGAATTGAAGTTCCCTTGCGGCATCCGCATCATCGGGGTACTTCGCAAGGTATTCCTTCATGAGTTCGTAAGCGGTCTCAAAGTCCGCAGTGTATTCATAAGCCACGGCCAGGTTATATTCGAGGCTCTTGGCAAAGGTTCCGTCGTCAGCTTCGATGCCTGCCTTGAATGCTTCGAGTGCGGCTTCGTACATACCCATCTTGAGCCTGCACAGACCAAGCTGGTCGTAGAGCTCGGAATTTGCACCCTTTGTGCCGATGTAGCTTTCATAGACGTTGGCAGCGTAGTTGTATTCACCCATTGCTTCGTATGCCCTTCCGAGGAAGAGTGAGCTGGTTACGGAGCTGTCTGCATTTCTTGCGCTCTCCAGAGTGTTGGCAGCCTGGGTGTAGTCGCCGAGGTAGTAATACATTCTTCCTTTTTCGGAATCGGTCATCTTGCCGGTATCCTCCGAAAGAGCGGTGCGCAGGTACTCAAGACCCGCATCTCTGTATCCTATCGCGGAGAGCATTTCATAGATACTGATGAGTGTGTCGTAGTCATCGGGATTTCTGGAGATAACGACGTTGAAGTCGGATACGGCTCCGTCGAAATTGCCCTGCTTTAATCTTGCGGAAGCCCTGAGAAGGTAGCTTTCCGTATCATCGCTGAAGGCAATGATTGCATTGTATCTGTCCTCAGCCGCAGCATAATCTCCCATGCTGTCATAAGCGGCCGCAAGGTAGAAGTTGATGTCGGTATCCATGGAATCGGGATATCCGGTGCCGGAGTGAAGGGCGGTCACAAACTGCTGGGATGCGCTGACATAGTCCGCCTTTCCCATATATGCGATGCCCCTTGCCCTTGCGATCTCTCTCGCGTCCTCTCCGGCCTGTTCGGCACCGGAAAGTGCGGCAAGTGCTCCGTCGTAATCCATAATGCTGAGCGCTTCGTATGCGGTCTTGAGGTTATCAGCCTTTTTGCCGCATCCGCAAAGTGCCATACATACGCACAAAGCAAGCACTGCCTTAAAGGCAGAGCCTGCTCTGTTTTTGTCTTTATGTGATTTGGTGCAACCGTTAGCTAGTTTCATTAATCCTTAAGTTCCGAAGTACAGTGAGGGCATCTGGTTGCTTCGATATTGATCTCGCTCTTGCAGAAAGGACAGATCTTGGTGGTCTTGGGAGCGTCTTCTTTTTTCTTGGAGACCTTATCGGCAGCCTTGTTCATAGCCTTGACGATGAGGAAGACTACGATAGCCATGAGGAGGAAGTTGATGACTGCGGTGATGAATACGCCGTAGTTAAGTGTTGATGCGCCTGCTTCCTGAGCGGCTGCGAGTGAGTCATAGTGAGTTCCGTCGAGTGAAACGAACCAGTTGGTGAAATCGATGCCGCCGGTGATAAGAGTGATCACAGGCATTATGATGTCATTTACCAGACTTGAGATGATTGCCTGGAAAGCACCTCCGATGATGACACCGACTGCCATATCGAGGACATTTCCGCGCATGATGAATTTCTTGAATTCTCCGAAAAATCCCTTGGTCTTTTCAGCAGCTACCGCTGTTTTCTTCTTCTCTTCTTCTGCCATTTTTATGCTCCTTTCAGGTCCCTACGGACCCCATATATTTTACCAATTTTGCAGGGGTGTAGCAAGGGATAACGGCTGTTATTACGAAACCTCTGTGCCTGCATATACCTCGTCGTAGAAATCCTTCTGATCGGATATAAACTCAAGGATGTCCGAAGACAAAGCCTCAGGATTGTTGTCCATAAAGGTACTGACAACGTCATATCTGGAACTGTTACCCTTTACATAGTTAAGGACAGCTACAACAAATCCGTAATATGAATCTTTTATGTTATTAAGTCTGATCGTGAACTCTTCCATAACCGGCCTCCTTAATGAAAATCTCGAACCACATAGAAAATGTTATACTCATCAAAACCATGGTTTTCAAACCAGTACACATATGCTTTTCCGTCAATTCCGAATGATGTATGAGCTGCAATTCTTTTGTTTTTATATTGCGTCTCATAAATCTGATTTATTTCTGATCTGATTTTAGCATATTCCTTTCTTGAATTGATCAAATTGCACATCTTCACCCGAGAAATAAAGGTTTATTGCTCCGGTTTCGAAGGTCGTAAGGTATGTGCAGCCCGCGTTTTTAAGGCGCTCCAGGGTTTCGGGATGCGGGTGGCCGTAGCGGTTATCAAGACCTGCGCTGTTTACTGCAAGGCGGGGACGAGCGGCTTCAAGGAAATCATCCGTAGTGGTGCCCGAAGAGCCGTGGTGGGCGGTGATATAGATGTCAAGTCTTCTTCCGCCTAATGCGGTGTTTATGGCCTCTGCAAGGGCCGTTTCCCCGCTTTCCTGAACGTCTCCGGGGATAAGGAGGGAGAAAGATGTGCCGGGTGATTCTCCGGGTTCAGAGACAGCGTGTGCGTGGAATTCAGCCAGGATGCACATCGAGCCTGCATTGGGATCTTCGGGGATGTAGGTTGAGGCTGGGTGAAGGCAGGTAAAATACGTATCTCCGCTCTTCCATGCATCTCCGGCGCTTATGCACGTTACGGGGACGCCTGCTGCCGCACATGCTTTCAGAAGATGCTCTGTGTTTGCACTTCCGTCGCTCCTCATCTGCGGGGTTATATATACTCCACGGATGTTAAGATTCCATGTGTCTGCGTTTTCCATGAGCTCAAGCACTCCGTTTATATGGTCCTCATCCGAATGCGAAATGAAGATCCCGTCGACAGTGCTGAGCCCGTTGCAGCGAAGGAACGGAAGGATGATGTACTGCCCGGTGTTCCTCTCGGAAGATGACCCTCCGTCGAAGATATAGACCTCTCCTGCGTCGGTGATCATCACATTGCAGTTTCCCTGACCGATGTAAAGCTGCGTGCAGGAATTTCGAACAGGGAGCGGAAAAGCGATAAGTACAAGCATCAGCGCGGAGCAGAGGACGGTCAGTATAAATGCGGGACGGATGCGGCCGTCGTCCGCTTTTTGGGTTATCCCGTTTACTTTGCGGATCCTTCTTTTTCCTTTTCCGGAAAAGTAAGGAAGCATATCGAGGATGTATCCCTTCCTGAATGCGCTGACCATTCTGCCGGAAATGATGAGTGCGATAACGATCATGTAGTAAAGGGCGATGAATGCCATGCCGGGCCTGCCGGGATTCCAGGTGTTGTGAGGGAGGCTTTCCGCGCATCTGCAAAGGAATTCGAAGAGGCTGAGAAGAAGGCAGCTGATCTTTCCTGCAAAGCCGAGACCGGGAATCATGAGGATCATTCCCGAGAAGACAAGAAGCGACATGCATGGCAGAATCAGAAGGTTTAAGAATACTGCGAAGATGCTGACCCTGTAGAAGAAGTAAAGCTGAACGGGAAGGGTAAAGAGGATTATGCCAAGGCTTGAAACAAAGCTGTGAAGGGCTGCGGAGGCGATCTTTCGGGAAAGATCCCTCAGGCGTTTCTTCAGAGTGTCTTCTTCGTAGAATCTCTGTTTTTCTTTTCCGGTGAAGACAAGGACGTTTAGGGAAGGGAGAAATGTGTATATCCCGAGTGCGGCTCCGTAGGAAAGAAGAAAGCTAACGTTACGGATGCTGCCCGGATCAAAGATGAGGACGATGGCTGCCATTACGCTGAGCGAGGTCAGGGGGTCCTCTGTGCGTTTGGCGGGAAACGCGAGCATGCGGATAACAAACATGCCCACGGCTCTGGTTGCGGACACGCTCATGCCGGACATTATGAGATACAGGATTAAGATGCCTGCGGATGCGAGTGCCGCGGGGATGTGGCGGCATCTGAGTTTTCTGAGGAGGCTGAAACACCCCATGCCGAGAATTGAGATGTGAAGCCCCGAGATGCTGAGGATATGTGCGATGCCGTTATTTTGGTAGAGCTCTTTGGTTTCTTTATCGATGCCCTCTTTATCGCCCAGAAGAAGGTCGCAGAGGACGGAGGCTTCCTTTTCGGGGCAGACGGCATGGATACGCTCTTTCATTTTCAGACGGAGTCTGCGCAGGGCTTCTTTTACGGGGGCACAGGTTCCGCATCGGTTTAGTATCTGCGCATCCGTGAGCTTTGCTTCATATCCTTTGGACGTGTAGTAGTCATACGCATCGAACTGTCCGGGATTCATCGCATGCGGGAAGCTTTCGAAGCGGCCGGATACGGTGAGCGTTTCGCCAAGGCGAAGTCCTTCCGTGTCGCTTTCCGAACCGATATAGACAAGAAGCTTTATATACTGCAAACCATCATTTGCCTTGATCACTATGTACTTTTCATATATTCCATCCACTCTTCCCGTTAATGTCACATACTCCCCGTCCTCCGGCAAAGACAGAATCCTATTAATGGGAAGTATCCCTGCGTACACAAGCACGGATATCAGTATGACAATAAGAGAGCAGACGAAAGCTAACGGTCTTCTCATGCTCCTCCGATTTGGTTTTTGGCAGCAAAATACGATCACTTCGCATATGCCTGCCATAGTTATTTCTCAGCGTAAAATCCGGCGATGTGCCGTAAGATCAGCGGCCGCACAGAACGCGCAGCGGAATCGCTCTCCGGGAAAGTCCGGAACTCTCTCCCACACAAAATACAACATAAAAAGGGCCCGGTCAACCCGGGCCCTATCCGGCATATTTACTTTTTCCTGCGGCCGGCCTGCCACTTGTCGTAGAGGTAGGAAAGAACGAGGGTAAGGATCACGCTTCCCGGGAAAAGGATACCGTGGATGATGGTCCGCTTAAGGACGGTAAGGTGCGGGAAAATGAATGTGTTGATATAGACGACTATCGGGAAATGGATAAGGAATGCACTTCCGCTCCTGTCGCCGAGAAAGACTGTTACCTTGTTGGTAAGAAGCTTCGTGACAAGTCCGCCCTTTTTGTAGAAAAGCTGCATCCAGATGACTGACATAAGGGGGCACACGGGTGCGTAGGACAGATAGACTATCATGCTCTCTCTGCTCCAGATATATACCAGAAGTCCCGTGATGATAAGCGCAGTCAGTTCAACAACAGTGGAAAGAAGCTTTACCCCGGACTCATCTTCTTTCTTTTCCTTCAGGGCCATGAAACCGAGAATGATTCCGTAGGACATGTCAAAGACTCTGTACAAAGGCGATGAATGGATCAGATATGTCATGACGTCAGCCGTATGAACGAAGCATCCGACGATATAAACATAGAGCGTCTGGACGGCGATGAGCGCTATGAGTACAAACACAAGTGAGATCCTGTCGCTGCATTTTTTGAACAGCCTGTACAGGAAAGGAAAGACAATATAAAGAACGAATATGTTCGAAAGGAACCACGATACACCGTTGAGTGATGCGTTTATATCCGCGCTGGGAATAAGCGACTGAATGAGCAATACATTGCAGGCTATCTTGATCAGAAGGTCGCTCAGGTGAAGTCCGCCCGCCCTGTAGATCACGAAGGGAATGCTGACGAGCATCATGATAATATGCAGCGGATAAAGCTTGGAGATGCGTCTTACGGCTTCCTTAAAGGAATCAGCGATGCCGTACTTTTCGTAGGATGCGTTCTTTCTTGTCGTAAGAAGAAATCCGGACAATATGAAGAACACGGACACTGAGATCGGTGTCCATCCGAAATAATAAAAGTGTCCGAGGAAGATTCCTACAAAAGCCAGGCCTCTCAAAGCCTGCAGAGAATTACTCTTTGCACCGGGCTTTGAAGCAGTGCTCGTGCCGGACGCGCTCTTCTGTTCTGTTGTTTCTGAAGTTTCCACCATCTATTCTTTCAGTCCGGGTCGCCAAAGCCCGCCGCCATTTTATTCTTTCCATCTGAGCCTGTGCAGCTCTCCGCATTTTTCGAGTCCCGCAAAGTCCATCTGCCTGAGTGCTTCGAACAGGACTATCGAAACGGAATTGCAGAGGTTGATGGATCTTTCCCCATCGATCATCGGAATCCGGATGCACTCTTCTTCGCGGTCAACAAGTATCTCTTCCGGGATGCCCCTGCTCTCGGGACCGAACATTATATAATCTCCGTCCGAGTAGTTTACATCACTGTACACCTTATGTGCCTTGGTTGTTGCCATCCAGATCTTCGGATGCGAATTCTTTTCAAGGAAATCCTCAAAGCCGTCGTACTCGATATGATCGAGGCGGGGCCAGTAATCGAGGCCTGCTCTCTTGATCTCCTTTTGATCGAGTGAAAATCCGAGGGGCTTTATCAGATGAAGCCTGCAGCCTGTCGCGACGCAGGTTCTTCCGATGTTTCCCGTGTTATATGGAATTTCGGGTTCGTACAAAACAATGTTAAGCATATCAGGTGCAAAGGCCGGCCATAAGGACTTCGACCGCCATACGTTCATTCATTTTTCCCATCTTGAAGGATTCGTCCGCTCTTTCGCAGAGGGTGATCGCTTTCTGAAGCTCGGAAGTTTCCATACGCAGTGCCTGCTCAAGGTAGATCTTGACCTGGAACTCTCCGATTGAACCTCTTGCCTTTTTGACCGCGCCGGTATCGGGATCCGTTTCCTTTTTGTAAGCAACGTTTTCGATGATATCCCTGCTGTTGTAGCCGGAATCGTACATGCTCTTAAGCTGCAGCATCCAGAGAAACTGGTTCTGGAGCATAACGATGATCTTGACCGGAGCTATTCTCAGTGCGAGCAGGTCCTCATATCGTTCGAGACAGGTTCTTATGTCCTTCCTCATTATCGAATCGATCATCTCGAAGATCCTGTCCTCTATATTCCTTGAACAGATCGCATCGATGTCTTCCCTTGTCACGACTTCCTTTTCAAGAGCGTAGGAAATGAGCTTTTCAAGTTCCGACATGAGCCTGCCCATATCGTTTCCGATCACGTCGAGCATGTATCTCGCATCATCCTCGCTCATTCTCTTGTTGTTCTTTTTAAGATACGCACCGATGTTCTGAAGGAGGTATCTGTCGGGCTGAGTCGTAAATTCCACGCACAGTCCGTGCTTTGCTATCTGCTTGTAGAGCTTAAGCCTTGCATCGGCTTCGTCTTCGACGAAGATAAATGTCGTCGTCTCGGGAGCTTCGCCTATAAAGTCCGCAAGCTCGTCCGCATTCTTTTTGAAAAAGCCGGAGTACCTTACGACCACGATACGCCTCTCGGCAAAGAAAGGAAGCGTCTGTGCCTGCGATATGACATCGGCTGCGGACACGGGATTGGTGTCGAAAATGTTCGTGTTCATATCATCCCTTGATCCGCCGAGCGCAGAGATGAGCTTCTTTTCGTAGAAATTGCGCAGATATCTTTCGCATCCGAAAAGAAGGTAGCAGTTCCTTAAGTTACCCTCGGAAATATCCTTCTTCAGTTGTTCAAGGCTTGCCGCCGCGTCCCTGGGTTTCATTTATTCCGTCTTTTCACCTGCGTTTACAAGTGCCTGTGCTTCTTCAAGCGTGATCACCATCTCGGTATTCTTTTCATAAGATGATTCTAAGATTTCCGGAACCACACCGTCAACAAGGATCTGAACCCTGTCGATATTCGGAAGCTCACAGAGCGAATTTACGATGGAGTAGACCGAGCTCGTCGTCGGTACATTTCCGTAAGGGATCAGGAAATCCGCTGAAAGATTGACGTAGCATACACCGTCCTTGGAGTTGACGCTGAGCACGCCCGTCTGCGGATTGACCGACTGATACAGCCCTTCGACCTGGCCGCTTGGCCCGATGATGAGTTCATCGACAACGAATCTTTCAAGCGGCATAGAGGTCGAATAGAATTTATTTCTGTAAACGCCTACAAGCGTGTTTCCGTCCACGGATGCAAAGTAAAGCATCACGTCCGCTTCTTCGTAAGTGTTGATCTCGTTTCCGTCGTTACTGATGAATGTTCCGGCATCCATACGGCCTACTTCGAAGCCGCTGTGATCCATGAGCGGTTCACCGTCTACGGTAAAATAAACTTCGCTTACATAGCCGGATCCGCAAAGAGTCTTTACTATCGCTGCCCTTACGAGAACCTCTGTGGTAAAGACAAGCTTTTTGTAATCGGCGCTCATGTTAAGGACTGCTTTTCCGTCATCGAAGGTGTAATCCCTCAATTCAAAGCCCATGGCAAGCGGTGCCTTATACTGCGCATTCGGGGATTTCTCGGAAAGCTTTTCAAGCAGTTCTTCGACCACGCCCCTCGCATCGGTTGACTTCAGCGTGTATGGATAGCTTTCGGTCCTTGTTTCATCGTTATTGATGTAATAAACCGTAACGCCGTTTGTATCCGCATCCTGCTGAACCTGCGCAGAGCAACCGGCCATGACGATCATCATCACGGCTGTAAGAATCGCTGTTAATTTTTTCTTCAGATCATTTCGCATCGGCAATATAACTCAGTGGTATGGTAACGACAAATTTGGTTCCTTCGCCTTCCTTGCTGGTAAGGTCGATCGTTCCGTGGTGCATGAGGACAACCTTTCTGCATATGGCAAGACCAAGGCCCGTTCCGCCTATCTCGCGCGAATGTGATTTATCGACGCGGTAAAATCTTTCGTAGACATGTGCAAGTGATTCTTCGGGAATACCGAGTCCCGAGTCTTCGACGGTGAGCTTGAAATCCTGATGGTCCGCATCGAGGCTTACCCTTACCCATCCGTTTTCGTGATTGTATTTGATCGCATTTTCGACAAGGTTTGTGATAAGTGAAGTTATCTTGACCTCATCGACTTCCGCGATTATCTTTCTTTTTGTTTCGAAGGTGACATCGACGTTCTGCTTCCTTGCAATGGAGCGGAGTCTCTTAAGGACAAGTTCCGTAAGCTCGTTGATGTCAGTGGGCACGGGCTTGAGGTTCTGGCTCGAGGTGTCGTCCATCTTGACGAGTGCGAGAAGATCGGTGATGATCCTGTTTTCCCTGTCTATCTGGGAGGTGATGTCCTCCATGAATTCCCTGTAATCCTCCACGCTCGCATCGGGGCTTGCAAGAAGTGAATCGGAAAGAACCTTCATCGATGCCATCGGAGTCTTAAGCTCGTGCGAGACATTGGCAACGAATTCTCCCCTGCTTTCATCAAGCGTATTGATACGTGTAAGAAGGTTATTGAAGGCTTCGGATATATGCGCGGTCTCGGTGCAGTCATCCACGGGTTCGAGCAGGTTATTGTAGCCCGCTTTTACGGCATTGATCCGACCTGTAAGTGTGGTGACCGGACTTACCAGGAATCTGGAAAGGATCGCCGCAAGTGCCGCGACAAGGATGATGATCGTGATCTCGAGGATAAATGCGTTGTTTCCGAGGACGTCCGCCATGCTGATGATGCTGTCATCGGAAATGGATGTGAGCATGACTCCCCTTATGACTCCCGATCCGCCTTCAGCCGTTGTGTCTGCGATGGGCGTCGTAAGCTCGATGTAGCCGAGATTTTTATCATAATAGGATGTCGATACACCCTGGAAGCATTTGATGACCTCTTCGGAGATTATCGTTTTCCCTTCGGAAATTCCGTATGTATCCTTGAGCACCTTGAAGTTCGCACCTATGATCATGATCCTGCCTTCGTACACATTAGAAAGCATTTCGATCTCCGCATCCATAACGTCAAGAGAGCCGGTGTAATCATCGGCCCTGCCCGTAAGTGCTGATATGTACTTATTTGCAACGAGGTGGTTGGCTGTGATCGTAAGCTGGTTCTGGACTGCGGAAACGCGAGTTTCAACGGCCCTGGACTCGTAATCGGATACGATCGTAACTCTTACGAGTATGCAGGGAACTATCCCCAGAACCAGGATGATCAGGAAAATCCGTGCCCTGAGCGATCTGAGCCTTATGACGGATTTAAGATTTGAAAAGAGCTCTGTCATATATCAGTTGCCCTGAGCGGATACGCTGAAATAATATCCTATACCCCATCTTGTGTGGACGTATGTGGGATTGCCGGCATCGCTTTCTATCTTCTCGCGAAGTCGTCTTACATGGACATCGACGGTTCTTTCATCGCCGGGGAAATCATCGCCCCAGACAGCTGTAAGAAGGTCATTCCTTTTATAGACCTTGCCGGGATTTTCCATTAAGATCCTGATGATCTCGAATTCCTTGGATGTAAGAGGGATCTCTTCATTTCCCTTGAAGGTTCTGTGATTTTCAAGATCGAGCGTAAGTCCGCCTGCGGAAAGTGTCTCACCCTTCGGCTTTGCGGTCTCTTCCTTACGGCTTCTTCTCATGACGGCCTTGATCCTTGCTTTTACCTCAAGGATGTTGAAGGGCTTGGTCATGTAATCGTCGGCACCGTAATCAAGTCCGAGGATCTTGTCCATATCGTCGCCCTTGGCGGTGAGCATGATGATGGGAGTCTTGGAAAATTCCCTGATCCTCTGGCATACTTCATATCCGTCAAGCTTAGGCAACATCAGGTCAAGAAGGATAATGTCGTAATCCTTGGCCCTTGCCATCTCGAGAGCTTCCTCTCCGTCGTATGCGCAGTCGGTCTCATAGCCGTCCTGCTCGAGTGAGAATTTTATTCCTTTAACGATGAGCTTTTCATCATCGACGATAAGTACCTTAGCTGCCATTTTCTACCTCTGCTTAAGTCAGACACGGATGAGATCCTTTATCTGAGCGAAAAGATTCTCTCCTATGCCGTTTACGTTCATGATCTCTTTGATGTCCTTAAAGCTGCCGTGCTCTTCACGGTAATTTATTATCGCCCGTGCCTTGGAGCTTCCTATTCCGGGGAGCGTGCACAGGGCCTGTTCTCCCGCGGTATTGATATTGATAAGCGCATCCTGTGCGCCCGTTTCTTCGGTGCCTGTGATATAGTCGGATGCGCCTTCCGCAAGTGTTTCTCCTGCCTCAGGGAAAAAGACCATATCACCGTCTTTCAATATCCCTGCAAGGTTGATACGCTTTTCATCCGCGCCTTCCGAAAACCCGCCCGCCGCATCCAGTCCGTCGCAGACTCTGCTTCCCGCGGGCAGTTCGTACACTCCGGGATTTTTCACCGAGCCGCAGATGTAGACAACGATCGACGCTTCTTCGGATACGCCTGCTGCCGGGTCAGGCTCGCTTTGAGGTGATCCGTCTTCCGTTCTGCTTTGCGCCAAATCCGCATCCTGCCGGTAACCGGTACCGCTTTCGACAGCTTCATCCGCGTTTTGCGCTTCAAGCGAAGAGAGTGTCATCCCGGCTCTGTCACCGCACGAAGCTATCACAAACGCCGAAAGAAGTGCCAGTGCGGCGTTCAGTGCGCCTTTTGTTTTTCTTTTCATATTCCCTCCTTAAACGGAGGGCCGAAGGTAAATGTCCGCTTTTCACGGAAGCGGCTTATATGCTACAAAGATGCGTTAAGGACGTAGTTGATGTTGTTGTCAAGCGTGATCAGCTCGTTTTTGATGTCTCCGCCTTCCCAGACCTTGGAGAACATGACCTCAAGCTGCATCCAGATATTCTCCGTCTCCATCATCTTTGGAAGAGAAACACTGCCCGCATACTCGATGGCGTAGATCTGATCGGCTC
>JAEEGH010013986.1_pt1 | contig 17701 bp, 12 predicted proteins | sample 9134181 | NCBI WGS metagenome assembly JAEEGH01 (sample SAMN16246544, study PRJNA631951) | gut metagenome | biome: gut microbiome; feature: rumen; material: DP-attached | host: Bos | place: Iran: Karaj | collected 2018-10
GGGGCCGATTATGTCATCTTCATCGGCGGCCTGAACAAGGCGAACGAGCAGGACTCCGAGGGGCTGGACCGTGTCCAGTACGGCCTTCCGTACGGCCAGGACGCCGTCATCGAGGCCCTGGCCGGGGTGACGGACAAGCTCGTGGTCGTGAACATCTCCGGCAACGCGGTGGCGATGCCGTGGGTGGAGAAGGTCCCCGCCATCGTCCAGGACTGGTATCTGGGCACCCAGGCCGGCCATTCCCTGGCCGACGTCCTGTCCGGCGACGTGAATCCTTCCGGCCGGCTGCCGTTCACGTTCCCGGTCTCCTATGACAAGAATCCCGTCCAGACCGAAAAGCAGTATCCCGGCATCCTCCGGGACGGCACCATTGACGGAATGCCGGTCCTGGACATGGAATATACCGAGGGCATCTATGTGGGCTACCGCTGGTATGACCTGCACGGCGGCGTCCTCTTCCCGTTCGGATACGGCCTGAGCTACACCACCTTCGAATACGGTGAGCCGCGCCTGAGCAAAAAGTCCATGAAGGAGGACGGCACCGTGACGGTGACCGTTCCCGTGAAGAACACCGGTTCCGTGGCGGGCTCCGAGGTGGTCCAGTTGTACATTTCCGATGTTGAGGCTTCCGTGGGCCGTCCCGCAAAGGAGCTCAAGGGCTTCGCCAAGGTGGCGCTGGAACCCGGCCAGAAGGCCGATGTCTCCTTTACCATCGATAAGGACGCCCTCAGCTTCTTCGATGCTGACAAGCACGCCTGGGTGGCGGAGAAGGGAGTATTCAGAGCGCTTGTCGCCGCTTCCGCGCAGGATGTCCGGGGAACCGTTGAATTCGAGCTCAAATAGTGGCGGGCAAATCTTATATAGAAACCGACCGTCAGGTCCGGGACCTCATCCGGGAGGCGAAGTCCGGCGTGTTCAAGCCGGTGTATCTCCTGATGGGGGAGGAGCCCTATTATCCGGAGCTCCTCTGCCAGGCCATCATCGACAACTGCCTGCAGGACTGGGAGAAGGACTTCAACGAAACCATCTGCTACGGGGCCGACGTGGACGCCGACGCGGTGACCACGGCCGCCCTGCGCTTCCCGATGATGGCGGAGCGGCAGCTGGTCGTCGTCAAGGAGGCCCAGGTGATGAAGACCCTCGAGGACCTGTCGCTCTATTGCCAGAAGCCGCTGGACTCCACCGTGCTGGTCATTCTCCTGCACGGGGCGTCCGTGGACAAGCGCAAGGCGCTGTACAAGAGTGTCCTCAAGCACGGGGTCATCGTGGAATCCCTGCCGCTGAAGGATTATGAGACGGAGAAATGGGTTCTCTCCTTCTACGGTGACCGGGGCTTGCAGATTGACCCGGAAGGCGCCCGGCTGCTGGTCGAATCGACCGGCACCGACCTTGCGAGAATTGCCGTCGAGACGGAGAAACTGCTGAAGAATCTCCCGGAAGGCGTGAAGGTCATCACCCCGGAGGACATCGAGAAGAACATCGGCATCAGCCGGCAGTTCAGCATTTTCGAGCTGACGAAGGCGTTGTCGTTCCGGGATGCGCCGCGGGCCGTGAAAGTGGCCCGGAACGTCGGGGAGGCCCCCAAGTTCGCCATGCCGATGGCCGTGAGCATGCTGTTCCTGCATTTCAACCGCATCCTGCGGTACCACGCGCTGATCCAGGCGGGCCAGGGAGGGGACGGCGCCGCCAAGGCCAAGGTCCTGGGGGTGAATCCCTATTTCTTCAAGGAATATGACGCGGCCGTGAAGAAATATTCGCTGAGACAGGTGATGCGCGTGATCTCCCTGCTGAACGAGTATGACTTCAAGGGGAAGGGCGGTGACGCGGGCGAGGCCACGCCGGCGGACCTGCTTGTTGAACTAACAACAAAAATTTTGAATATTTAGAAAATAATTATTGCAATTCAATAATTTCTTTCTATATTTGCAGAAAACAAACCGAATATGGCACTCATAGAAGTCAAACATGTGACCAAACACTTCGGGCCGAAGGTGGCGCTGGACGACGTCTCCATCGACATCCCCGAAGGGAAGATCTTCGGTCTGCTGGGACCGAACGGGGCGGGCAAGTCCACGCTCATCCGCATCATCAACCGCATCACGATGGCCACCGCCGGCGAAGTCTGGTTCAACGGCCGGCCCATTACGGACGAGGACGTCGCCCACATCGGCTACCTGCCCGAGGAGCGCGGCCTGTACCGCAAGATGAAGGTCGGCGACCAGGCGATGTATCTCGCGCAGCTGCGGGGGATGTCCTCCCGCGACGCCGCCCGCGAGCTCAAGGCCTGGTTTGTCCGATTCGGCATCCAGGACTGGTGGAACAAGAAGGTGGAGGAGCTGTCCAAAGGCATGGCCCAGAAGGTCCAGTTCATCACCACCGTGGTCCACAAGCCGTCCCTGATGATTCTGGACGAACCGTTCTCCGGCTTCGACCCGGTCAATGCGGACCTCATCCGCAAGGAGGTTCTCCGCCTCAAGGAAGAGGGCGCGACCATCATTCTATCCACGCACAACATGGAGTCGGTGGAGGAGCTCTGCGACGAGATCGCCCTCATCAACCAGGCGAAGCTCGTCATCACCGGCGGGACGGACGACATCCGTCACCGCTTCGGCGAGGACAACGTGGAGATCGAGTATACCGAGGACTACGTCCGCAAGCTGGAGGTCGTCTCCCGCGAGAAGGCGTCCGACCGTCTGACGGAACTCATCGAGAGCGGCATCCGCATCAACGCGTACCGCGAGCTCGTCCCGCGCATGAACGACATTTTCATCAAACTCGTAACTGAAACGGAAGGGGAGGGCAAATAGTATGAATTTCAAGAAATTAGGCATCATCATCCAGCGGGAGTACCTGAACAAGGTCAAGAAGAAGTCCTTCCTGCTCACCACCTTCGGCGTCCCCATCCTGTTCGCCGGCATGTACGCCGTGATGCTCTTCGTGATGCTCAAGGCGGAGGGCGATTCCAAACGCATCGCCGTCATCGACAACTCCGGCATCGTGATGGAGAAGCTGGAGAACACCAAGCAGCTCACGTTCACGCAGCTTTCGGAGACGGATCCCGAAGCGGTCAAGAACCGTCTGGGCGAATATGACGCGGACATCCTCCTGTATGTCTCCCCCCTGGACAGCGCCACCAAGTCGGTGACCGCGACCACCTATGCCGACAAGCCCATGGGCATGGAGACGGCCGAAGTGATTGAAAACCGCATCAACGACGCCGTGGAGGCGTACCGCATCAATTCCTATGACATTCCCGGTCTGGAGCAGATCATGGAGGACGTCCACTCCAATGTCCGTCTCACGTCCTACACCGTGGACGAGGAGGGCAAGGAGACCATCTCCCAGAGCGAGGTGTACATGATCGTTTCGATGGTTCTGGCGATGGCCCTGTACATGTTCATCGTCATCTTCAGCGGCATGGTCATGTCCAGCGTCATCGAAGAGAAGACCAGCCGCGTGGTGGAGGTCCTCGTCTCTTCCGTGAAATCCACGGAACTGATGTTCGGCAAGATCATCGGCGTCGCCCTCGTGGCCCTGACGCAGTTCCTGCTGTGGATCGTCCTGACGGGGCTGATCATCGGCATCGTAGGCGGTGTCATCGGCATGGACAAGATTACGGGCACCTTGAGCCAAAACCAGGTGGAGACGATGCCCGGAATGTCCTCCATGAACGATGCGATGGGGAACACCCTCGACCTGCAGCAGCTTCAAGCCCTGACCGACACCACTGCCGTGGCGGAAGGCCCCACCGGCATGCAGGCGGTGCTGGGCACCCTGGGTTCGCTGAACTATCCGCAGCTGATCATCTCCTTCCTGCTGTTCTTCATCTTCGGCTACCTGCTGTATGCGTCGCTGTTCGCGGCCATCGGCTCGGCCGTGGAGAATGAGGCTGACACCCAGCAGCTTCAGCTGCCGGTGACGATTCCGCTCCTCATCGGCTTCCTCGTGGCGTTCTACGCCTTCCGCGCCCCGGAAAGCAGCATCGTCTGGTGGGGCTCGATGATTCCCTTCACCTCTCCGATCGTGATGCTGGCGCGTCTGCCGTTCGGCGTTCCGATGTGGGAGCTGTGCCTGTCCATCGGCCTGCTCATCCTGACCTTCATCGCCTGCGCCTGGGCGTCCGCGAAGATTTATAAGGTGGGCATCCTGATGTTCGGCAAGAAATCGACATTCAAAGATCTCTGGAAATGGTTAAAGCAAAGCTAGTCGCGCTTTGTCTTCTCGCCGCGGTCTCCTGCTCGAGGGGGCCGCGGATGGAGTGGAGGCGCGTCCCGATGGACGGGAGCCGGACCGGCGTGGTCGCGGTGAACGCCGAGAACGTGGACACGGCGCTGGGGTCGTTCGAAGACGACTATATCGCCCCGAACGGGAAGCATTTCCCGGACGGGGCCGTGCCGGAAATGGCCGGAATGCTGATGGAGGTGCAGCCGAAGATGGCGCGCCTCAAGGAAGTGGTCGCCCACAGCGCCCGCATGCTGCCGAACCTCCGGACGGAGCCGGACCTGCCGCTGGCGAACCTCGTGGCGGACGCCCTCCGGGCCAAGGGGACGGAGTATTTCGGAAAGCCCATGGACTTCGCCCTCACCAATTACGGCGGCATCCGCGTCCCGATGCCCGAAGGGGCGGTGATCCTGGACGACATCGAGGCGATGTTCCCGTTCAAGAACTACATGTGCTACGCCGCGGTGCGGGGGAGCAACCTGCAGCGCCTGCTGGAGCAGCTCGCGAAGACGAACGCCTTCCAGGCCGTGAGCGGCTGCCGCGTGAAGGTGAAGGCCCATGAACTCGTGGAGGCGGAGATCGGGGGAGCGCCCATTGACCCGAAACGGCTGTACAACGTCGCGACGATTGACTTCCTCCTTTCCGGCGGCGACCAGATCGCCGTCGGCGCCCTGGCGGAGGACGTGGTCCTGACGCCGGTCCTGATCCGGGATGTGGTGCTGGATTATCTGAAGTCCCTGGAGGCGGAAGGAAAGATCATTGACGTTCAGAAGGACGGACGAGTCATCATGGAGGACTAGACGATGGACAAGACCGCAAGAATCCTTTTCATCTGCCTTTCCGTGGCGTTGGCCGCGGGAGTGGCGTTTTTTTGGAACAAGGGGAACGCCGGAAGCGACAAGCCGCATCTGGTGATTCTGCATGCGAACGACACGCACAGCCATTTCGAACCGGTCCGGACCGGGAAATACGCGGGCATGGGCGGTGTCATCGAGCGGGCCGCGTTCGTGGACAGCGTCCGGAACGCGGCGGGAGCGGAGAATGTGCTCCTGCTCCATGCCGGAGACTTCAGCCAGGGGACGACCTATTTCTCCGAGCTGGGAGGCGATCTGGAAATCAGGGCTCTGAATGCCCTGCGTTATGACGTCGTCACCCTCGGCAACCATGAGTTCGACAACGGCCTCGAGGACCTGGGCCGCCGGCTCTCCTCGCTGGAGATGCCGGTCGTGGTGTGCAACTACGACTTCTCGCCCTTCGAGGTGGGGAAGTACGTCAAGCCGTATGTCATCGTGGAGAAGGCCGGTCTCAAGATCGGTGTTCTGGGCGTCCTGTGCGACCTCAAGTCGATGGTCGCGGGCGACATCGCCGAACGCGTTCCGGAGTTCGACCTGGTCCCCACGGTGCAGAAGTACGCGGACCTGCTGAAGAAGGATGAGAAGTGCGACCTCGTGATCGCCCTCACCCATATCGGTTACGTGGAGCACAATCCCGGTGACGTCACCGACCCGATCCTCTGCTCGAAGACGAGGAACATCGACCTTTTCGTCGGCGGCCATTCCCATACTTTCCTGGAGGAGATGGCGATGCATCCGAATGCGGACGGCGTTCTGACGCCTGTCGTGCAGGTCGGGGAGATGGGCGTGTATTTCGGTCAGTTAGATTACAGACTGTAAGCGTTCCGGTTTTTCAGATAGAAATCGGGAGGGCTGTTCCGCTCTCCCGATTTCTGTTTTTAATTAATAAGATTGTTAATTATCCTATGGATTAGTTAGTAATATTCATAAAAAACTTGCGATTGTGAATTTTTTTCGATATTTTGGTCCTTTCAAACAACCTGAAAAAACTGTTATTCCTAAAAACTGTCTAATGAGAACCAAACTGTTAACCTATCTGTTCTGTGTCGGTTCCCTCCTGCTTGGACTGGCTACAGCCTCCGCGCAGACGCGCGTGGTCCGCGGTACGGTCGTCTCCGTCGATGACGGAGAACCCATCGTCGGAGCGTACGTGTACGTGGAAGGCGCCAACAAGGTCGGAACCATGACAGATCTGGACGGTAACTTTGTCCTGGACAAGGTTCCCCAGAGCGCCAAGAACCTCGTGTGCTCGTTCATGGGCTATGAGGAGCAGAAAGTTCCTGTGTCGGACAATGTCCGCATCGCCCTGAAACCGGATTCCGAGATGCTGGAGCAGGCGGTCGTCACCGGTATGACCTCGGTGGACCGCCGCATGTTCACCGGTTCCTCCGTGAAGGTGGACGCCGATGAGGCCAAGCTGAACGGTATCGCCGACATTTCCCGTTCCCTGGAAGGCCGTGTGGCCGGTGTCTCCGTGCAGAACGTCTCCGGTACGTTCGGCACGGCCCCGAAGATCCGCGTCCGCGGCGCCACCTCCATCTACGGCTCCTCCAAGCCGCTGTGGGTGGTGGACGGTGTCATCATGGAGGACGTGGTCGACGTCGATGCGGAAGACCTCAGCTCCGGTGACGCCAACACCCTGATCTCCTCGGCCATCGCCGGTCTGAACTCCGACGACATCGAGAGCTTCGACATCCTGAAGGACGGCTCCGCGACTTCCATCTACGGTGCGCGCGCCATGGCGGGCGTCATCGTGGTCACGACCAAGAAAGGCCGTGCGGGACACAGCAGCATCAGCTACACCGGTGAGTACACCGTCCGTCTGAAGCCGAGCTACTCCAACTTCAACATCATGAACTCCCAGGACCAGATGTCCATCTACCAGGAGCTGGAGCAGAAGGGCTATCTCCTCTATGCGGGAACGGCCAACGCCTCGGACAGCGGTATCTACGGTAAGATGTACCAGCTGATCAGCCAGTTCAACGAGACGGCCGGCCAGTTCGGTCTCCCGAACACGGAGGAGGCCAAGGCCGAATACCTCCGCGCCGCCGAGTACCGCAACACCGACTGGTTCGACCGGCTGTTCACCTACAACGTCCAGCACAACCACTCCGTGTCGATGTCCGGCGGTACGGACAAGGGCAACTACTACGCCTCCCTGTCCATGATGGACGACCCGGGCTGGTCCGTGCAGAGCGCCGTCAAGCGTTACACGGCCAACATCAACTCCACGTTCAAGATCGTCGAGAACCTCTCCCTGAACCTCATCGGCAACGCCTCGTACCGTAACCAGCGCGCGCCGGGAACCCTGGGGTCCACCATCGACGCCGTGAACGGCGCCGTCCAGCGTGACTTCGACATCAACCCGTACTCCTACGCGCTGAACACCTCCCGCGCCCTGGACCCGGACGAATTCTATACGCGCAACTACGCTCCCTTCAACATCTTCCATGAACTGGAGAACAACTATCTGGATCTGGACGTGACGAACGTCCGCTTCCAGGGAGAACTCAAGTGGAAGCTGTTCGGCCACCTGGAGCTGGCCGCCCTGGCGGCCTATAAGTTCGCCGGCACCACTCGTGAGCATTACATCCGCGACGACTCCAACCAGGCCCAGGCCTACCGGGCCATGTCCACCACCACCATCCGCGACAGCAACTCCTTCCTCTACACGGATCCTGACGTGCTGTTCGCCGTGCCTGAATCCATCCTGCCCGTGGGCGGTATCTACCAGCGCACCGACAACAAGATGAACGGCTGGGACGCCCGTGTGTCCGCGAACTACAGCCAGACGTTCGGCCGGATCCATCAGGTGAACGCCTACGCCGGCGCCGAGGTGAACTCCATCGACCGTCACGAGATCTGGTTCCGCGGCTGGGGCATCCAGTACGACATGGGCGAAATCGCCAACTACAATTACAAGGTCTTCAAGAAGGGCGCCGAGGACAATGCGCAGTACTTCACCATGGGCAACTCCCATGAGCGCCGCGCCGCGTTCTTCGGAACCGCCACATACTCCTTGTTCGGCCGGTACAGTCTGAACGGAACCGTCCGTTACGAAGGCTCCAACCGGCTGGGCAAGAGCCGCCAGGCCCGCTGGCTGCCCACTTGGAACGTGTCCGGCCGCTGGAACATCAGCGACGAATCCTGGATGCGCCCCCTGCAGCCGGTCCTGTCGCACGCGGCCTTCAAGGCTTCCTACTCGCTGACCGCTGAAAGCGGCCCGTCCTGGGTGACGAACTCCGACGTGGTCATCGAGGCCTACAACCCCTGGAGAAACAACGTGAACGACCGGGAGACCATCCTGACGATCTCCGACCTCGCGAACCCGGACCTGACCTTCGAGAAGAAGCACGAGCTGAACCTCGGTCTGGAACTGGGCTTCTTCGACAACCGGGTCAACTTCACGGGCGACTGGTACAAGCGTAACAACTACGACCTCATCGGCCGGACCAACACCCAGGGCCTCGGCGGACAGGTGATCAAGTACGGTAACGTGGCTTCCATGAAGTCCGACGGCTTCGAACTGTCCCTGACAACCCAGAACGTCCGTACGCGGGACTTCAAGTGGACGACCAACTTCATCTACTCCCACTCCCGCAACGAGGTCACCAAGCTGTACAATTCGCTCCGTGTCATCAACCTGGTGAGCGGCACCGGTTTCGCCCAGGAGGGCTATCCGAACCACTCCATCTTCTCCATCCCGTTCCGCGGCCTGAACGAGGAAGGTATCCCGACCTTCGTCGACCAGGACAGTGTCTGGGATCCCGACACCCAGACGCTCACCGAGAACATCTCCACCACGGGCATCTACTTCCAGACCTCCGATCCCGACAAGCTCCACTTCCTGGAGTACTCCGGTGTCGCCGACCCGACGGATGTCGGCTCCCTCGGCAACACCTTCGAGTGGAAGGGTCTGCGTCTGAACGTGTTCCTCACCGGCTCCTTCGGCAACGTGGTCCGTCTGGACCGTGTGTTCAAGTCCCGTTACAGCGACCTGATCGCCATGCCGCGTGAATTCAAGAACCGCTGGGTGGTTCCCGGTGACGAGGCCGTCACGACCATCCCCGTGATCGCCAGCCGTGTCCAGAACACGAACGACACGCACCTCTCCTACGCCTACAACGCCTACAACTACTCGACGGAGCGCATCGCCCGCGGCGACTTCATCCGTCTGAAGGAGGTCTCCCTGAGCTATGACCTTCCCAAGAAGTGGGCCCAGGCCATCTTCTGCAACACCCTGTCCCTGAAGCTCCAGGCCACGAACCTGACGCTGCTGTACGCCGACAAGAAACTGAACGGCCAGGATCCGGAGTTCTTCAACACCGGCGGTGTCGCCGTTCCGGTCCCCCGTCAGTTCACCCTCACCCTGAAGGTCGGAATCTAAACAAGGAGGATATTATATGAAAAGATACACTTATATCATTGCGGCTTTCCTGGGCCTGACCGCAGGACTCTCCTCCTGCGACAAGTTCCTGGACACGATGCCTGACAACCGTGCCGAGCTCAACACGCCGGAGAAGATCAAAGCCCTCCTCGGAGACGCCTACTCCCGGACGGACTACATGATGGTGACCGAACTGCTGGCCGACAACATGGACAACAACGCCGCCGTCATCACCGCTTCGGCCGACCGCTTCTATGAGCAGGTGTGGAACTGGGAGGACGTGACCGAGTCCAACAACGAGTCTCCCGAGAACATCTGGCAGAACAACTGGGGCTCCATCGCCGCCGCGAACCAGGCCCTCGAGGCCATCGAAGAGCTGGGCGGAAAGGAGAACCCCGACCTGGCCGGCTCCTACGGCGAAGCCCTCCTGGCCCGCGCCTACGGCCACTTCATCCTGGTCAATGTCTTCTGTCTCAACTATAATGCGCAGACCAGCGCCACCGATCCCGGCATCCCGTACATGGACAAGCCCGAACAGGGCCTGAGCCCGCAGTACGAGCGCAGCAACGTGGCCGAGGTGTACCGACGCATCGACGAGGACATCCAGGAAGGCCTGAAGTATGTCACCGACGACTACGTGGTTCCGAAGTACCATTTCAACGTGCAGGCCGCCTACGCTTTCGCCGCCCGCTTCTATCTCTATTATGAGCAGTGGGCCAAGGCGGTCGAGTATGCGAACAAGTGCCTGGGCGTCGTTCCCGAGCTCCGGGATTATGCCGAGCTGGAGAACAACTATCCGGACAAGGCCACGACCAGCGCCGCCTATGTGCGTTCGGACCGCAAGTCCAACCTGCTCCTCCAGACCGGCGCCTCCAACCAGGGCCTCTTCTGGGGCAACTACAGCGGCTCCTACAAGCATTTCGGCCATACGACCAACCTGGCGCTGACGGAGACTTTCTTCGGCCGCGTCCCGTGGCTGGCCGAGGACCAGGCGATGAACGCTTCCGCCTACAAGATGACGCCGAAGAACTATTCTTCGTCCCGTCTGCGCTACACCATCTGGTGGACCGTCCCCTATGAGTTCGAGGTGACCAACCCGGTGGCCGGCACCGGCTACCGCCGCACCATCTATCCGGCCTTCACCACGGACGCCTGCCTGCTGGACCGCGCCGAGGCCAAGATCATGCTGCGCGACTTCAACGGCGCCATGGACGACCTCAACCTCTGGGCGACCAACATGTTCGTCAACCCGGTGAACATCACGCCCGAGCAGGTGAACGAGTTCTACAAGGCGATGGATTATTACACCTGGTTCGAACCCACTCCCAAGAAGCATCTGAATCCCGCCTTCCAGATTGACGCCGAAGGCTCCGTGCAGGAGAGCATGCTTCAGTATGTGCTTCACAGCCGCCGCATCGAAACCATGGGATTCGGTATCCGCTGGTTCGACATCAAGCGGTACGGCATCAAGATTTACCGCCGCGTTTCGGACGGAGACGGCGTGATCAGCAGCGTGACCGACTCCCTGGAGGTGAACGACCTCCGCCGTGCGGTCCAGATCCCGCTCCGCGTCCGTGACGCCGGTTTCGAAGCGAACAAGCGCTAACCTTAATCGAATCGACCATGAAGAATGTATTGAAATATTCCGTCTTCGTGCTGGCCGTGTTCGCCGCCTTCTCCTGCAACCGGGATGAACTGAGCGACCAGAGCATCATCCAGGTCAGCCTGCAGCCGAAGAACGATTTCGACCTCTGGCTCGACGCCAATTTCGTCACGCCGTACAACATCTCCGTGAAATGGCGTTACGACCAGAACGAGACTTCGCTGAGCTACTACACCATTCCGGCCGATCTGGACTGCTCCATCACGATGGCGCACCTGATCAAGTACCTGTGCATCGATTCCTATGACGAAGTGGCGGGCGTGCTGTTCACCCAGCACTATTTCCCCAAGATGTTCACCTTCATCGGGGAATGGGAGTACAACAACGCCGGAACCATCCGCCTGGGCACCGCCGAAGGCGGCAAGAAGATCAACCTCACGGGCATCAACTACTTGCCCAAGATCATGGCAGGCCAGTGGGGTGACTACCGCTCCGATCCCACGAAGAACCTGAACCACTACTACATCAAGACCATCCACCACGAGTTCACGCACATCCTGAACCAGACCAAGGACTATCCGACCGAGTTCAAGACCCTGACGCCGAACGACTACGTGCAGGATGCCTGGAACGACGCCCTCTACCGCGGAAAGAACCTGCCTCTCGGCTTCATCTCGAACTACGCCCGCAAGGAAGACCGGGAAGACTTCGCCGAGCTCCTTTCCATGTATGTGACCAACACGCCCGCGCAGTGGGCCGCATGGATGGAGGCCGCCTCCGTGGACGAAGAGGGGAACCCCGCTTCCGGCGCCGACATCATCACCTCCAAGATGGAGATCGTCAAACGTTACATGATGGATACCTTCGGTATCGACGTGGACCGTCTCCGGGAAGTGGTCATCCGTCGCCAGGACGAGGTCGCCGCCGGTCTTGTGGACCTGACATCCCTTGAGATCAATTAAACGGAACGAGCTTATGAAATACAATAGACTGATAGCTTGCATGCTGGCCGGGGCCCTGGCGGCCCTCTCCTTCCAGTCCTGCCTGTTCGAGCAGGAGGACCTCTTCGACAAGTCCGCCTCCGAACGGCTGTCCGCGGCTCTGGAAAACGCCCAGAAGGTCCTTCAGGAGCCCAGTCAGGGATGGTTGATGTACTATTATCCCGACAACGAGCAGCTCTATGGCGGTTACAACTACATCGTGAAGTTCTCTCCCTCCGAGGCGACCGTATGGTCCGAGAACATCGAAGGCTCCTACTCATCCACCTATCGGATGGGCACGGATGACGGCCCGGTCCTGTCCTTCGACTCCTTCAATTACGGCTTCCATTATTTCGCCACTCCTTCCGGAGGAAGCGGAAACCTGTATGGCGAGACCGGCATGTACCAGGCCCACCGGGGCGACTTCGAGTTCGTGATCCTGAGCGCGACTTCCGAGGAAGTCCGCCTGAAGGGCAAGCGTTCCGGCTGCCTGGTCGTCATGGTCCCGTTCAGCGGGGATCCCGAACAGTACATCAGCTCCGTCAACGACATGATCGAGCAGATTTTCGTGAGCAGCTTCGACGGCACCATCGGCGGCGAGCAGGGCCATATCTTCCTGGACCTGTCCAACCGTCAGGCCTATGTCTCCCTCACGGACGAACAGTACGAAGGCAAGGAGTTCAAGATGCCATATATGTACACGGACAAGGGCATCCGCCTCTACAAACCGGTGGAAGTGGGGACGCATACCGTCTCCGAACTGGTGTGGGAAGCGGATACGCAGAAGCTCCTCTCCGTCGCCGGCGCCTCTGACGCCATCGACCTGGTGGGCACCCTGCCCGAGGGCTGGCACGCCTACGATGATTATCTGGGGAACTGGACGCTGACCTTCAACAGCGAAAAGAACACCATGGAGGGTATCGTCATCTCCCAGACCGAGCGGGGCAAGTCCTTCACCATCTCCGGACTCAGCGACCAGTTCGACGTCGTGGCCACGTACAATCTCGGAACGGGCAAGATGACCCTGCTCTCGCAGATCGTGGGCAAGGACGAGAACAACTACGACATCCGGATGGCCTCCTGGGATTCCAAGGCCGGCTACGTGAACTATGGCAACACCATCGGCTTCACCCTGACCTTCGGTCCCAACGCCGACGGCGTGGACGACGCTTCCACCATCTACTTCGCCGACAACCGCGTGTGGGGTACGTACGTGGTGAGCGGTTTCATCCTGTACCGGATGAGCGGCAGCACCCGTATCGGCAACGCCCTCGACCCCTGGCTCTTCAGGACGGGCATCACCAATCCCAACCGGCTTGCCTCCCCGTCGAAACTCACCCGCGCTAACTGATTGGAATTATGAGAAAGTATCTGAATATCACGCTGGCCGTCCTTGCCATCGCCTTGCTGGCGGCCTGTAACAAGGAGAAGCCCGTGGAGGACACGTCCGTGAAGCTCTCCGTCCTCAATTCCCAGGTGACCTTTAACTGCCAGGGCGGTGAAGGAACGATCCAGGTGGAGGCGGAAGGTACGGTGAGCGCCACCTCCGACCGCTCCTGGGCCTCCGTCTCCGTGAACGGAAAGACGGTCTCCGTCCATGTCGACCCTTGGGGAAAACTGGAAAGCCGTTATGCGAAAGTGACCATCCGGAGCGGCGAAGAAAAAACGGATGTCGCGGTTCTTCAAACGGGCGTCACCCTCTCCTTCGAAGGCTTGTCCCTGCTGGATGAGACCACGCTGATGGGCGAAGCCGGCACCTACCGGTTCCCGTTCGTTTCGGAAGGGGACCTGACGGTCACCAGCGACAATGACTGGCTGAGCGTCCGTGTCGAGGACGGAGAAATCGTCGTCGTCACGAAGGACAATCCGGACAAGACGGTCCGCCACGGAAGCATCCAGTGCTCCTACGGCGAAGCCTCTTCCTCCGTCGATTTCGTCCAGTATCCGATTTTCGAGAAGACCGAAGACTGGGTGCTGTCCTTTGAGGGCAGACAGGAAATCTCAGGCAACTCCTACGCCGTGTTCAAGAACACAGTGCAGGCCGACCAGGGCAAATACGCGCTCTGGTATGAGACTCCCGGCGCCTATGCGTCCAGCGGCATGCCCGAGGACGTATTCGTCCGCGACGTCGTCTATTCCGAACTGACTGACGCCCTGTGGGAGATTGTCGCCTCCTACAATGGCAAGTATAAATTCTCCGACTTCCTGTCTTCGGGCACGGATACGGACGGCTGGACGGACATGACGGACGGCGATTACTGGGTGTATGCGGTCGGTCTGGATGGCGAAGGCTATCCGACGGGCTGGTATGCCGCCTCCCTGCTGAAGGTGGGCGAGCCCACGCCGTACGAGAAGTGGCTGGGCAACTGGAGTGTTCCCCGCGGGGACGGTGCCGATACCTGGATTGTCGAACCCAATGAGGAGGACAAGTCGTACAAGGTCAGCGGCATCGCCGGATTCGATGCGAACGATTATGCGGAAGGCGCCTTTGTCGCCATCGTCAACTTCGACGCTGAAACCGAGGAAATGGTCTTCGCCGTGTATGAGAACACGAGCGTGACCTGGCAGGACAGCTCCCGCGGCGCGATGAACGCGCTGCTCTCCGGCCAGTACACGAACGTAGAAGGCAAGACCTACTACAACTCGGGTGTCGGCAACGTGATCTGCCGGGCCAAGCTGTCCGAGGACGGCCTGACCGCCGACCTGACCCCGGGTTCCGTCACCTCCGCCGGTGCTCCGGCCTTCTTCTACAACATCCGTTGGTACGGCCGTTACACCAACTCCTCCGGTTCGCGCTCCGGCGTGTCCTGGACGGGTTACGAAACAGCCCTCCCGAACGTCATGACCAAGCAATAAGGTCTGAGCGTCTTACGAATCGAGGCCGTCCCTTCCGGGGCGGCCTCGTTTTTGTCATTTCGAGCTTCTACCTTGTCATTTCGAGCCTCTACCTTGTCATTCTGAGCGCAGCGAAGAATCTACAGGATGTTCATCGACTGCTCCCGGATCTTCTCCAGCTCGTCCTTCATCCGCACGACCAGCCGCTGGATGCCGGCGTGGTTGGCCTTGGAACCGGTGGTGTTGATCTCGCGGCCCATTTCCTGGATGATGAAGCCGAGCTTCTTGCCGGGGTAGGGTTCGCCGTCGATGGTTTCCATGAAATAGCGGCAGTGCTGGCGCAGGCGGACCTTCTCTTCGTTGATGTCGTATTTTTCCAGGTAGAAGATGAGTTCCTGCTCGAAACGGGCGGGATCGGGCTGCTGCCGAAGATCCTCCAGGTTCTTGAGGATGCGGGCCTTGACCGTTTCGATGCGTTCGCCTTCCAGCTTCTCCACCTCGTCATAAAGGCCGAGAATCGTCTGCACGCGGCCCGTGACGTCCTTGTACAGGGCGACGCCCTCCTGGCTGCGGAAAGCCTCGAGGTGGTCCAGGGCTTCGTCAATGGCCGCTTCCACGGCCGGCCAGTCCTCCTCGCCGATGGCGTCGGCCTTCTTGGCGTCCACGACGTCGGGAAGGCGGAGGATGGAAGCGAGCAGTTCGCTGTTGTCCTCGTCTCCGGGGGCGGTGAAGCCGGGGAGTTCGCGGCGGAGGGAAAGGATCTGGGTGTAGTAGGCCTTCACGGCGTCCGTGTTGAGGGGGCGGGCGGCATCGGCCGCGCCGGCCTCAAAGGACAGGAAGAAGTCGATGGTGCCCCGCTGCAGGCGCTCGGCGAGTTTCTTCCGCACGGGAATGTCCTTTTCCTTGGGGAGGATGGAGGTCTTGATATTGATATCCGCACTCTTGCTGTTGAGAGTGCGGATTTCGACGGTGAGTTTTCCGTTTTTCAGCTGGGCTTCGGCCTTGCCGTAGCCGGTCATCGACTTGATCATTTGATGATGTCCAGTTCCTTGAATACTTTGGTGAGGGCGGCGACGGCGCGGTCCACCTGCTCCTTGGTGTGGGTGGCCATGAGCGCGAAGCGTACGAGGGTGTCCTGCGGGGCGCAGGCCGGGGGGATGACGGCGTTGATGAACACGCCTTCGTCGAACGCCATCTTGGTGACCATGAAGGTCTTCTCCAGGTCGCGGACGTAGAGCGGGATGATCGGGCTCTCGGTGTCGCCGATTTCGAAGCCGGCGTCACGGAATTTCATCAGGGCGTAGTTCGTGACCTCCCAGAGGGCTTTGATGCGCTTGGGCTCCTTCTGGAGGATGTGCAGGGCTTCCAGGGCGCTGGCCGTGGCGGCCGGGGTGGCGGAGGCGCTGAAGATGTAGGTGCGGGCCGTGTGACGGAGCCAGTTGATGATGATCTTGTCCGCCGCGACGAAGCCGCCGATGGAGGCGAGGGACTTCGAGAAGGTGCCCATGATGATGTCGATCTCCTTCGTCAGGTTGAAATGGTCGCAGACGCCGCGGCCCTGGCGGCCGAAGACGCCGAGGCCGTGGGCCTCGTCCACCATGATGACAACGTTGTCGTACTTGTGCTTGAGCTCGACGATCTCCGGGAGCTTGCACAGGTCGCCTTCCATGGAGAAGACGCCGTCCACGACAATGAGCTTGACGGAATTTTTGGGGCAGCGGCGGAGGCAGCGCTCCAGGTCCTTCATGTCGTTGTGCTTGTAGTGCAGGGCCTTCGCGAAGGAGAGGCGGCGTCCGTCCACGATGGAGGCGTGGTCGCGGTCGTCGCAGATGATGAAGTCCTCCCGGGTGAGGAGCTGGGGGATGACGCCGGAATTCACCGTGAAGCCGGTGGAGAAGCACAAGGCTTCGTCCTTGCCCACGAAGGCGGCGAGCTCCTTTTCGAGCTGGACGTGGATGTCCAGGGTGCCGTTCAGGAAGCGGGAGCCGGCGCAGCCGGAACCGTATTGGCGGAGGGCCTTGACACCCGCCTCGATGACGCGTTCATCACCGGTGAGGCCCGTATAGGCGTTGGAACCGAACATCAGGACCTGGTGGCCCTCCATTTCGACTTCCGTACCCTGTTTGCTTTCAATCTCGCGGAAGTAGGGATAGACTCCCTTCTCTATCATTTTTTGCGGCAGGTCGTATTTCGCCAGCCTGGCATGCAGTAAACCCATTCTCATGTTCGTTTTAGTACGGTGCGAAGTTAGTAAAAATAATTTAAAATGCGTACCTTTGTCTTCTATTAAGGTACAGAACCATGGAAGAACGCAAACTGAATTTCCTCGAAGAAATCATCGAAGCCGACCTGGCGTCGGGCAAAGTGGACTCCGTCATGACCCGTTTCCCGCCGGAGCCGAACGGCTACCTTCACCTCGGCCACGCCAAGTCCATCTGCCTGAACTTCGGCCTTGCGCAGAAGTACGGCGGCAAGACGAACCTCCGCTATGACGATACGAATCCCACGAAGGAGGACACCGAATACGTGGACTCCATCAAGGAGGACATCCAGTGGCTGGGCTTCCATTGGGACAAGGAACTGTATGCGTCCGACTATTTCGACCAGCTTTACGAATGGGCCGAGGACCTCATCAAGCGGGGCCTCGCCTATGTCGACGACCAGAACCAGGAGGAGATCCGCCTGAACCGCGGCACCGTGGACAAGCCCGGCACCCCGAGCCCCTGGCGCGACCGCACCCCGGAGGAGAACCTGAAGCTCTTCCGCGAGATGAAGGCCGGCAAGTACGCGGAAGGGGAGAAGGTCCTCCGCGCGAAGATCG
>JAEEGH010013988.1_pt1 | contig 17700 bp, 12 predicted proteins | sample 9134181 | NCBI WGS metagenome assembly JAEEGH01 (sample SAMN16246544, study PRJNA631951) | gut metagenome | biome: gut microbiome; feature: rumen; material: DP-attached | host: Bos | place: Iran: Karaj | collected 2018-10
TCGTGCTGCAGGACGGGCGGGAGATCCCGGAAAGCAAAGGCATCATGGCCGGAACGCCCGTTTCCGCATTCTACGCCAATCTCTATCTGAAAGACCTGGACGCGCAGTTCTGCGAGGCAGGCATCCCTTACGCCCGCTATTCCGACGATATCATCCTGTTCGCGGACGCGCAGGAAGAACGGGACAGTCACGTCTCCTTCCTGCGCGCCTTTCTGGCAGACCGCGGCCTGACGCTCAATCCCGCGAAAGAGAGTTTCTTCGCACCCGGTGACCCCTGGACGTTCCTGGGTTTCGTCTGCAGCGAAGGCCGCGTCGACATCGCGCCTGCCACCGTGCGTAAACTCAAACAAAAAATGCGCCGCAAGGCGAGAGCCCTGCAGCGCTGGCGCAAACGCAACGGTCTGTCCGGAGAAAAAGCCGCGGCGGCCTTCATCCGCATCTTTAACCGCAAATTGCTGGAAAACTCCGCGGACAGCGATCTGACGTGGAGTTACTGGTTCTTTTCTGTCATCGATACGACGGACAGCCTGCGCGAGATCGATCGCTATGCCCAGGACTGCCTGCGCTTTCTGATCAGCGGCACCCGCACGAAAGCCCGCTTCAACGTCCGGTATGAGGACCTGAAAAAACTGGGCTACCGCAGTCTGGTGCACGCGTATTACAGTTTTACGACTTCGCCGTAGGTGTCCGGCCTGCGGTCTTCGAAGATCGTATAGTATTCTTTTCTTCTCTTTTCCGTCGATCCCAGATCGATGCGCGCGTGGATCACGCCCTCGACCGGTTCGTCGAGGCTTTCGATGGCCTTGCCGACCGGATCGATGATATTGCTGTGCCCGAAGAAACCGAGTCCGCGGTCGACGCCGACCCGGTTGGCCGATACGAGGTGCAGCAGGTTGTCGAACGCTCTGGCGCGAGTGACGAGATCCCAATCCGCCGCCGTGTCCATGGGCCATTCCTCCGATTCCGTGATCTCCCAGTTCGTGCAGACGACCAGCAGCTGCGCGCCTCTCAGCGCGTACGTCCTGGCCACTTCCGGGAACGCCGTATCCCAGCAGATCATGACGCCGAACTTGCCGAAATCCGCTTCGAACATGGGGTATTCGCTGCCGGCCCTGCACCATTTCTTCTCCGTATCGAAGGGATGCACCTTGCGGTACGTTCCCTGCAGCGCCCCGTCTTTGCCGATCACAGCCGCTGCGTTGTACAAAACGGACGGATCCTCCGGATCGCGCTCGGAGAAACCGTAGACGATCACGGTGCCGTACTGCGCGGCCAATGCGCCGAGACGGCGGACGGACGGGTCCTCCGCGGCTGTGCGGGTCATCGCGCCGAATTCTTCCCTCGTGCAGACGTAACCCGTCGTGCAAAGTTCCGGGAAGACGATCAGGTCCGTTTCCGGCCGTTCTTCCATGATCCGGCGCACAAAACGTTCCATCTTCGCCACGTTATATTCGTAATCAGCGGTCCGCGGCTCCATCTGCACGCAGGACACGTTCACGGTATTTTTCATCTGTATAATCCTATTCTTCCACAGTCCGCCTCAGGCAGAGCATTGTGACGCCGTCGAACTGCTCCGCGTTTTTCACGTGCAGTTCCATACCTGCATTCTATATGGAACTCCCTGCAAAATCAACGCCCGGAGAGAACTTCAAGCTTCAGCCGCATGTTCAGCCTGCGGGGCGTATCCAGGCCGTCGAAGCGAATGACGTGCACGCCGGCGGCCGCGTCAAATTCCAGGACCGTCCCTTCTCCGAACACGTCGTGCCGCACCCGGGTCCCTTCCGGAAGAGCGGTCTTCTCCAGATTCTCCGGCATGTGCTTCAGACGAACGGAGATCAGCTCCTTCGCGTCTTTCACCAGGTCGTCCGGCGGCATGTTCTCCACGTCCATGCGCTCGAAACCCGTATCGAACAGGAAGCGGGACGGATAGCGCTGCGTGCCCTCGAACGTCCGCCCTTCCGCATCGGACAGGTACAGCGCCTGCTCCGCCCGCGTGACCGCGACGAAGGCCAGCCGCCTCTCCTCTTCCATGGCCTCGAGCGTGCTCGTCTTCTTGGATGGGAACACGTCTTCGTTCAGCGCGCACAGAAAAACATAGGGAAATTCCAGACCTTTGGCCGCGTGGATGGTCATGAGCTTCACCTTGCCGTCCGCGACAGGCTGCTCCGCGTTGGAGAACAGCGCCACGTGCTCCAGGTAGTGCTGCAGCGACGTCTCTTCTCCGCAGCTGATCTCGTAGTCGAGGATGGACTGCTTCAGCTCGGCCAGATTGTCCAGCCGCTCCTGGGCGCCTTCCGTACGCAGCATGGCCTCGTATCCGCTTTTATCGCACAGCTTTGCGAACAGTTCCGAGATCGGCATGGATTCCGCCAGTTTTGCGAATGTTTCGATCAGTTCGACGAACTTCGCGGCTTTCGTCCCCTTGAAGATCTCGTCGTCCAGATGGTTCTGCAGCGCCGTGTACAGACTGCAGCGTTCCTGTTCCGCGGTCTCCTCCAGGAACTGCATGCGCCGCTGGCCCAGGTTGCGCTTGGGCACGTTCGCGACGCGCCGGAAACTCAGGTCGTCCTTGTATGCCAGCATGCGCAGGTACGACAGCGTGTCCTTGATCTCCATGCGGTCGAAGAACTGCACGCCGCTGTAGATCTTATAGGGGAGTTTCTCCTTCAGGAACACCTCTTCGATGTTCCGGGTGACGTAGTGAGCGCGGTACAGGATCGCGATATCGCCCAGGGAAACGCCCGCCGCAGACAGGGCGCGGATCTTTTCCGCCATCCACTGCGCTTCCTTCTGCTGGGACGCCGCGTGGCTGTATACGGGCAGCGGACCGTCCGGCAGCACGGCTTCCAGATCCTTCGCGATCCGTTGGCGGTTTTTGCCGATCAGTGCGTTGGCCGCGGCGACGATCTGCGGAGTCGAGCGGTAGTTCTTCAGCATCAGGATGGTCTTCGTGCCCTCGTGGGACTGGTCGAAATCCATCAGGTATTTCGTATTCGCCCCGCGCCAGGTGTAGATGGTCTGGTCCGGGTCACCGACGATGAACAGGTTCTTATGATAGCCCTGCAGCGCTTCCATCAACTCGTACTGCAGGCCGTCGATGTCCTGGAACTCGTCGATCATGATGTATTCCAGCCGTTCCTGCCACTTCAGCCGGATGTCCGGATTTTCCCGGAAGATGTGCAGCGTAAAGATGATCAGGTCGTTGTAATCCAGCCCGAAGCACTTTTTCTCCTGATAGAGATAGCCGTAAAAAATGATGTCTTTTACGTCCGCCGCGAGGCGGTATTTCTCGTGCAGTTCGTCCAGCGGCAGCGCGATGAGGTCGCGGTAGTACTCCGGCTTCTTGAACAGTTTCTGGATCTCGATCATCTCCCGGGCGGAGGCGAAACTCATGTCCCGCAGGGACAGTCCCCGCTCCTCGTAGATGATCTTCAGCATGGAATCGATGTCGGAATTGTCCAGCACGAGAAAGCTCTTCGGATACTGTACCGCGTAACTCTCCTCGTCCAGCACCGACACGCAGAACCCATGAAACGTATTGATGTAGCCCGTGTCGTTGTCGCCGGTCATCTTGTGGATGCGCTGGCGCATCTCCTGCGCCGCCTTGTTCGTGAACGTGACGCACAGGATGTTGCCCGGCATGATGCCCAGTTCGTTCACCAGATACGCGAACCGGCAGGTGAGCGCCCTCGTCTTGCCGCTCCCTGCCCCCGCGATGACCCGCACGTATCCTTCCGTCGTCGTGACCGCTTCGCGCTGCGCTTCGTTCAGTTGTTCCAGATAGTCCCGCATAGGCTGCTCCCCTGCTCTAAAAACTATAACTATGTGTAGTATAGCAAGAAAAGAACATTTGTTCAATCTGAAAATAGTTTGTAAAAATGCAACCCATACCGGGATAAACCGTCTATAATGGTGAAACGTAAAAGAAGAATAGAAAAAAGGAGACCAAAACCATGAATAGAATGTTAAAGAAAACCGCAGCCATTCTCCTGTGCCTCTGCCTGCTTTTCGGGCTGGGCGCATGCCGCAAAAATGAAGAACCTTCGCTGGACGCCATCGACCAGATCGAGAGCATCATCGCGGGAGCCTGGGAAGAAGCGGAGTCCCCGGTGGTCACGGAAGAACTGCAGGCGAAGCTGGACAAGGCGCTGGAGGGCCTGACCGGCGCGAAATACACACCCGTCGCCTATCTGGGCAGCCAGATCGTATCGGGTCACAATTACCTGCTGCTGTGCAGGGTCGCTCCCGTGGTCGCGGACCCCGTGGAGACCTATGCCGTCGTCCAGATATACGAAGACTCGGAAGGAAATCTGCAGCTGATCAATACGGCGGATTTCGGCGTCGAGACCTATCTGGGCGGAGAGAATCTGGCAGGAGGATGGAGCGAACCGGAAACGGTCGAACTGACGGACGACATCCTGGAAGCCTATGAAAAAGCGCAGGAAAACAGCGACGCGGACTACACGCCGCTGGCTGTCATCGGTCAGCAGGTCGTCGCCGGCATGAACTACCGCATCCTCGCGGCGGAGAAGAACGTAGAGCCGGGTCATGAAAACAATTACGTGATCGTCACTCTCTACCAGGCTCTGGACGGCTCCGCGGAGATCACGGACGTCGCCAAGATGCCCGCGCAGGAATGGTAACAGGCTGCATTTTGAGCAAAAAAGACAGGTCGCCGACCTGTCTTTTTCATTGAACCGTATGATGCTGCCCTCAGGCGCTATTCGGCTTCCTCTTCCATATCCAGTCCGGAGGGAGGGATCGCGAAAGCCCACTGATCCTTGCCTTCGCAAGGCGTCTTTCTGACGCCCCACAGCAGACTGCGCACCTCCAGCGCGTTCGTCTCCGCATCCTTCTTAAAGCGGTAAGGGATCATACTGAAAACCAGCAGATTCAGACAGAATCGGCCGATGAACCGCCTCAGTGTCCGTTTCTTTGCCTCTTCTTTCTTTGCGCGTTTCGCTTTCATGGGAGCCTCCTGTATGATTTGCAAATTGTGTTCTTCCAAAATAACTATAGCAAATAATCCCTGTATCGTTCAAGATACGGATCAGGCCATGTAAGAGACGGTGACCGGCACGTTGTTTTTTATTCCCCACTCGGAGAGGGCGGCGGTAAACTGCCCGTACTCTTCCCAGAAGGGCAGCTCATTGAAAGCCGTACCGGTCCGGTAATCGATGCGGTACTTCGCCTTGCCCGCCTCTGTAAGGATCAGCATTTCGCGAAAAACGTCAGGGGAATTGCGGTTAAAGATCTGCGACGGAGAAACTCTGATCTCGCGGATCTCATTCGCAGAGAGGGTCATATTGTCGATAACGAGTTTTCCGGGAAACAGCAGGATCCTTGAAGGCACGGACTGATCATATTTAAGATAAAGGCAGAACTGTATCAGGATGCCCGGGATCATGATCAGGACGCAGAAAAGGAACATATAAAGCAGCTGACGCGGGCTTTTCAAAGATCCGCAGGCCAACTGAATAATTCCGATCAGCACAAAGACTGCAAGCGCAACGATCCCCGTCCACCGGACGATGCTGCGCGCTCTTGTTCCCGCTTTTTTTATAAGGGCTGCCTTCGGAAGGATAAACTCCCGGTAACCGAGGCGGTAAGGATCGTCGATCGCGTTTTGTCCTTCGAGGATCTCCCTCAATTCCAGTTCTTTTTTCCTTTCTATCCGCCCATAAATGAGCCAGAGAACCCCGTAAAGCAGGGAAAAGCCCCCGGCGATCACAGCGAGAATACATAAGGTATATCCTGCTGCCGAATCGATTGCCAGAGCGCAAACGCCGGCTGCAATCAAAGAGATCAGCGCAAAAAACAAAAAGAAAAGGCAAAGTATCTTGTTTATTTTTTTGCCTTTATAAAGTCTGACTATCATGGACAGGACTCCTTCATTCCTATAGACAGATTATATCACAGCCCAAATGAAAAATCCCCGAAACCGTTGAGATTTCAGGGATATCTTTGGTTGCGGAGGGAGGATTTGAACCTCCGACCTCCGGGTTATGAGCCCGACGAGCTACCAGCTGCTCTACTCCGCGATGTTAAGTTGGTGCCGAGAACCGGGGTCGAACCGGTACGATATCGCTATCGCGGGATTTTAAGTCCCGTGCGTCTGCCAATTCCGCCATCCCGGCATTCTCGTTCGGCTGAGTTGATTTGGGAGAGGCTTTCGCCTCTCCCAAAGGTGGCTCCGGAGGTCGGGCTCGAACCGACAGCCTACCGGTTAACAGCCGGTTGCTCCACCATTGAGCTACTCCGGAATAAGCGTCGCACCTGCGACTTTGCTATTATACGATAATCTCCTGAATCTTGTCAAGGATTCCTTTGCGATTTTCCGCGAGTTTTTCAAGAATTCTTTCTTTCTGCCGGTAAGGCGTCATCTATGATATCATAAAACAGATATTTTGGAGGAATACCATGGATCAGTTTACAGCAAATCCTGTCCGCATAGGCGTCGTCCAGACGGGATCCGTCCCCGGCAGCCCGGAACAGAACCTGCAGATCCTGCGTCAATTCGCGCAGCAGGCAAAGGAAGCCGGATGCAGCGCCGTCTGCTTTCCCGAAGGATTTTTGACGGGCTATGACCCGGGTCACGCGCAGGAATACGCGATCCCGCAGGATGACCCGGCGGTCCGCGCCGTTTCGGAGATCGCAGCGGAACTCGGGATCGACGTTCTGACCGGATATATGGAAACCACCGGACGCGTTTTCTATATCAACCATTCCGTTTTTTATTCGGACGGCAGCGTGCTTCCCTACCGGAAGACGCACCTGGGGGACAAGGAGCGCACCATCTTCGAAGCCGGCAACCATCTGGCGGTATTCCCGCTGAGCTGCGGCCTGACCGCCGGATTTCAGGTCTGTGTGGAATGCCACTTCCCGGAGATCACGCAGACGCTGTCGCTGCGGGGCGCACAGGTGATCTTCTCGCCGTTCGCATCCCCGGGGACGTCTGCGGACCGGGAACGGATCTGGAAGACCATCATCCCGGCCAGATGCTATGACAACCGGGTTTACCTGGCCTGCTGCAATCAGACGGGTCGCCGCCCGTCCGCAGAACCTGACGATCCGGCTCCTGAATTTGCAGGCGGCTGCCTGGCCTGCGGCCCGGATGGCAGTGTCATCGCGGAGGATTTCGGAGGGAAACCGTCTTTGCTTTCCTTCGATGTGGGTCCCGCCCTGCTGCAGCGCTACCGCAGCGAAGATCCGTCGATGAAGTACCGTTATTTCCCGGCAAAGCGCCGCCCGGAACTGTATACCGACACCCTTTGACACGCCTGCAATAATTAAGAATCTGCGAACGTTCGACATTTGCGCGATGAACACAAACTCACACATGCCGATATGTTTTGTATCAATGTTAAGATAGATGGGATGTACACCGGCCCAGCCTTAACATTTTCTCTACCAATGCACCAGATTCAGATATAGTCCGAGAATCAAACCGTCAAAAAGGTTGTTATCAGTTGGCTAGAACATAAAAATGCCGCTTTTTGCTAACACCTGAGGCAGTCCGTTCGTAAGGTGTTAAGGCTGAGCGGCTTTTTTAAAAAAAATCTTAACAATCGTGCATTGCGGCTGCATCCTGCCGCATGTCCGGGGCGTTCCACAGTCCTTCCGGGACAAGAGCCCGGAGGTCTGTCTTTTTTGTTCTCTATTCCCTGTTCTTTCTTATGATCTCCGCTTTTCTGCGGTACTTTTCCGCGTTTTCCGCGTCGCCTTCCGCCATGTATAGCTCCGCCAGGCACTCGCAGCTCTCCTCGTGGGACGGCTGCAGCGCCAGCACCTTCTTAAAGCCCTCGATGGACTCTTCGAAAAAGCCCAGCTCGCGGTACGCGGAGGCCAGATAGTAGTGCAGCGGCCACCAGGAATCGTAGTCTGTGCCCACGTAGCGTTCCAGGATGCGCAGGCCGTCTTCCAGATGACCCGCGGTCAGCAGGTTGACCCCTTCCTCGATCTTCACGGGGTCTTCCAGAGACGCCAGGCGCTCGCGGACTTCCGCAAGTGCGTCGGGATCGGGCGCCGCTTCGACAGGCTCAGCGCCCGCAGCGCCCCCTTCCTGTTTTTCGCTCAACTGCAGGAATTTTTTCCACGCCAATTGAGATTTTCTGTATTGTCCGGCATTGACATACGCGTAGCCCAGGAAATAATAGGCGGCCGCGTCTTCGGGATAGACGCGGGTGACGTGCTCGAAATACTCGGTGGATTCTTTCTTCAGGAGCGCGATCAGTTCCTGTTGGTTCTCCCCTTCCATGCTGAGATACCATTCCCGGCAGCAGCAGGCGTAGCCGAACATGGCCTGCCGGTTCTGGGAATCCAGCAGCAGCGCCGCGCGGAAATAGATGCAGGACTTGCGGTAATGCTGCGCCTTCAGCTCTTCCGCGCCCTTCTGCGCCAGCACGTCCACCAGCTTCTCGTTGAAGTAGAGGGCCAGATAGGAGATATAAGCATCCCGGTATTTGAACTGCGTGTTCGCGCCGATCACAAGGGCCATGTTGTCCGCCAGGTCCGTCACGGGCAGGCCGCCCTCTCCGTGGAAGGCCGCCAGGTCGCCGGGCTTGATGGGGATGTCCACGCCCCGCAGGAATTCCATCCCGGTGCGGGTGCAGTAATCGTCCGAAAAGCTGTCGAACAGGAAGGTGCGCACCTCGCCGTCGAGCCAGCCGCTCAGTTTATCTTCTCTTTTTCTGAAATCCGGCGCTTTCAGCTCCATATTTCCTCCAAACGGGTCATTGCCCCAAATTCTCATAAAAATGCCGCAGAGAGCCGATTTCGGGCCTTCTGCGGCTTCTTTTACAGCGCTCTCCAGTATTCCGGCCGCAGCATATCGCTGTTTTCCTTCGCCTGGCGCACCACGGCCAGCATGTTATCCCTGTCGGCGGGCAGATCGCCCTTCAGCGACAGGTAGTTCGAAGCGTGATTGCTGCGGAACACGCACGTGACCCCTTCGGGCAGCTCGACGTGCTCGAGCATCACTTCCATCTCGTCCAGGACTTCCAGCGGCTTCAGCAGCTCGAACTTTCCTTCCGCGATGTCCTTCGTGACAGGCGCGGCGGGGTCGAGCATCAGGGTCAGCCACGACGCGTACGACGGGCGCATCTCGCTGATCATCGTCGCCGAAGCGACCGCATGTTCTTTCCAGCGCTCCCGGCCGCCCAGACCGGAGATGAACGTCACCGACGCCGCGATGCCGGCGTCTTCCGCCCGGCGCACGCCCTCGATCAGCTGCTCCCGGGTCGCGTTTTTGCACATGCGGGCGAGGACCTCAGGGTCGCCGCTCTCGGCGCCCACGTAGACGATGCCGATCCCGGCTTCCTTCAGAGCCTTCAGCTCTTCCGGTGTCTTACGCAGGATGTCCGTCGCCCTGCCGTAGATGCCGACCCGCTCGCATTCGGGAAACAGGTCCCGGATCGCGTTCAGGATGGCCAGCAGTTTCGCGTTCGACAGGCACAGCGCGTCGCCGTCCGCCAGGAAGATCCTGCGGACCCGGCTGTAATACGCCCTGCATTCCCGCAGATCCGCCAGGATGTCCTCCAGTTGGCGGATGTGGAACTTCTTATCCTTATACATGCTGCAGAAGCGGCACTTGTTGTGGCTGCAGCCGATCGTCACCTGAAGGATCAGGCTGTAGGCCTCGCTGGGAGGCCGGTACACCATGCCTTCGTATTGCATCACATCTTCTCCGGAGCCTTCATCATCAGCAGAGCCAGGCCGTTTGCGATGGCCTGTTTGGCGGCGTACGTCAGCAGCAGCTTCGCGTTCTTCTCGTCTTCGTTGTCCACGAGGATGCGTTCGTCGTGATAGAACTTATTGTACGCCTGTGCGATGTCCACGATGTGGCGGGTCACGACGGAGGGTTCGTACTTGTCCGCGGCGTCCGCGACCACTTCGGGGAAGCGGTACAGCAGCTTGACCAGCTCATAGCCGGCATCGCCGCAGATGTAGCGCAGATCCATATTAGAAATATCAAATGCCTTGATAGCCCCTTCGACAAGCTCAGGGTCCGTACCAGCCTGTGCTGAGCCTGCCGAAGCACGCAGCACGGAAGCGGCTCTCGCGTGGGTATACTGCACGTAGGGGCCGGTCTCGCCGTCGAAGTTCAGCACCTTGTCCCAGCTGAACGTGTAATCCTTGATGCGGTAATTGGACAGCTCCTGGAAGATGACGGCGCCGATGCCGACGATCTTCGCGGTCTCCTCCATGTTGTCCGTGTTGACGCCCTTCTCCTCGATGATCTCGCGGGTCTTCTCCACGGCGCGCTTCAGCACGTCCTCGAGGAACACGACGCGGCCCTGCCGCGTGGACATGGTGCCTTCTTCCAGGCTGACGAGCCCGAACGGCACGTGCACGCAGTCCTTTGCCCAGTCGTAGCCCATGAGTTCCAGGATCTTGAACCACTGCTGGAAGTGCAGGTTCTGCTGGGACGCCACGACGTAGATGCATTTATCGAAGCCGTAGGTCTTCTTGCGGTACATGGCGGCCGCCAGGTCTCTCGTGATGTACAGCGAGGACCCGTCGCTCTTCGTGACGAGCGCGGGGGTCATGCCGTAGGGCTCCAGATCGACGATCTGCGCGCCCTGGGATTCCTGCAGCAGGCCTTTCTCCTTCAGTTCCTCCAGCACGGCGGGCATCTTGTCGGAGTAGAACGACTCGCCGTTATACGAATCGAAATGGATGTCCAGCATATCGTAGACGCGGCTGAATTCCTTCAGGGATTCGCTGCGGAACCACTGCCACAGCGCGGTCTCTTCGGGGGCGCCGTGCTCCAGCTTCGTGAACGTCTCTCTGGCTTCGTCCTCCAGGGACGGATCCTTTTCCGCCTCTTCGTGGAACTTGACGTAATAGGACAGGAGCGTCTTGATGGGCTCTCTCTCCACGTCTTCCTTGTTGCCCCACTTGCGGTAGGCGACGATCATCTTGCCGAACTGCGTGCCGTAATCGCCCAGATGGTTCAGACGCACGACTTTACAGCCGATGGCCTCGTACAGCTTCGCGATGGACGCGCCGATCACGGTGCTGCGGATATGGCCGATGTGGAACGGCTTCGCGATGTTCGGGGAACTGTATTCCACGACGACGGTCTTGCCCTTGCCGCCCTCGGTATTGCCGTAGGCAGCGCCCTGTTCGCAGACCGCGGAAAGCGTCAGTCTGGCGAACTCCTGCTTGTCGATGAACATGTTCACGTAGGCGTTCACCTGCTCGACTTTCTCGAACAGCGCGTTCGGCTCGATCGCCTTCGCGATGTCCGCGGCGATCATCTGCGGCGCTTTGCGCATCACTTTCGCCAGACGGAAACAGGGAAACGCGTAGTCGCCCATCTTCGGATCCGCGGGGATCTCGATCAGTTTTTCGATGTCTTCGGCGGTCAGGCTCTCCACCTGTGCCGCCAGCAGTTCTGCGATTTCTTTCTTGACGTTTCTCATGTCTTACCTCTTCAGCGTCACGATGGTCACGCCGTCGCCGCCTTCTTTATATTCTCCCTTGCGGAACGATTTTACGTGTTTATGCTTCTTCAGCGCCTGCTGGATGCCGTTCTTCAGGATGCCGGCGCCGCGTCCGTGGATGATGGACACGGTCTCCAGTCCCGCCATGAACGCGTCGTCCAGATATTTATCCACCTGCATCCAGGCGTCGTCCAGATTCTGTCCCACCACGTTGCAGGACAGGGGGACCGACATGGATTTGCTGGCGTACATCTTCGAGTACATGGTCTTCTGGCGCTGCTTTTCCGTCACGTTCTCCTGCACCAGCGTGACCCCGGACAGGTTGACGCCCATCTTGATCGCGCCGATCTGCACCATGAAGTCGCCTCTGGAATCGGGCAGCGTGACGACGGTGCCCTTCTGGCCCGCCGACAGCACGTTGACCCGCGCGCCGACCTTGATCTCGTCAGGCGACGGCGGTTCGGGATTTTCCTCTTCCTCCTGCTTCGCCTTGGACGCGTAGCGCTTCTTCTGCTCTCTCAGCTTGCGCTTGCCTTCCTCGATGCTGCGGTTGAGTTCGTGCGCCGCGGAAGATTCGGCGTTGATCCGGGCGTCTTCGATCTCCTGCTGGATGTCCGCCACGGTCTGCTTCGCCTCTTCCAGGATGGAACGGGCTTCCTGCCGCGCCTCTTCCAGGATCTCTTCCTTCTGGACGCGCAGCTTTTCTTCCAGCTTTTCCATCCGTTCTTTGTTTTTCTGCATCTCCCGGCGCAGATTCTCGGACGCGATGCGTTCCGCCTCCGCCGTCTGCTTGTCGCGCTCGATGGACGTCAGCACGTCTTCGAACGCGATGTCGCCGGTCTCCAGCAGATCTTTCGCCTCGTGGATGACCTCCTCGGGAAGCCCCAGTTTGCGGGAGATCTCGAACGCGTTGGACTTGCCCGGCACGCCTGTGATCAGCTTGAACGTCGGAGACAGGGTCTCCACGTCGAACTGCATGGACGCGTTCTGCACGCCGTCCGTCGAGATCGCGTATTTTTTCAGCTCGGTGTAGTGGGTCGTCGCCACGGTGCGGGCGCCCTGCCTTCGCAGGGTGTCCAGGATGGCCATGGCCAGCGCGGCGCCCTCGGTCGGGTCCGTGCCGGCGCCCAGCTCGTCCACGAGCACCAGGGTGCCGTCCGCGGAGTTCCTGACGATCTCCACGATGTTGCGCATGTGGGAGCTGAACGTGGACAGGCTCTGCTCGATGCTCTGCTCGTCGCCGATGTCGGCAAAGATATTCTCGAACACAGGCACGCTGCTGTTTTCCGCCGCCGGGATGAAAAGTCCCGCCTGCGCCATCAGGCACAGCAGTCCGACGGTCTTGAGCGTGACGGTCTTGCCGCCCGTATTGGGGCCGGTGATGACCAGCGTATCGCAGGACTGGCCGATCTCCACGTCGATGGGCACGACTTTCTTCCTGTCGATGAGCGGATGTCTCGCTTTTTTGAGGTTTACGTAACCCTCTTTATTGATAACCGGCCGGGAAGCGTTCATTTCGCAGGCCAGACGGCCTTTCGCGAACATATAATCCAGCTTATACAGGATATCCTGGTTGGCCCGGATGGCCATCTCCTCCGCGCCGACCTGTTCGGACAGGTCCTTGAGGATGCGCAGGATCTCCTGTTTTTCCGCCAGTTCCAGTTCGCGCAGTTCGTTGTTCATGTTGACGATCGCCTGGGGTTCCACGAACAGCGTGGCGCCGGAAGCGCTCTCGTCATGCACGATACCGGCAAGCTTCGCGCGGTGCTCCGCCTTCAGCGGAACGACGTAGCGGCCCTGCCGCATCGTGACGATGGCGTCCTGCAGGATCGTCTTGTTGTCCGCGGAATTCACGATCTGGTTGATCTTGCTGCGGATGTCCTCGTTCTTCTTGAGGATGGCCCGGCGGATGCGGCGCAGTTCAGAACTTGCTCCGTCCGCGATCTCGTCCTCCGAGAGGATGCAGCGTTCGATCTCCTGCTCGAGACTGCCCAGGACAGTGATAGCGGTCGCCAGCCCTTGGATGGTGGCCAGCGGCCGCAGTTCTTCCGTATTCAGAAACGCCTCCGTCTTGCGCGCGGAAGCCAGGTTGTACGCGACTTCCAGCAGCTGTTTCGGGGTCAGGCTGCCCTCTTTGGCAGCCAGGTGCACGACGCCCTTGATGTCGTAGAACCCGCCCAGGGGCGGCGTTCCCTTCTTCAGGATGACCTGCACCGCTTCGTCGGCGGCCTGAAGCTCCTCTTCGATCCAGCGGACCTTGCGGGAAGGCTTCAGGCTGCGGACGGCGTCTCTCGTCATTCCGGAACAGCACTGAGCGGCCAGCATCTCTATTATTTTTTCATATTCCAGCACGCGCAGCGCTTTTTCGTTCATGGTGTTTCTCCTAGCGGTTCATCTGCTTGCGCAGGTTCTCCAGCTCGTTCTTCAGGTGGATGTTCTCCATCTGGATGTCGAAGAAGCTGCTCTCGACGTCGCGGTTCTTCGCCTCGAGCTCGCGGATGGTGCGCTGCGCCTCTTCCGGAGCAGCCTCCGCGGATTCTGCCCTTCTGGTCAGCTCTTCGCATCTGGCGCGGAGCACTTCGTTGTGACCCGTCACTTCCTGCAGCTGCTGGGTGAGTTCCGCGATGCGGTCGTTCTTATCGGTGAGGGTGCGCAGGTTCTCTTCCTGCTGCGCGCGGCTGCCCGCCATCTCTTCCTTGTACTGGGCAAGGCTCTGCTTCGCCTCTTCCCACAGAAGCGCGTAGCGCTGGGTGTCGCTCACCAGCTGGTCGTTCTTTTCCTTCAGCTCGTCGATCTCGCTCTCTCTGCCGAAATATTCGTCCGCGATATTGACCGCTGCCAGCACGGCTACGCCGGTATTGCTGGTGTTGACCGCGTCACCGATCTCCTGCATCTTGCTGTCCACATAGTCGGCGACTCTCATGATGTGCTCTCTGGAGGTCTCTCCGGAGATGTTGTACTCCTGGCCGTAGATCTTGACGGCGACTGTGTTTCTTTCGCTCATGGGGTATCCTCGCTACATTTCTCTTAAGACCGCGTTGTATGCATCCTTCAGGGCAATCAGAACCTTCTGATTGATCTCGTTGACCTCGCCTTCCTTCAGGGTGCGGTCCGCTGCCCTGTAGGTAAGGGAATAAGCTACGCTCTTGAAGCCCGGCAGCACCGGAGCTCCTCTGTATACGTCGAACAGTTTTACGCTCTCGAGCAGCGGACCGGCGTTGGCCTTGATGGCCTTCTCCAGTTCGCCTGCCGCCACTTCTTCCTTCACCACCATCGCGAAGTCGCGGACCATGGCGGGATACTTGGGCAGCGGAGCGTACTTGATCTCCGTCTTCGCCAGGCTGTACAGCAGGTCGAAGTCGATCTCCGCCGCGTACACAGCCGTGTCGATGTTATAGTTCTCGGTGACCGCCGGATGGACCTGGCCGATCACGGCAACTTGCTTGCCTTCTACGAGCACTCTCGCGCATCTGCCCGGGTGGAACGTCGGGTCGTCGGAAACGGCCTCGTATTCCGCGCCGTGGATGCCCAGCGCCGCCAGCAGTTCTTCCACGTAGCCCTTCAGCGTGAAGAACGTCTCGCCTTCCGCGTACATCGCGATGCACAGCGCGTCCTTTTCCTCCGGCAGGATGCCTTCGCCCTTGCCGTTGTTATAGAACGTGTTGCCCAGTTCGAAGCCGCGGACGTCCGCGTTGCTTCTCGCGTAGTTCAGCGCCAGCACGTCCAGCAGGTTGGGCAGGATCATGGTGCGCATGACGGACGTATCTTCGCCCAGCGGGTTGATGAGCTTGACGAAGTTCCTGCGGAAGCTGTCCGCCGGGATGCGGACTTTATCGCTGGCCTTCGGCGATACGAAGCTGTAGGTCTGGAATTCAGAGATACCCATGCCCCTCAGCGCAGCCTTCGCCAGGTTGCGCAGTTCCTGCTTTTCAGAGATGCGGCTTTCCGTCGCGCTCTTGGGCAGGGTCGTCGGCAGCTTGTCATAGCCGTACATGCGGGCGACTTCCTCTACGTAATCCTCCTCGATCTCCAGGTCCTGGCGGACGGTGGGAGGCGTTACGGTGATGATGTCTCCGTTCAGGGAAGCTTCCATCTCCAGGCTCTTGAAGTATTCCACCATCTGCTCGCCCGGGATCTCGATGCCCAGCACCTTGTTGATGCGGGACACGCGCACGTCCATGGTCTTCGCCTTTTCGGGGACCGGATAGACGTCCACGCCGGTGCTGAGGACCGTGCCGGCGCCCAGCAGTTCGATCAGGTAGCAGACTCTGTCGCAGGCGTCCTTGGCCAGATTCGGGTCGATGCCCTTCTCGAAGCGGCCGGAAGCCTCGGTGCGCAGGTTCAGCTTCTTGGACGTGGTGCGGACGGAATCGCCCAGGAAATTGGCGGATTCCACGAGAACGGTCTTCGTATCCGGCTTGATGTCGGAATCCAGGCCGCCCATGATGCCGGCGATGCCCAGCGCGCCTTCGCAGTCGCGGATCGTCAGCATGTTGTCCTGCAGCGTTCTTTCGTTGCCGTCCAGCGTGACGAACTTATCGCCGTCCTTCGCGGCGTCCACGATGATCTTGCCGCCCTTGACGGTGTTGATATCGTAGGCGTGGATGGGCTGGCCGTATTCCAGCATGACGAAGTTCGTAATATCGACGATGTTGTTGATCGGGCGCATGCCGGCCTGCATCAGATACTTCTGCATCCACCAGGGGGACTGCTCCACCTTGATGTCCTTGACGACTCTGCAGGTGAACCGCTTGCAGAGGTCCGGGCGTTTGATCTCGACGCTGATATAGTCTTCGCTCTTTTCAGGAGAGCACTTCTTGCATTCGGTCTCGGGGTATCTGAGCTTCGTGCCGAACGTAGCGGCAGCTTCTCTCGCCATGCCGATCATGGACAGGCAGTCCGGACGGTTCGGCGTGATCTCGAAGTCGATGGAGGGGTCGTTCAGCTGCAGGGCTTCCAGAATGTCCATGCCCGGCGTGTATTCGCCGTCCAGGATCCAGATGCCGTCCTTGTCTCTGTAGGGAACGATCTTATCGGGGAAGCCCAGTTCGGAGCAGTTGCACATCATGCCGTTGGAGGCGACGCCGCGCAGTTCGCCGGCGTAGATGTACTCGCCGCCCTCCTGCTTGGGTTTGCCGTGCAGGGGGCCTGGAACCTTAGAGCCGTCAAGGGCCACGGGCACGAAGAAGTCCTTCATGCCGGGCACGATGTTCGGCGCGCCGGTGCAGATCTGGACCGGTTCTCCCTTGCCCACGTCCAGCTGGCAGACCGTCAGCTTGTCCGCGTTGGGATGGGGCTCGACGGACAGGACCTTGCCGATGACGACGTTCTCGATGTCCTTGTTGTAATAGTCGACAGTCTCCAGGTTGGAGCCGCTCAGGATGAGGCGGTCACAGAATTCCTGCACGCCGACGTTGATGTCTGTATATTCTTCTAACCATTTGATCGGTGCTAACATGTGCCTGCCTCCTTATCTGAACTGCTTGACGAAGCGGATGTCGTTCTCGTACAGCAGACGGATGTCGTCCACTTCGTACTTGAGCATCGCGGTGCGCTCCACGCCCATGCCGAAGGCAAAGCCCGTGTACTTCTCGGTGTCGATGCCGCCGACCTTCAGAACGTTCGGGTGCACCATGCCGCAGCCGAGGATCTCGATCCAGCCGGATCCCTTGCAGACCTTGCAGCCCTTGCCGCCGCACTTGAAGCAGGAGACGTCCATCTCCGCGGAGGGTTCGGTGAACGGGAAGTGATGCGGACGGAACTTCGTCCGGGTGGACGATCCGAACATCTGCTTCGCGAACTGGTCGAGCACGCCCTTCAGATCCGCCATCGTGATGCCCTCGTCCACGACCAGGCCTTCGACCTGGTGGAACATCGGGGAATGGGTGGCGTCCGGCGTATCGCAGCGGAAGCATCTGCCCGGCGCGATGACCTTGATGGGCGGCTTCTGGCTCAGAAGCGTGCGCACCTGGACCGGGGAGGTCTGCGTGCGCAGCAGCACGTCGTCCGTGATGTAAAACGTATCCGTGATGTCTCTGGCCGGATGGTTCGGACCCGCGTTCAGCGCGTCGAAGTTGTTGAACACGGTCTCGACTTCCGGACCTTCCACGACGGAGAAACCCATGCTGCGGAAGCAGCTCGTGATCTCGTCAATGGTGACGGACAGCAGATGTCTTCTGCCCAGCTCGCGGTGTACGGCGGGTTCCGTGACGTCCACGCGTTCCGCTGCCAGCGCCATTTCCTTCTGCGCGTT